>Ga0209638_1002030_pt1 | contig 12611 bp, 11 predicted proteins | sample BarGraNGADG00211_FD_184490 | JGI IMG/M metagenome (GOLD analysis project Ga0209638, IMG submission 184490) | Arctic peat soil microbial communities from Barrow, Alaska - Barrow Graham LP Ref core NGADG0002-211 (SPAdes) (version 2) | ecosystem: Environmental > Terrestrial > Soil > Wetlands > Peat... | reverse complement strand
AAATGAAACACAGGAGTTGCAAACATTACAGGCTTCTCCGTCAGGCGTCCTGTTTTCACAATTAATTGTTTTGGCAAGAATTCTTGCACAGGTTGTTTTACCAACACCTCTTGGTCCACAAAATAAAAAGGCATGCGCCAACTGGTTGTTCTTAATGGCATTTTTTAATGTAGTTGTAATATGCGATTGCCCCACAACTGTATTAAAATTTTGCGGACGGTATTTTCTTGCTGAAACGATGAATTTATCCATAATTGATTGCGAAATTCCCTGATAGGAGTCCTTCGGACAAATTTCGGATTTCTAATTGGATAATAGAATTTGTTTATTCACTTTTTATTCTTAGAAAAGATGTGTTTATAAACAGTCTAACACTATTTTACATAACATGTTGCCTGCTGTTATTTTAATAGTCAATGTATGCTTTCGCTTTTATTACCATGGCTTTTTTCAAATCTGAAGCATCAATAATTACTTGATGGTAATAATTCAACCCTTGCTTTTCATTTTTAATCTCCTGAATTATAAGCCAATAAAACCGTTTAGTTTTTTTATCAAATTCAAACTTTATTTCCTTGATTGGCTCAATGTCCTTTTGTCCTTGTCTTGCAATTTCTATCAGTTTACAATAACTAAAGGTTGTGTCTATAGGTTTATATTCTTTTTTTGAAGGAAAGGTAAATTGACTAATAATTTTGCTTGTTGAGTTAACTGCAACTCCAATATGGTAAGCCATTAAGCTATCAGGCATAAAATCATAATAAAAGAGATATTTGGCTTTACAAAACTTTAATGTAACATCTTGCCTTCCAATGTCTATAAAAGCTTATAGTTTATTCGGATATACTACATCAACCTCATTAAACTTAACCATTGAAAAGAATTCTTTACCAGCAAATTCTTTTATTCTATTGTCGATGTTTTGTTTAAGGCGTAGTATATTTTTAGGTACTTGCGAAATATCTATAGGGTCATTAAGTACATTCCAGTTCCTTGACGTATCACCTCCATAAGCAAAACTATAAGTTGGGCAGCGATGAACGAAATTAGTCTAGCCCCAATCTCCTCCATATGTAATTTTTCCTCTGTCAATGCACTGCGATAGAACAGAAAAATTGTGCAAAAAAATTAAGATTAAATAAAAAAATCTGGTCATTTTATTTATAGTAGATGATTATTTAGAGTCTTTCCATAATAGTAGTTTGAAACATAGTTCAATGGCTTAATCCTTACAAATAAAAATGTTTAATAGCATTCTAATGTTGAACGGAGCGTCGCCAATGCGGCTCAATCAGGGCTCAAATGCCCGTTACCAAAAACTTCTATTCTAATTTTAAATTTTAGCTGTATCCCCTTACCTTTGCGCCCAAATTATTAATAAAGATTTATGGCAAACGTAGGTAAGATAAAGCAAATCATCGGCGCTGTGGTGGACGTGCATTTTACGGATGACAACAAGCTTCCGGAGATATTGCATGCACTGGAAATTACGAGACCAAATGGTGATAAATTAATATTGGAAACCCAGCAGCATTTAGGTGAGGATAGTGTTCGTTGTATTGCGATGGATGGTACGGAAGGGTTGAAACGTGGAATGGAAGTGGTTGATTTGGGATCACCCATTTTAATGCCGGTTGGTGATGAAATTAACGGACGACTTTTTAATGTAACAGGCGATGCCATTGATGGTCTGCCGCAGGTTAGCAAAAAGAATGGTCGCCCGATTCATAACAAACCTCCACTGTTTGAAAATTTAAGTACGTCTTCCGAAATTTTATATACAGGTATTAAAGTTATTGATCTTATTGAGCCGTATGCAAAGGGAGGTAAGATTGGTTTGTTTGGCGGCGCCGGAGTTGGTAAAACGGTAATAATACAGGAGCTGATCAACAACATTGCAAAAACTTATGCTGGTTTATCAGTGTTTGCCGGAGTTGGTGAAAGAACAAGAGAAGGAAATGACTTGCTGAGAGAGATGATAGAAGCCGGCATTATGAATTATGGAGATAAGTTCAGGCATAGTATGGAAGAAGGCGGATGGGATTTGGAAAGTGTGAACATGGAAGACCTTAAAGATTCTAAAGCCACCTTTGTTTTCGGACAAATGAACGAACCACCGGGAGCCAGAGCCAGAGTGGCTTTGAGCGGATTGACAATTGCAGAATATTTCCGTGACGGTGATGGTACAGGAAAAGGAAAAGACATTTTATTTTTCGTAGATAATATATTCCGTTTTACACAGGCAGGTTCTGAAGTGTCAGCGCTGTTAGGTCGTATGCCTTCAGCGGTAGGTTACCAGCCAACACTGGCAACTGAAATGGGATTGATGCAGGAAAGAATTACTTCTACAAGAAATGGTTCTATCACATCAGTTCAGGCGGTTTATGTTCCTGCGGATGACTTAACGGATCCTGCGCCTGCAACCACTTTCGCTCACCTTGATGCAACTACAGTATTGAGCAGAAAAATTGCCGACATTGGTATTTATCCTGCGGTGGATCCATTGGATTCTACTTCACGCATTCTTACTGCTGCAATTGTTGGTGATGCTCATTACGATTGTGCCAACAGGGTTAAATTTACTTTACAACGATATAAAGAATTACAGGATATTATTGCCATCCTTGGTTTGGATGAATTGAGCGATGAAGATAAATTAATAGTTAGCCGTGCAAGACGTGTTCAGCGTTTCCTGTCGCAGCCGTTCCATGTTGCTGAGGCGTTCACAGGAGTGAAAGGTGTGATGGTTCCGATTGAAGATACTATCCGTGGCTTCAATATGATCATGGATGGAGAAGTAGATGAATATCCTGAAGCAGCCTTTAACCTTGTAGGAACAATTGAAGATGCAATAGAGAAAGGTAAGAAGATGATGGCGGCGGCACAGGCGTAAGGCCCCCTCTATCTCCCCCGAAGAGGGAGGAAATGGAGAAGATAGAAATGAAAGATTATTTTTTTTTGTTGACAAGCATTTAATCTTTGGTCATCATCGTTGTATCACTCACTTGTACCGCATACCATTATTGTACTTTTATCGAAGCGATTGAAAATAGAAAAATAATTATTAATTAACAAACTAAGTTCCCCTTTAGGGGACAGGGGTATGACATTAGAAATATTAACACCGGAAAGAAAAATATTTAGCGGAGAAGTGTATGGCGTACAGCTTCCGGGCATTTCCGGTTCATTTGAAGTATTGGAAAAACATGCTCCATTGGTAAGCGCTTTAAAAGCAGGCAAGCTTAAAATATTAAAAGATAAAACTTCAACTGCTCATTATACTATTCAAAGCGGTTTTGTAGAAGTAATAAATAATAAGGCTATTGTACTTGTTGAAGGTGCAACGGAAGTATAAATTCTTATTAATAATATATCGAACCCGCGATTTAATCGTGAGTTTTTTTTGGTTTTATAAAAAACCTATAAGGTCTTAAAAGACCTTATAGGTTTAAATCTGCCTCTTCAATTGTAACAATGCCCAGGCGGTAAAAGGAATAAGAAAAAGTAAGAGCAAAGCCCATAAATCTCCTGATATAAAATACACGATTATCGTTATTACTAAAAGATAAATTGGATAAAGGATAAATAATAATCCAACTACGATAGAATCGTAATGATCATTAGCTCTGTTTTTAATTGATAAAATAACCGGGTAATATAAAGGTGCATGTAATATCAGTCCCGCAATGGCGGGAATAAAAAACAATATTTTTTTTATTAATGGTTGTTGTATAAAAAATATTTTTTTGATCTTTTCTTTATCTGAAGGTTCAGCTTCTATCACCAGGTTTTTTAACTGTTGCTGTAATTTTAAATTGAAATCAATTACAGCTTTACCATCAGGTAAATTTTTTTCATCCTGATAGCTATCGGGATCAGTTATTATCTCTCCAAAATTCAGAATTACATTTTTACCAAAAATTCTGAATGAACTATAGTTAATTCCCAATGGTAAAACTTTTAACGGTATGCCTTGCTGCCAGGCACTTATGGCCAATCTTGCCGTACCTTTTTTTAATGATCTTAAATGCCATTCATTTTTGCATAAGCCTTCACTGAATATTAAAACAATTCCATTTTTTTTAAAGATATCAATGCAGGCAGAGAATGTTGTATAATTATGTTCAAGGTTTTCAGCGCCTTCGCTTATCCTGTAAACCGGTAACATCTTTAAAGAGAAAAGTAATCTTTTGTAAAAGTTATTTACAAATGCATCGCCTCTTGCCAGGGAATAGATTGAATGCTTAAATAATGTTGCTAAGATAGCAGCATCTAAAAATGAACTAGGATGATTGGCAGCGATTAACAGAGGACCATCGCTTTGCAACAATTCTTTTTTATTAATAATTATCTTTCTGCAGTAAAAATATAAAGCCAGCTTTGCCGGTATTTTTAAAAAATTATACAGCAATTATTTTTTGGGAAAGATAATAAATAAAGGCAGCACATTATTACCGGCAACCCTTGAATGACAGTGAGCACTTCTTTCGAAGGGATTTAGGGAGGGGTTAATTCAATTGCGGATCGATGGGAAAGTTAATCATCATTTCATAATCACCGCCTAAATGTTTTAGGGAATCTTTCCATGTCTCTTCAGGCTTTTTATGAAAAATAAGTTTTCTTATAGCATCAACAGTAAGCCAGCTTTTTTCTTCCAGCTCGCCATCTAACTGACCTTCGCTCCAGCCGCTGTATCCAATAAAAAATCTTATCTTATTAAAATCGATATCATTATTTTTTATATAAGAAACAAGGCTTTCAAAATTACCTCCCCAGTATACACCTTCAAGAACTTCTTCGCCGCCGGGAATTAGTTCAGGATATTGATGCAGGAAGTGTATGGTATCTTTTTGCACAGGGCCTCCATAATAAACAGGAATTTTATATTCCTTTAACTCAGGGATTAACTCTCCTAATGTTTTAGGAAATTTTTTATTCAGTACAAATCCAAAGCTTCCTTCTTCTTTATGTTCACAAAGAAAAATTACGCTTCGTATAAAATTAGGATCCTTTAAAAATGGATTGGCAATTAATAATGTGCCTCTTGCAGGTGAAATCATACTTCTAAATTATATTTATTTTCGTGAAGTATATATTGCTTTACTAAAATATTTTTCAATATTTTTTAAAAGATAATACTTAGTTAAAATTGCTTAATCTATTTCACACATTTTTTTTAAGGGTATTGCCAGGGTTAATTTTGTAATTCATGAAGAAAATATTTCCGATCATAACTGTTCTCGTTTTTCTTTCACTGATAGGATTGATCTTCTTCCAGTATCTATGGATAAAGCAGATGCATACTGATAAGGAACTCCAGTTTGAAGAGCGTTTAAGCATAATTACTGCAACTGCGGGTAATGACTTAGTAGAGCAAAAGGGAAATTTATCTCCCTTCGATAGTAAAAAGAACAATGATGTACTTTCTCCTTTAAATGGATTCCCTTTAACTATTACACATAAATTCAGTCGGGATGAAATACGCACTACAATAAAAAATGCATTTCAAATTCATGGCCTTAAAGAAACACCCTTTGAATTTGCAATAGGGCCAATTTCTATGATTGGGGAACAGATATTATCAGACAACTTTGCAAGGTTATACGAGGATACTGCTAAAAATAAGTCAATTGTTTATCCATTGATTTCTCCAAGCGGAAGTATTTCAGAAGGAGTTTCTCCTGAAGAATTGCTGGTAGTTGTTGTTCCCGATTTTAAAAATATTGTTTGGAAACAAATGTCGTGGATGGTAATCGGCTCTGTGTTGTTTACTATTTTAATTTTTGCCGCATTTTTTATCACGTTAAAAGCATTATTAAAACAAAAAAAATTAAGTGAAATAAAATCTGATTTTATCAACAACATGACGCATGAATTTAAAACACCGCTTGCTACTATTTCACTTGCTGTAGATGCTTTAAAAAATGAAAAGGTGATGCAGGATAGAACTAAAACAGATTATTTCTCAGGAATAATTAAAGAAGAAAATAAGCGGATGAATAAGCAGGTGGAAACTATACTGCAGGCTGCTTTATTAGATAAGCAGCAAATACAATTAAATTTAAAAACCTTACATGCACATGACTTAATTAATACGGCAGTTAATAATATGAAATTGCCTGTTGAAGAAAAACAAGGTAAGCTTGAAGTTAGTTTAGAGGCCGAGAATGACCTGATATTAGCGGATGAAGTTCACTTTACAAATCTTATCAATAATTTGCTTGACAATGCTGTAAAATATTCGAAAGATAATTTAGTAATTAAGCTTTGTACTCAAAATATCAATAATCATTTTCGTATTAAGATTGAAGACAACGGCATTGGAATGAATAAAGAAACCCTGCACCGCGTCTTTGAAAAATTTTACAGAGCACACACCGGTAATCTTCATAATGTTAAGGGTTTTGGCTTAGGCTTGAGTTATGTAAAAACTATTGTAAATGCACATCATGGAAAAATAAAAGCAGAAAGTACATTAGGTAAAGAAAGTTGCTTCACTATTGATATGCCGCAAAAAAATATAACTTCTCCGGAAGATTAAACTTATCTTTTAGCTAACGGAACCACTAATTTTAATCCGCTCCAGGTATCACTTGCAGCACAAACTTTTACATCAACAAGATCATTTAGTAATGCATAATCTCTAATCACATCTTCTGTGATATCTGCAGAAATTTCTGCACTTTTTTTATATCATGATACCCAAATAACTGTTGTGGGTTTTATGTTCTGTTTTAGTTTTTTCATCTCAGATTCAAATTCTTTTTTTGTCTTTACAAACAAATGAATGAAATCAGGAGTTTCATTTTTTTTACAAAATTAGGATGATATATTTCTCTCTAAGAGATCAAAATAATCTTCGGCTTGCCCAATCAATTGCACTTTCATTTCTTCTTTGATACCCAATTTTTTTTAAAGCGGTATACCTGAATAATCTGCTACCATTTCATTTTAAAGATTTAAAATATAATCTCCTCTCTGATATTAAATAAAAGTATGTGTATAAAAAATTTTTTACAAATTAGTTGGTCAAGTGGGAAAAAGTGTTATTTTGTGGAAATTATTGCCAAACCCGCTCTAAACCATTAATAATGATAGGCTTTATAGGTGAATATGAATCAACCTTGGATGCTAAGGGACGTTTTTTGCTTCCTTCGGCAGTTAAAAAGCAATTACCTGAAGGTGGTTCAGAGCATTTTGTAATAAACCGCGGTTTTGAAAAATGCCTGAGTCTGTACCCAATGAAAAGCTGGAAACCCATTTTTTCTGAGATAAGTGATCTAAATGATTTTGAGCCTAAAGTTCGGCAGTTTAGGCGGTACTTTTTAAATGGTGCAACACAGGTTGAACTGGATAGCGCCAACCGTTTACTTATACCAAAAAACTTAATGGGATACGCAGGCTTGGAAAAAGATATTGTATTGGTTTCGGCAGTAAATAAAATTGAGATCTGGGATAAAAATAAGTACCAGCAGTTCTTTGAAACTTTTTCACCCGAGGCATTTAGCAATCTGGCTAAAGATGTTATGGCAGGTGATAAAAAAAATGAACTATAATTTATGCAACAGGGCATTTATCATGTGCCGGTAATGTTGCAACAGGTTATAGTAGGATTAAAAATTAATCCGGCAGGGGTATATGTTGACTGCACATTTGGTGGTGGCGGGCACAGCAAAGCTATTCTGGATAAATTAAATAAAGAAGGAAGATTAATTGCTTTTGACCAGGATGAAGATGCAAAGAAAAATGTACCTGATGATGAAAGAATAATTTTTGTTCCGCAAAATTTTCGTCATCTGCACCGATTTCTTCGTTTGCATAAGATAACAGAGGTTGATGGAATATTAGCAGACTTAGGCGTTTCCAGTTACCAGTTTGATAAAGCAGAGCGTGGATTCTCAACCCGGTTTAATGCAGCCATGGATATGCGGATGGACCAGCGACAGACATTGATGGCAATGGATGTGTTAAAAAATTATCCAGAAGAAAAGTTGCACAAAATTTTTGAGCAATATGGAGAGATCACCAATTCAAAAACATTAGCCAGAACAATTGTACAGCAGAGAAATACAACATCAATGCAAACAATTACTGATTTTAAAAATGCTGTTCATGCCACCGTTAAAGGCAATCCTAACAAATATTTTGCCCAGGTTTTTCAGGCACTGAGGATAGAAGTTAATGATGAGTTAGAAGCCCTTAAAGAAATGTTGCAGCAAAGCATTGATGTTTTAAAAGGGGGTGGTCGTATAGCAATTATCACATTTCATTCTTTGGAAGACAGAATTGTAAAGAATTTTTTTAAGAAAGGAGTTGATGATGCGAAAACTGATGAAGTATACGGAACAAAAAATGAAAGCCCGTTTCACATCCTAACAAAAAAGCCAATCATTCCTGATGAAGAGGAGATCAAAAAAAATCCAAGAGCCAGAAGTGCAAAGCTTCGAATAGCTGAAAAAGTTTAAAAAATAAAAAAAATTAATGTCAGAAGATAAAATAAAAGCCGGTAAAGAAAAACCTTTCAATCCCAGAAAAGATTGGAGAAAATGGTTTTACTACAGGTGGATCGTAAAGAATATTCCCTTTTTTTTATTTACTGCACTGCTTACGGTTTTATACATAGCTAACGGGCATTATGCAGATAAGAACATTCGAAAAATTAATGCCACAGCAAAGCATTTAAAAGAAATGGAGTATGAATTTAAAACTGTGAAACGGGATGTAATTTTCAGAAGTAAAGAAAGTGAATTGGTAAAGGCTGTTGAGCCTTTGGGGCTAAAAGAGCTTACTGCTCCTCCAATGAAAATTGGTGACAGCACAAAAGAGAACTAAAAATTAAGTTGACTTATTATATAAAAAACTAACCAAGTAAAATTGGATGTAAAAAAAGATATACTATGGCGTGTTTACCTCTGCTTCCTTGGCATTATTGTGCTGGGAGTTGTAGTGTTAGGCAGGGCTTTTTACATTCAGCGTATTCAGGGAAGTTATTGGAAGAGCATGAGTGACAGCCTGCATTTAAAGTATATGCCTATAAATGGAGAAAGGGGAAGTATTTATAGTGAAGATGGTAACATGCTCAGCACATCTATCCCTGTATTTGATATCTATATTGATTTTGGAGCAGAAGGCTTACGGGAAAAAAATGGTAAAAGATTTTATGATAATCTTGATTCACTAAGCAGTTCATTATCTAATCTTTTTAACGATGCATCTGCCCAGGATTATAAAAAAGAATTACTGCTGGCTTATCAAAATGAAGACAGGTATTTTTTGCTGAAAAGGAAAATATCATTTGAGCAATACAAGCAATTAAGAGATTTTGTTTTAGTAAAAGAAGGAAGAAACAAAAGCGGGTTTATTATAGATGTACGTGATAGCAGAGTAAACCCTTATGTGTTATTAGCCAATCGTACCATCGGCCTTTCACGTGGAGATACAAGTAAAAATGTTGGTCTTGAAAGAACGTATGACAGTTTGCTGAAAGGACAGACCGGTCAGCGTTTGATGCGTTACATGGCTGGCGTATATGTACCAGTCGACGGTGCAGAAATTGAGCCGGAGAATGGAAAAGATATTATCACCACTATTGATACATACATGCAGGATGTTGCTGAAAATGCATTGATGAAGATGATGGTGATGAACAACTCTTTGCATGGAACCTGCATTGTTATGGAGACTGAAACAGGTAAAATTAAAGCCATTGCAAACCTGGGCAAGCGTCCTGATGGAACTTACATGGAAGATTATAATTATGGTATCGGTAAAAAAACAGAGCCTGGTTCCATTTTTAAATTGGCAACATTATTATCTCTTTTAGAAGATAAACATGTTGATACAAATACCATTGTGGATTGCGAAGGTGGAAGCAAACTTTTTTATGGATTAAAGATCCGGGATTCACATTTAGGTACCGGAAGAATTACAGTGAAACAGGCTTTTGCGAGATCATCCAATGTTGCCTTCGCAAAACTTGCAGAGCAATATTACCATAATAACCCTACTCAGTTTTATAATCATTTGCATCATTTGAGGTTGGATACAGCAACAGGAGTTGATATAGTTGGTCAGGCTTTTCCTCTTATTAAAAAACCCGGCGGAAAATTTTGGGGCGCAACCACATTACCTTTTATGGCGCACGGGTACGAAGAACTCATCACTCCATTGCATATGCTGATGGTGTATAATGCTGTTGCCAATAATGGAAGAATGATGAAGCCTTACCTCGTTAATTCAGTAAGGGATATGGGAGTTGATATAAAATCTTTTACACCGCAGGTATTGGTGGAAAAAATCTGCAGTGATGAAACTTTAGGGAAATTAAAAGATTGTTTGCTGAATGTTGTTGAAAGTGAACACGGCACTGCCCACAGCTTAAAAACCGGCATGTATTCTTTTGCAGGTAAAACCGGCACAGCAGTAACGGCACTGGATAATCGCGGATATAATAAAGCCAATAAAATTTATCAATCTTCTTTTATAGGATTTTTTCCTGTTGAGAAGCCGAAGTATACAATTGCAGTAGTTATACAAAACAGTAATGAATCAAAGCTGGCTTATGGTGGTGTTGTATCAGGTCCCGTTTTCAGAGAGGTTGCTGATAAAGTTTATGCATCTGATCTTTCTTATCATCCTTTCTTTCAATCAGCAGCAGTTAAGGATAGCTCCACTTATAATTACTACGGCTTAAAAAATGATATCAATAAAATATTAAGTGTTTTGGATCTGCCTTATTTAGATTCAGGGGCAGCGGGGTATTGGAGAAGTATAAATATGTATGATAATAAAGTAATTCTAAATGCGATGAACAATCCTTCGGCTCAATCTGCGGTTATGCCACGGGTTTTAGGATTAGGTTTAAAAGATGCAGTTTATATGCTGGAGAATTATGGATTAATAGTTACAGTCGGCGGTAGAGGAAAAGTGATCTATCAATCATTACAGGAGGGTACAACATTTACAAAAGGACAAACAATAAATATACAAATGAATTAATGGCATCATTGCAGGACATATTGTATACAGTAAACATCAAATCAATAACAGGCAATGCAGTTGATGAAGTGAATGATCTGCAAATTGATTCAAGAAAGGTTACAACAGACTCATGTTTCATTGCCATTAAAGGAAGTAATACTGACGGGCATAATTATATTAACACTGCTATCACAAATGGCGCTGCTGTTATTATTTGCGAAGATCTTCCCGGCGACATTAAGAATGGGGTAATGTATCTGGTAGTTGAGAACAGCGCTGCAGCTGCAGGAATTATGGCACATAATTTTTACGGACAACCATCACACAAAATAAAATTAATTGGTGTTACAGGAACTAACGGCAAAACAACTATTGCCACACTTTTATTTAAATTATTTTCTGCAATCGGGTATAAATGTGGTTTGATAAGCACAGTGCAAAATCAGATTGCTGATAAAATATTACCCTCAACACATACTACTCCTGATGCTGTTAGTGTAAATAAGTTACTGGCAAAAATGGTGAACAGTTCCTGCACTTATGTTTTTATGGAAGTGAGTTCGCATGCATTGGATCAGCACAGAGTAGCCGGGCTCCGGTTTACGGGTGGCATATTTACCAACATAACACACGATCATCTCGATTACCATAAAACCTTTGACGAGTATATAAAAGCAAAGAAAAAATTCTTTGATGAGCTTTCTTCTTCCGCGTTTGCGATATCCAATGCAGATGATAAGCGTGGAGCTGTTATGCTTCAAAATACTGCGTCAAAAAAATATTTCTACAGCCTTAAAACTATGGCTGATTTTAAAGGAAAAATATTAGAGAATAGTTTGACCGGTTTATTGATGACTATTAATGAAATAGAAGTTCACTTTAAACTTATCGGCACTTTCAATGCTTACAATCTTCTGGCAGTCTATGCTGCAGCAGTTTGTTTAGGAGAAGATAAACAAATTGTATTACAGGTATTAAGTAGCCTTACCGGTGCTGAAGGAAGATTTGATTACATGGTTTCTCCCAAAGAAAAAGTTATTGGCATAATTGATTATGCTCATACTCCTGATGCATTATTGAATGTTTTAGCTGCAATAAAAAACTTACGCCATGGAGAAGAAAAAATTCTTACGGTTGTTGGATGCGGCGGCGACAGGGATAAAACAAAACGTCCTGTTATGGCAGAAGTTGCCTGCGAGCATAGCGATAAAATATTCTTCACTTCTGATAATCCGAGGAGCGAAGATCCAAATGAAATAATAAAAGATATGGAAGGCGGAGTGAACATTACATGCCGCAAAAAATATATTTCAATAGCAGATAGAAAGGAAGCCATTAAAACTGCTGTTAGCTTTTCTAAAAGAGAAGACATTCTTTTAGTGGCAGGGAAAGGACATGAAAAATACCAGGAGATAAAAGGAATTAAATATCCTTTTGATGATAAAGCAGTATTGGCGGAAATGTTTGAATTATTAGATAAATAAATAACAGGAAATAAGAAATAAGAAATAAGAAATAAGAAAATAGACAGGAACAACAAACAACAAACAACAAACAACAAACAACAAACAACAAACAACAAACAACAAACAACAAACAACAAACAACAAACAACAAACAACAAACAACAA
>Ga0209638_1002027_pt1 | contig 12633 bp, 9 predicted proteins | sample BarGraNGADG00211_FD_184490 | JGI IMG/M metagenome (GOLD analysis project Ga0209638, IMG submission 184490) | Arctic peat soil microbial communities from Barrow, Alaska - Barrow Graham LP Ref core NGADG0002-211 (SPAdes) (version 2) | ecosystem: Environmental > Terrestrial > Soil > Wetlands > Peat... | reverse complement strand
GCGATCGTCAGCCGCGAACTCGGCATCCCCTGTGTGGTCGGGGCATCCGACGCGATCAAGATCCTCCAGATGGACCAGAACGTCACTGTCGACGGTTCGATCGGCGACATCTACGACGGCCGCGCTGAGATGCGCCTCGCCTGGGCCGAGCGCCAGAAGGAGCGCTACGCATCTGCCGCCACGCTGCGGACGACTACGAAGCTCTACGTGAACCTCGCCGAGCCGGAACTCGCTGAACGAGTCGCCGCCCGTCACGTCGACGGTGTTGGCCTCCTGCGCGCCGAGTTCATCGTTGCCCAGATCGGTGTCCACCCTCGGAAGTTCATCGAAGAGGGGCGGCCGGAAGAGTACACGAAGCAGATGGCCGCGGGGATAGCAGAGTTCTGCCGAGCCTTCGCGCCACGCCCCGTCGTCTATCGGCTCACCGATTTCAAGACGAACGAATACGCTAACCTCAAGGGCGGCGCGGAGTACGAGCCGACCGAAGAGAACCCGATGATCGGCTTCCGCGGTGCCAGCCGGTATATTCGCGAGCCCGAGATATTCGCGATGGAAGTCAATGCGATCAAGCAGGTGCGCCGAGAGTTCACGAACCTCTACGTGATGGTGCCGTTCTGCCGAACGCCGGCTGAACTCAAGGGTGTCAAGCAGTTGCTCGCCGAGCACGGCCTCGTCCGTGGCGACGATTTCAAGCTCTGGATGATGGTCGAGATCCCCTCGAACGTGATCATCATGGACAAGTTCATCGACGTGGGTATCGACGGCGTCTCGATCGGTTCAAACGACCTGACCCAGTTGGTCCTTGGCGTCGACCGCGACAGCGACGCGCTCGCGGCCACGTTCGACGAGCGCGACGAAGCCGTCATGTCGGCGATCCAGACCGCTGTGAACGTCGGCCGGCGGCGCGGCATCACCGTGGGCATCTGTGGCCAGGCTCCGAGCGTCTACCCGGAGATCACCGAGAAGCTCGTCGAATGGGGTATCACGAGCGTGAGCGTCAGCCCGGACATGATCGACCGCACGCGCGAAATCATCGCCAACGCCGAAGCGAAGCTTGGACGGGCCCCGAAGGGGTACGCCTAACGGCGACACGAGATGACGTTGATCCTGCCGTACAATCGGCCTGAATGGATCTGAACGTCGTTCGAGAACGGTTGGAAGCGGCGGAGGAGACACTGAGTCCCTTCGCCGCGAAGACCTCCACGAGCCGCGGCCGGCGCGTGGTTGAGGAGCCATCTCCGCTCCGGACCGCCTACCAGCGCGACCGCGACCGGATCATCCACACGAAGGCGTTTCGCCGCCTCAAGCACAAGACCCAGGTCTTCATCGCGCCAGCCGGTGATCACTACGTCACCCGCCTCACCCACACGCTCGAGGTGGCGCAGGTAGCCCGGACGATTGCGCGCGCACTGAACCTCAATGAGGACCTCGCCGAAGCCGCCTCCCTTGGCCACGACATGGGCCACGGCCCCTTCGGTCACGCGGGTGAAGAAGCGCTGGCTGAGTGCCTCCCCGAGGGTTTTCGGCACAACTTTCAGTCGGTCCGCGTACTCGACGTCCTGGAGAACAACGGCAATGGTTTGAACCTGACGTGGGAGGTCCTCGACGCAATCGGAAAGTCGAGCAAAGTCCGCGAGGACATCTTCGCTGAGGGTTGGGGTGTCCCCGCGACCCTTGAAGGACAGGTCGTGAAGACCGCGGATGCCATCGCCTATATCAACCACGACATCCTCGACGGCATCCGTGCGGGAATCATCACCGAGGACGATCTCCCGGACAGCACGCGAAGTGAGCTTGGTACCAGCCACAGCGAGCGCATCAACACTCTGATCTGCGACATTGTCGAGACGAGTTGGGCCGCGACTGGCGAGGTACGTGGGGTGGCTGAGCCCGTCATCCGTCTCAGCCCGCGGATTGCGGCCGTTGCCAACGAACTCCGCGAGTTCATGTTCCGGCGCGTCTACTATTACGACACGACGCGGCGCGAGGCGGAAGAAGGGAAGCAGGTCGTGATGTTTCTCTTTCGCCACTTCGTGTCTAACCCGGGAGGCATCTCCCGCGACTACTCCCTCGCCTCAGACCCCGTCGAACGCCGTGCCGCCGATTTTGTCAGCGGTATGACTGATCGCTATGCCATCCGCCTGGCGGCGGAACTGGGCTGCCCGGATGCGGAACGCTGGGCGTCGCGGTAAAGCCGCAATACCGGTCCCGACCCTCTGCGCCTGCGCCTGCGGTTGCCCCTTACCCCGAGCGGCCCGGATAATCGGCCTAGTGTCGTGTCGGAATTCGTATGAGTGAACACTACGGGGGCTTTCCGCCCGACGAACCGATCATCGGCGGCGGTCCTTCTCCATCTTCTCCCGACGCTCCTGCACCCGTAGGGTCTGCCATCGGCGACGAGCCGATTTGGGAAGACGACTACGATGGTGACGAATACGAAGACGACGGTGAGTATGACGACGGCTACGACGGCGAGCCGCCGGTGCGGCAGCCGATGTTCTACGTGTTCATTGCGCTCGCGGGCGTAGTCCTCGTCGTCCTTGCGTTCCTGGTCTTCTCCTTCGTCCACAGTGGTGGGAGCAGCCCGAAGACGGCGACAACCGGATTTAACGTCCAGATCGACCAGCCTCTGCCAAACCAGACTATCGTCGTAGGCACGGACCAGGCGGTCTCAGCTCAGGCGAAGGCCACCGAGGCGATTACCCGGATCCAGCTTTATGTAAATGATCGTCTGGTCGATGAGACGGATCCGACCGATGCCCCGGCCGATGGCATCTACCGGGCTAGCTTCAAACTGAATCTCACGAGCAAGGGCGACTACACGATCTACGTTCGTGTAACGGCCGCTTCAACTGCCACCAAAGATTCGACCAAAGTCGTGCTCCATGCCGTCGAACAGATTGGTGACCGTCCTGTCTCCGTGGCCGGGAAAGTGATCACCCCGACGATTGCCCGCGTGGCGCCGAGCGACAACGCCGACAGCGTCCGTCAGCTCAACGCCGGCGAGACCGTGAACATCGTCGGCAAGACGGCTGACGTCACCTGGCTCCTCGTCGATATCGGTGGCCCCGAACCCAGTTGGGTGAAGAGAGACGCAATCCAGGAGCAGGATTCGCTCGCGCTGGTCCCTGTTCGATCCGCCACCCCTACGCCCGGGCCTTCCGCCGTGGCATCCCCTTCGCCCACAGCCAGCCCGTCGGCGACCGCCATCCCGAACGCCCCCGATTTCGCACCGACGAACGCGATACTTACTCCCGACGGCACCCGGCTGCGCGTAACAATCGGCAACTTTGCCAACAACGTCTATGCTGGCGCCCTCGTGGTCAGCGTTACTGGTGTCCCCGTGAGTCCCGCAAAACAGGCCTTCAACGTGAGTATTCCCGCAAATGGGTCAACGACGGTCGACTTCGTTCTTTCGTCGCCGATTACGGCTCAGGCGAGCGCGAAGGTCCAGATCGACCCCGACCAGGCAATACCCGAGACCAACCGCGACAACAACACCGCCACCTTCGTGTTGCAGCCAGCGGTCGAGCCTTACAACCTCGTCATCACCGCGGCGGTCGTCTCGGGAACTCAGGTGAACGTCACCATCACCAACGCGGGCGGCGAACTGAAGAGCACCACTGTCGTCGTGCGCGAGACGTTTGGTACGACGACCATCGATCAACAAGTGACGATGGCGCTCGTGAAGGGGCAGTCCTATCCGGTCTCGGTGCAGAAGCCGCCTGCCGGGCCGGCGACGGTGCAGATCTTCTTGATTAGCGGCCAGTCCGTGAGTCCTCCATACCCATTCACGGTCAACTAGACGGTAATGCCGCCCGTCTGTGCGGATTCATCCGGTCGGGCGTCCACGTGCTCCAAATTCGGTAGTATCAAACCCAGATGGACCCCGTAGCCGAAATCAAGTCACGCCTCGACCCGGTGGACTACATCGGGCGTTCAACCCGCCTGCAAAAGGCCGGGCGGAACTTTCGCGGCCTTTGCCCGTTCCACACGGAAAAGACGCCATCGTTTTATGTCTTCCCGGACCGTGGCACCTGGCGCTGTTTCGGGAGCTGCGGCGAGGGCGGCGATCTCTTCTCCTTCGTCCAGAAGCGCGACAACATCGAGTTCCGCGATGCGATGAAGGTGCTGGCCGCCGAGGCCGGCGTGGAACTGACCGCGGAGTCGGCCCAGAAGCGAACCCGCCACGACAGGCTGGCATCGATCGTCTCGGCTGCGGTCGACTACTATCAGCACCGCCTGGCCGCTCCTGAGGGCGCTGACGCCCGTGAATACCTCGTGGAGAAGCGCGGACTCAGGCAGGAGGCAATTGACGCCTTCCGCCTCGGCTGGGCGCCGGACGAGTGGCGTGGCCTGCGCGACTACCTCGAAGGCCGAGGCTACGAGGAGTCCGACATTCTCGCCTCCGGTCTGCTGGTCGAGAGCGAGTCGGGGAGCCAGCCCTACGACCGCTTCCGGGGCCGGGTCACCATCCCTATCGCCGACGACCGCGGCGTCTTCGTCGGCATGGGCGGTCGCGGCCTCCACGGCGAAGAACCGAAGTACCTCAACTCCCCCCAGTCCGAGCTCTTCGATAAAGGACGCACCCTTTTCGGCCTCCACCTCGCGGGACCTGCCATCAAGGAAGCGGGGACCGTGGTTGTGGTCGAAGGGTACATGGACGTCATGGGCCCGTGGCAGGCCGGCTTCCACAACGTGGTGGCCACCATGGGCACCTCCCTGACCGAGCAGCACGCTGGCATCCTCCGGCGCTACGCCCGTCGCGTCGTGTTGGCTATGGACCCCGACGCCGCCGGTCTGGCCGCCGCTGAGCGCGCCGGAGGGCTCTTCATTGCCCTCGATTCGCTGGAGAAGATGGCTCAGTCCGCGCGCTCTGCTGATGCCTTCGTCGCGAACACCGAACTGGAACTCCGCGTCGCGCCGCTACCTGCCGGGAAGGATCCCGACGAGGTCGCCCGCGAGAACCCGGCTGCGTGGGCGAACGCAATCGACAACGCCAGCACTTACGCCGATTTCCTGCTGCACCGCATCATGGGTGCGGAGACTCCGGAGTCGCCCCTCGAAGCGCGCCGCCTCGTCGATCGATTGAAGCCAGTCCTCATCGCCGTCCGCGACCCCGTAGAACGGAGCATGTACATCCAGCGGGTGGCGGCTCACCTGGGCGTCAGCGAGTCTGCGATCCTCGATCGAATCCGCCCCCGCGCTGCCGAGGGCCGGCGCGCGCCTGCTCCACGCGAACGAGGGCAGCTCCTGGACCCGACCGCTGAGGAACATCTGCTGGTCCTGTTGCTGCATCATCCGGAACTGCGGACGGACCTGCGCATCCTCCCGCCGACGATCTTTAGCAACGCCCTGGACCGCGAGCTCTTCAACGCCTGGATGACCGGCCACGACTTCGACGAGCCGCCGGGCGAGGACCCTGTGGCGATGCACGGCGCGCGGCTGAAGGCGAGCCGGTTCGCGCCGCTAACGGCGGACATGGCCCGGAAAGAAGCGCAGAACAAGATCCGCTACATCCTGCGGGAGCGCGCCATCCAGCATCAGCTTGCGATAACCGAACAGGTGGCGGAGGCCGAGAAGAAGCTCGGAACGAGGGCTGTTATGGAGGCAGCCAACGAAGCCTGGATGTCCGCCTTGCCCACAGACCGCGTGACTGAGCTGGCCGAGACCGTCATTGAACAGATGGAGCTCGGGCTGAGCATCCACCGTCGGGAAGAATTTGGGCGCCCCTGAGAGCCCTTAGCTGATCCCGGCGGCCGCCATGCGTGCTCGCTTTGATTCGCGCGCCCTGAGCGTCGGATTCAGTTCGGTCTTCCGGAGCCGTAGCGACTTTGGTGTCACTTCCACCATTTCGTCCACGCCGATAAGCGAAAGGCTTCGCTCCAGGCTTGGCGGCGATGGCGGAATCAGCTTCACCGCGATATCGCTGGTTGAGCTTCGGATGTTCGTCAGCTGTTTCGTCCTGCAAACGTTCACGTCGAGGTCGGTGTCCTTCGCATGGAGCCCGACGATCATTCCAACGTAGACGTCATCGCCCGGGGAGATGAACATCATCCCCCTGTCCTGCGCGTTCGCGATGCCGAAGCTCACCGCTGTGCCGGTCTCCGACGCGACCAGGGCCCCATTTCGCGACCGCGCGATCTCGCCGGCCCACGGCTTGTACCCGAGGTATTCGGTGTTCATGATCCCCTCGCCGCCGGTGCCACTGATGAACGTATCGCGGAACCCGATGAGTCCGCGGGTAGGCATCTCGAAGTCGATACGAACGTTCCCGCTGTGGTCGCTGTGCATGCCCGTCATCTGTGCCTTGCGGCCGGACAACGTCTCGATGAGGAAGCCAGTAGCGGTCTCCGGGGCCTCGACGTACAGCCGCTCAAACGGCTCTTCGCGGCCGTCCGGCCCGTGCCGGACGATGACCTCGGGGCGGGTGACCGCGAACTCGTAGCCCTCGCGCCGCATAGTCTCGACGAGGATCGCGAGGTGGAGTTCACCACGGCCTGACACGACGAAGGCATCGGCGGTTTCGCCCTCCTCGATCCGGAGGGCGATGTTCGTCTCCATCTCCCGGAAGAGGCGCTCACGAAGCTGGCGGCTGGTGACGAACTGGCCCTCGCGCCCGGCGAAAGGTGAGTCATTTACGCGGAAGGTCATCTTCATCGCCGGCTCTTCGATCGCGATCGGCGGCAGCTGTACCGTTACCGTCGGGTCGGCGAGTGTCTCGCCGATCAGGATGTCCGAAATGCCCGTAATCGCGACAATATCGCCGGCGCGGGCCTCGTCCAGTTCGATCCGCCCAAGGCCCTGGAAGCCGAAGAGCTGCGCTACGCGATGCTGGGACGTCCCGCCCGCGTGGTTGAAGCGAATGATCGTATCTGAGGGATGGACGGCGCCATCCGTGATGCGCCCGATGGCCGTACGACCGCGGTAGCTGTCGTAGGCCATTGTGGTGACAAGCATCCGGAATGGGGCATCGCCGTCGCAGAGTGGCGGAGGCGTGTGTTCAACGATGGCTTCGAGCAGCGGCAGCATCGTTCCCGAGGTGACGCCCTTCTCAGTGGACGCGTAGCCGTCTCGTGCGTTCGAGTACAGGACAGGGAAATCGAGCTGGTGGTCTTTCGTCGCTAGGTCCAAGAAGAGGTTCGAGGTCTCGTGTACGACTTCGTCGAGTCGCGCATTCGGCCGGTCGATCTTGTTGACCACGACGATGGCGTGGAGGCCGATCTCGAGCGCCTTGCGCAGGACGAACTTCGTCTGGGGCATCGGCCCTTCGACCGCGTCGATGAGGAGGAGACAGCCATCGGCCATATTGAGGACGCGCTCAACCTCGCCCCCGAAGTCCGCGTGGCCGGGCGTGTCGATGATGTTGATGCGGACGCCCTTGAATTCGATCGCGGCGTTCTTCGCCATGATCGTGATCCCCTTCTCCCGTTCCAACGGATTCGAGTCGAGGATCAGCGTTCCAACCTGTTCGTTTTCCCGGAACACGTGGGACTGCTTGAGGAGGGCATCAACCAGGGTTGTCTTCCCGTGGTCGACATGGGCGATGATGGCGAGGTTGCGCACGTCGGCGCGGCGAGACTGCATAACATCCATCGTGCCGGATCCCGGCCCTGAGGGATACCTCAGCGCGATAACGAACGGGTCTATCCGACCCATCCAATCGGGTGGGTCCGCTTAGGCCCCGTATGCCGTACCGTGTATTTACACAACCCGCCAACGGGCATGAGTGCCCGGAGACCCGGCAGGAGGACGTGCCTTGAGTTCCAGCTACGACCTGATCCAGGAGATCGTTTCAGGCAAGCGTCCCGATGCCGAACTCGTACGGCCCAGCGATATCATGCCTTTTGTCATCGAATCCGATGGCCGGCGCGAACGCGCGTATGACATCTATTCCCTGCTCCTGAAGGAGCGCATCGTCTTCCTCGGCACGCCAATCGACGCCATGGTCGCGAACGTCATCATCGCCCAACTCCTCTACCTCGCCCGCGAGGATGATGACAAGGACGTCATGATGTACATCAACTCTCCGGGCGGCAGTGTTACCGCCGGCCTGGCGATCGTCGACACCATGAACCTGATTCGCCCGAACATCTCCACCGTCTGCATCGGCCTCGCCGCCAGCATGGGCACGATCCTCCTGACTTCCGGCACGAAGGGAAAGCGCATGGCTCTCCCCCACGCCACCATCCATCTCCACCAGGTGCTGGGCGGTGCGCAAGGGCAGGCGCGGGACATCGAGATCCAGGCGCGCGAGACGCTCCGTCTGCAGAAGGTCCTCCGCGACATCATCGCTAAGACCACGGGCCAGCCCATGGAGCGCATCGAACACGACACCGACCGCGACTTCTGGCTCGACCCCACCGGCGCGAAGGACTACGGCCTCATCGACGAGATCCTCAATCGCGCGCCGAGCGACGCCTCGATGAACGGCAAGGCGAACTAGCGGTCTCTAACGCTTCGCGAGCGGGATAACGTCCATACCCATGTAGGGACGGAGGACCTCGGGCACCCCGATCGAGCCATCCTCGCGCTGGTAGTTCTCCATCACGCCGATCATCGTCCGCGGCAGCGCCAGCCCACTGGCATTCAGTAGATGCGGATTCCTCGTTGGAGCCTCGCTGTTGGGGCGATAGCGGATGTTCGCGCGCCGTGCCTGGAAGTCGAGGCAGTTTGAGATCGAGCTAACCTCGAGCCACTCGCGTTGCCCCGGTCCCCAGATCTCAAGGTCCACCGTCTTGGTGGCGTTGAAGCCGACATCGCCGGTGCAGAGGTTCAGCAGCCGGTACGGTAGTCCAAGAATCTCAGGGATCGATCGCGCGCGCTTGAGGAGGTTCTGGAACTCGGCCTCGCTCTCCTCAGGTTCGCAATACACGAACATCTCGACCTTCTCGAATTGGTGCCCGCGCTTGATCCCCCGCACGTCGCGGCCGGCGCTCATCTTCTCGCGGCGGAAGCAAGGGGTGTGGGCGACGAAGCGCATCGGGAGCTGGCCCGGCGGGATGATCTCGTCCCGGTAGAGGTTCACCAGGGCCACTTCGGCCGTCGGGATGAAGTAGTAGTCCTCTTCAGCGTCGTGATAGAGATTGTCGCGGAACTTCGGGAGCTGCCCGGAGGCGAAGAGGGAAGCTTCGCTCAGCATGTACGGCAGGTAGCACTCGGTGAAACCGGCCGCCCCGTGCTCGTTGAGCATGAAGGCAATCAGTGCTCGCTGCAGCTTCGCCAGGGGCCCCTTCAGTGCGTAGAAACGGGAGCCAGACATCTTCACGCCCCGCTCGAGGTCGAGCCCGTCGACCAGCTCGCCCAGCTCCCAGTGTGGCCGCGGTTCAAAGGAAAACGTCGGTATCTCGCCGACCGTTGCCGCGACCACGTTCGATTCCTCGTCCGGGCCCTTCGGAACGTTGGGGTCGAGGATGTTCGGCACCTCGTACAGCTTCTGCGTCAGTTCGTCGTCGACGGCCTTCAAGCGCGCGTCGAGGGCCGCAATTCGGTCACCGACCTCGCGCATCTCGGCAATCCGGGCGTTCCGTTCCGCGCCATCCTTCGAGGCACCGATGGTCTTGCTCGCGACATTGCGGGCCGCGCGCAGGGTCTCCACCTCGCTGAGAAGCTTCCTGCGTTCCTCGTCGAGCTGGAGGATTCGGTCGATCGGTGCGGTGGTGTTCCGCAGCAGGACGTCCCGTTTCACACGGTCGGTGTTCTCACGGATGAACTGCAGGCTAAGCATGTTCCCTCACAGGCGTTCGGCGGCGGCAATTGCGCGGATTCCGAGCAGACGGACGTCCTCGGCGACAGGCACGAGGGTACCATCGGGCGCCGGGAGGGAAAACGACCCTCCGAGTTCGGCAGCCGTGACCCAGCGATGGGGACCGTGTGGGATTGGCGCATCGAGGTCGACTTCGGACAGCGCTCGCGTGAAGTACACGTGATCGATGTGCTGGTGGAAGGGCTGGTCCGCGCGAACGATATCCTCAACCAGGATCGCGACCGGCGGAGGGAGCACGCTGGGCCCGCTGCAAACAACGAGGTCGGGCGGCGGGATGATGTCCGCTACAAGCCCGCTCTCTTCCAAGATCTCCCGAAGCACGCCCTGCACCGGGTCCTCGTTCGCTTCAAGATGCCCGCCCGGCGGTAGCCACATCCCCAGCTTGTGGTGCCAGAGAAGGAGCGTGCGCTGCTGCGCACTGACAAACCCGGTGCCCGTGTGATGGCGTTCCAGTGGCACTGGACCCATAGGTCAGTCCTTCACCGTCTTGTGGGGCGGGAACAGGATGACCTCGCGGATGGAGCTCTGCCCCGTGAGCACCATGATCAGCCGGTCGATGCCCATCCCGAATCCGCCGGTCGGGGGCATGCCGTGTTCGAGTGCGAACAGGAAGTCCTCGTCGAGCATCTCGACCTCGTCGTCGCCAGCGGCCTTCAGGGCGAGTTGCTCGTCGAAGCGCGCGCGCTGCTCAATCGGGTCGTTCAGCTCCGTATAGGCGTTCCCGAACTCGAACCCGGCGATGAAGCACTCGAAACGCTCCACCAGGCGCGGGTTGTCGGGTTTGGTCTTGGCGAGCGGCGAAAGCTCGACCGGATAATCCATCAGGAAGGTCGGCTGGATCAGGTTCGGCTCGACGTAGTGGGACATGGCCTCGTCACACAGCTTCCCATAGCCCGCATTGGGCGGGAGCTCGAGTCCCCGGCGCTCCAGCTCCGTGCGCAACCGCGGTGCATCGGGGAACTGGCCGAGATCGAGCCCGCCGTACTCCATCAGCGCGTCGTAGAACGTGATCCTCCGCCACGGTGCCGCAAGCGAGAGTTTGTAATCGCGGAAGGTGACGCTGGTGGTGCCCAGCACCTCGCTCGCGACCCCGCTGACCATCTCCTCCACCATCCGGGCCACGTCGTTGTAGTCGGCGTAGGCCTGGTAGGTCTCGATCATGGTGAATTCGGGGTTGTGCTTGAAGCTCATCCCCTCATTGCGGAAATTCCGCCCGATCTCGTAAACCCGCTCGAAGCCACCGATCAGCAGGCGCTTCAGGTGCAGCTCAAGGCTGATCCGAAGCACCCGGTCCTCGTCGATCGCGTTGAAATGCGTCACGAAGGGGCGAGCAGCAGCCCCGCTCTCCGACTGGTGCAGGATCGGCGTCTCGACCTCGAGGAACCCACGCGAATCGAGGAAGCGCCGGATCCCCGCAATGACCTTGCTTCGCACCGTAAACACCTGGCGAGTCTCGGCGTTGGCCATAAGATCGAGGTAGCGCTGCCGCTGGCGCGCTTCTGCGTCCGTCAGGCCGTGAAATTTCTCCGGCGGGGCGTGAAGGGACTTCGCCAGCATCGTCCAGCCTGTGGCCGCGACCGACGGCTGGCCCGTACGTGTCCGCATCGGCCAGCCATGGACGCCAATGAAGTCCCCCAGGTCGAGCAGGCGCAGCGAGTCGTACGGCTCGTCGCCGAGCTGGTTCTGCCGGAGCAGGACCTGGACGCGCCCGCTGCCGTCCTGGAGGTCAACAAACGTCGCCTTACCCATGTCACGGCGACCCACCACCCGTCCAGCCACGTCCACCACTGTCGCCTGGTCCTCTGACTGCCCTTCAGCAAAAGCCGCAACCGCAGCTTCCACCTGTATAGCGGTGAAGGTCCGAACCGTTCGCCTGGGGTAAGGGTCTACGTCGCGGGCGCGCAGCTGCTCCAGCTTCGCGATCCGCTGGGCCATCAGTTCGTCCACCCTCTGGACCTCCGGGATATGAACTGGGCCGCCTACAAAGGCGGCCCGTGATGTCCGAATAGGCAGCCGGTCCGCCTTAGTCGATTTTGACCACTTTCACCTTAATGACGCCCCTCGGGACGTTCACGTCGACAATGTCGCCGACCGACCGTCCGAGAAGTGCTGCGCCAACCGGCGACTCGTTGGAAATCTTGCCGGTGGCTGGCTCCGCCTCGGGGGCGCCAACGATCCGGTAGTGGCGCCGCTTGCCATCTTGCTCGACTTCCACGCCGCTACCGACCACCACCCGGCCTGTCGCATGGCCACCGGCTTCATCGATGATGACCGCGCGCCGCAGGATGTCCTCGATCTCCAGGATTCGCCCTTCGACCATGCCCTGTTCCTGCTTGGCATCGTCGTATTCAGCGTCATTCTGACTGGTTCCAAGTTCCTGCGCGTTGTGGATCCGCTCGGCAATCGTCCGCCGCTGCTGGTGCCGTTCTTCAAGCTCGACCCCGAGCTTTGCCTTTCCTTCACGCGTTAGCGGTACCGCTTTGTCAGTCATGTCCTACCCTTTGACGGGATCGCAAACCAAAAAAATCGACCGAGGGGCAGAAACCTCTCAGTCGGGGCTAGTATACCCCATGCGGCAATCCGACGTGACACCGTGCCAGACGATCTGACGCCCCCACCTGTCGACCCCAACGACCGTCAGCGTCGCGCAACCGACGGACTCAACTGGCTCGAACCGCGCCCGCTGATTGCCCCCGAGCCAGCACCTCTGCTCGATGTCCCACCTCCCCCAGTAGACCTCCCCGCCTCCCAGTTCTCCCCGGTGCACCCGGCCCGGCGGACAGGCTTCGTCACATCGCTTGCAACCCATTCACTCGCCGCCGTATTGGGCGGCCTGCTTGCGGGAGCCGTCATCGTCCTGCTGGTTG
>Ga0209638_1002025_pt1 | contig 12637 bp, 14 predicted proteins | sample BarGraNGADG00211_FD_184490 | JGI IMG/M metagenome (GOLD analysis project Ga0209638, IMG submission 184490) | Arctic peat soil microbial communities from Barrow, Alaska - Barrow Graham LP Ref core NGADG0002-211 (SPAdes) (version 2) | ecosystem: Environmental > Terrestrial > Soil > Wetlands > Peat... | reverse complement strand
AGCGGTCGTAGGCAAGGTGCTCGACATGGACAAGTTCCCGGCGACGGCCATGGCCGTGCGCAGCGGAGAGGTCATGGCCGTCGCCGGGCTGGACGACCCCCGCCTCACCGCCCAGGAGCGCGCCAGCATGGCGGAGTACGGGTTCGAGAGCGAGTTCTGCATCCCGCTGGCAGCCGGCGAGCGCGTCATCGGCCTGATCGACGTGTTCGATACGCGACCACGCGACTACGGCGAGTACGTCGACTTCCTGAGCAGCGTCGGGCAGATGGCCGCCGCAGCCATCCAGAACGCCTTGCTGGTCGACAAGCTCAAGCGCGTCCTCGGCGGGTAGCGGGCGACGCCAAGAGCAAGGCCCCGGCGGCCCCGTGCGGCAAAGCCCCTAGACGGCGAGGAAGGAACAGAGGTACTCGCCGACTTCCTCGTCGGTGTCAGAGCACTCCATGGTCTGCAGGAGTCGGCAGAGCGTGCTGTCGTCGCTCACGACCGTCGCGCCGAGGTGTTCATACCTTGCGAGCACCGAATCGACTGCCTGCTCCTTCTCGTCGCGAGTGACCGTGAGTCCTCCCAGCGGGTTCCCTTTGCTCCACTTGAAGTGTCGGCCGCGAGGCTCGCCGACACGATGGAACTCGCGTTTAGGGAGGGATACCCAAGGTCCGCGGGCAGGCGCCGAAGCGGCGTGACGGCGTGCGAGGAGCGGGCGGCTCAGGCGCGCTGGCGCGCCACCGCGATGACCACGTCTGCAGCCAGGCGCGCGGCGAGCGCTGCTGCCGGGACGCGGCCCCCACCCCCGGGAACGACGCCGCAGAGATCGGCGCCGGCCAACCGGGACGCGGTCACGATGCCCAGCGCCACGCTGAGGTCGCTCGCGCTCAGACCCACGGGGTCTTCGACACCCTCGACCACGCCGAGGTCGACCGAGACGTAGATGGCTTCGGTGCCGGCGCTCGCCGCCTCGAGGGCTTCGCGGGCGACGGTGACGATGCCGGCTTCGACGACGTCCGCGACCGAGGAGCGCCGCGCCTCGAGGGCATCGCAGACGCGGCGCGCACGAGCCTCCTCGGGGCCGCCGCGCTCGCCGACGACGACGAAGTTGCGCGGCTCGACCACGCCGAGCTCGAGAGCCTGCGCCCAGCGCGAGGCGGCGACGCGCCCGGGCTCCATCTCGAGGTCGAGGCGCGGCGAGAAGGCGACGACCCCGAGACGCCCCTGGAGCTTGCCGGCGAGCACCTGCAGGGCGGGCACCGTGATTGACGCGTCGCCGCCGAGCAGCAGCGGCGTCGCGCCGGCAGCGAGAACGTCGGCAAGATGCTCGTGAGCGCGCACGAAGGTGGCGCCCAGGTCGGCGGCATCCACCGCGACGTCGCCGTAGTCCACGACGCGGACGCCCGTCTCGCGCCCGGCGGCCGCCAGCCAGCCAGCGTATCGCTGAGAGGCGGCGCGCACCGCCGCGGGGGCGTTGCTCCAGCCGCCGAACGGCAAACCCACGGCGGCGAGGTCGGCGCCCAGAAGAGCGTCGGCCAACCCGGCGGGCGCCGCCATGAACGTGGCCGCCGGCGGCGCGGCGGGCGCCGGCAGAGCAGCGCGGGCCGCGCCTGCCTCCCGCCAGAGACGCCGGAGTTCGTCGCGGTCCACGGAGGCCCTCGTCACCAGCGGCGCGCGACGCGCTGCGCCGCGATGGCGTCCTCGTCTAGCGCGATGCCCAGCCCCGGCGCTTGGGGAACGAGCACGGTGGACACGCCGTCGCGGAGTTCGGCGCGCAGCCCGCTCCCGATGTCGCGCGAGTACCCGCCGGGCCTCCACGGCAGGTCGGCGTCGCAATGCGTGGCATTGGCCAGCGCTACGTTGAGGTGGAAATGCGCCGCGAGGCCGAGCGAGCTCTCGCCCATGTTGCCCATCATGATGCTGATGCCCGCGGCCTCCGCGATGGCGTTGACCTTGAGCGCGTTCAAGATGCCGCCGGTCTTCATGAGCTTGACCACGAGGATGTCGCAGGCGCCGGCCTTGGCGGCGGCCAGCGCCTCGCGCGGGCCGCGCACTGTCTCGTCGAGGGCGATCGGCACGTCCACGTGAGCGCGCACGAAGCGCGCCGCCTCGAGGTCGTCCATGCGGACGGGCTGCTCCGCGAACTCGATGCCATGGGGCTCGAGCAGTCTGATGGCGCGCACGGCCGTCTTGGCGTCCAGCCAGCCCTGGTTGGCGTCGACGGTGAGGCGCGCGTCCGGGCCGGCCGCTTCGCGGACGGCGGCGACGCGCTGCTCGTCGCGCTCCGGGAGGTCGCCGACCTTGATCTTGAACACGGTGATGCCCTCGGCGCGCATCCGTCGCGTCTTCTCGGCCAGGGCCTCGGGCTCGTCCCAGCCCCAGGCGATGACCTCCACCAGGCCGTCCCGGGTGCGGCCGCCGATGAGATCGTAGAGCGGCCGCCCGAGCGCCTTGCCCTGCAGGTCCCAGAGCGCCATCTCGAGAGCGGCGCACGCAGCCTGGTTGCCCACCGTCCACAGCTCGCGCTCCCAGCAGTGCACGATGGCCTCGAGCTGGAACGGGTCCTTGCCGATCACCGCCGGGCCGAGGTACTCGCCGATCACGTCCTGGACCGTCCAGAGGGTGTCGCCGGTGAACTCGTAGGCCGGGCAGGCCTCTCCGAAGCCCACGAGGCCCTCGTCGGTCTCCACGCGCACGAGGTCGCAGGGGCTCGCGGCCAGCGCCGACGTGGCGATAACGAAGGGCTCCTCCATCTCGAGCTCGAGCGTCTCCACGTGGACGGCAGTAATCTTCACAAAGCACCCTCCAGGGGGCCGGGTCGGGGTCGGGGACAGTCTACGTCATGGTCGTGACGGGCCGGAAGGGGTCGCTGGGCCCGGCGCACGCCGGGCGCGCCACGCCCGACCGCCGGCGGGCGCTTGGCTTGCCCGCTGGCGGGGAATGCCGTATAAGATGTTGTCCCCGCAAGGGGGCCCATTCGTGGGGCATTAGCTCAGCTGGGAGAGCGCCTGGATCGCACCCAGGAGGTCAGCGGTTCGATTCCGCTATGCTCCACCATCCTTCTTTCCAGACCGCGCGCCGGGCCGCTGCCATCCTGCACGAGCCGCCACGGCTTGGCGGCGAGCTTCGCGGTCGATGATAGCATCCGCCCCATGTCTGCCATCGACGCCCCCACTCTGCCGGACGGTTTCGAGAGTGCACCGTGCCCGCTGTGCGGGTGCACGCGAGCGCGCGTCGTCCTGCGGGCAGCCGACCGGCTGGCACCGGGTGACCCCCACCGCTACACGGTCGTGCGCTGCCTGGGTTGCGGCCTCGCGTACTTGCGGCCGCGGCCGACGCCGGAGGCGGCCGGACGCTGCTACCCGGAAAGCTATTCCGGCAGCGGCCGGGGCGGCTTCATCGAAGCGCTCGAGGCCGCGTACCGGCGGCGCCAGCACGGCGAGGTCGCGCGCTGGCTGGCGGGCCGCCGCCCTCTCCGCGGCCGCCTGCTCGACGTCGGGTGCGGCGCCGGGGATCTCCTCGTCGCCCTTCGCGCCGACGGCTGGAGCGTGTACGGCGTCGAGCCGCAAGCCCTCGGCGCGGCCCGGGCGCGGGACGAGCACCGGCTCGACGTGCTCACCGGTCGGTTCGAAGACGTTCGCCTGCCTGAGGGCTCGTTCGACGCCGTCGTGTTCTCGGGCGTGTTCGAGCATCTGCACGACCCGGTCGCGGCGCTGTGCCGGGCGCGAGCGTTGCTGGCGCCCGGCGGCCTGGTGGCCGTGCTCTTCCTGCCGATGCTGGATTCGCCGGAGGCCCGTTTGCTCGGGCCGCGCTGGATGGCCCTTGACCTGCCGCGTCACCTGACGCACTTCGAGGAGGCCACGTTCAGGGAGATGGCCACGAAGGCGGGGTTAGACGTGGCCGGCCGGGAAACGTACTCACGGCGGCACAACCCGGCGCAGCTCGTCGGTTCTCTGGCGCCTCGCCTGCAGAAGCACCGCTTCTACGCCGCCGAGAACGGCCCCAAGGCCTCAGCGGCGGCCCGCGTGACAGCGGTCGCGCAGCGGGTGGCGTTCCTCGCCGCGACCATCGCCGCCAGGCCGGTAACGCGGCTGGCGGCGGCGGCCGGAGCTCCGTCCATGTGCTCGTATTTTTTGGAGCCGGCCGGCGGCGCGGGCGGAAAGGCCTGACGGGCGCGAAAGCCTTCCGCTGCGGCCGCCCTCAGCCCTCCGTGCCGTCTTCGATGCCGACGTCTGTGAGCTGGACCATCGGGGCATCGGGGTCAAGCTGCACCAGCAGCGACCCGCACTGCGGGCACACCGGCTGCGGCGCGTCCGTGCTGAACTCGTCGCTGCAGCTCAGGCAGGTAGCCGCCACCGGCTGGTGATCGAAGTGCAGCTTGGCGCCGGCGAAGAACTCGTCGTCGCCGGCCAGCATCTCGAAGTACATCTCGATGGAGTCCTGGCTGAAGTCGGCGGCCGGCGTCATGGTGAGATAGAGGTCGGTGACTCGCAGCGCGCCGTTGGCCTGCGCGGCTTCGCGCGCGCGGTCGAGGATCCCTTGCGTGATACCCAGCTCGTGCACGGCGCGGCCTCCGTCTCGCGTTTCTCCGGCGCCTTGCGGCCGGCTTCCTAGTTCTACCACGCCGGCCGTCTAATCGAGCGCAGGTCAGGCACCTGGAGCGGGCCGCGCGGCCCCGAATCGGAGGCTTCCGCAGATGGCAGGCGAGATCGAGTTCACCAGCAACTACCGCGACCTCAGCACCGACAACGGCTTCCAGTTCGAGTTCCGCTGCGAGCGCTGCGGCAACGGGTACCGCACCGAGTTCGACACGTGGAGCATGAGCGCCGCCACCAACGTGCTGGACGGCGCGAGCAGCTTTTTCGGCGGTATCTTCAGCCAGGGCGCCGACGTCGCCCAGCGGGTGAAGTCGGCCGCCTGGGAGAAGGCCAGCGACAAGGCCTTCGTCAAGGGCACCGAGCAGATCCGCCCGAAGTTCGTGCAGTGCCCACGCTGCAGCGCCTGGATGTGCCGCGAGCAGTGCTGGAACGAGAAGAAGGGCCTCTGCAAGCAGTGCGCCCCCGACCTCGGCGTCGAGATGGCCGCGGCGCAGGCCGACAAGTCGGTGGAAGAGGTGTGGCGCACGCCAAGATGAGCGAGGAAGACAAGCACCTCACCGAGCAGGACTGGCGTGAGGGCATCGTCGCCTCGTGCCCCAAGTGCGGCGCGCCACAAGAGACGAACGCCAAGTTCTGCCCTCAGTGCGGCAACGACATGAAGGCCGCCAAGCATTGCGCGCAATGCGGCGCCAGGCTGCAGCCCGAGGCCAAGTTCTGCGCCGAATGCGGCGCGAAAGCAGGCTAAGAACGGCCCAGATTACACGACAAGCTCGTCGGTTGGGTGCCGTTTCTGCGATATTCGTTGCATGCGAGCTTGGCCTGCGCCGTTGCTTCCGAGAAAATCGGCCGGAGCAACGCGGGCCGCGGCCGCCGCGGAGGGGCCGCGCGGCCCATCACCGATCCGGCCATGTCGTTCACGGCGCCCCGCGCCATGACGAGGCCACGAGGCGGGGAAGAGGATGAAGGTCCTTAGCGTCGGCGCCGGCGTGCAGGGCCAGGTCATCACCTGGAACCTCGGTCGCAACCCGGCCGTCACCGATCTTCCCACCCGACATCAAGTACGTGAACAGCGTGGTCCCCGGCGGCACGAGCGTGAGCTACGGTACCAACACGCCGGCCAGCATCTACGCCGAGCTCATCATCGAGGGCAAGATCACCGACAAGGGCATGATCTGCCCCGAGGAACTCTCGCGCGCCGAGCGCGACGCGTTCATCGCCGAGCTCGGCGTGCGCAACCTGCCGGTCACGCGCAAGGACGTCGTGACGGCCACCTGAGGTTGGCCGGGCGGCGCCCGGCCGACAGAGCCCCCTGAGGCGCTTCCGCTGCTGGGAGCGCGGAGGGCCGGGGCGGCGCAAGCCGCCCCGGCCCTTACTTTCATGCCAGGCGCTTCAGCGAGACACCGGCGAGCGGTGCATCCTGAAGGGCATTTTACCTGTGCGCCGCCGCAGCGCTCACATCCCCTCGTCTTCGAGGTGGATATGAGCCACGGCGCTGACCGCTTCAGGCTTGCTGGCGCGCAGCCAGAAAAGCACCACGACACCGATGACCAGCCACGCGGCCATCACGTATGGCGCGTACTTGTACGGCGACGTCAGCGACGAGATGAACGACAGCCCCGGTATACCGGTGATACCGGCGACGCTGAAGAAGCCGGGGATCAGCAACAGAGCGCCGACGATGGGCGCCACGATGTGAGAGAGCCAATGTTGCTCATCCCTGCGATGCCGCGCGAAGTACCCCACACAGGCGATGTTGGTGGCGATGTACACCGGCACGACGATGACGACGATCGCGGTCCCGATGATGCCGAAGGCCACCTGCGGCGTGTACTTGAACCCCAGGGCGAGCCCGACGACGAGACCGAGGATCAGCTCGACGAGGATGCCGACTCTGGGCGACTTGAAGCGCGGGTGCAGATCGGCGAACGCCCGCGGGAAGACGCCGATGCGCCCCAAGGCATACGCCGTGCGCGTGAACACGTTCGCGCCGGAGTTCGCGTTGGCAAGCGTGGAGTTGATGATGGCAAAGAGGACAAGCGCCCAGAAGACCATCGACACGGTCTTCGCCAAGCCGTCCCAAGGTACCCCATTGGCGGAAGCAGCAAAGCCGGAAAACTTCTCCGGCCCGTAGGCGACCGTCGCCGCGTAGGTGGTGAAGATATACAGGGCGCCGATCAGGATCACCGAGAGTATGACCGCCCGCGGGACGTTGCGCCTGGGGTCCCGAGTCTCTTCAGCGAGCGGTGCTGCGGCCTCGAAGCCGGAGAAGGCCAGCAGCGCGCCAACCGCGCCCGCGATCACGCCGGTGGCGCCCGCGTAGCCCTTGGCGTTCGCGTAGTGGGTGGTGAACACCGCGAGGGTGTTGTGATTGCCGGCCTTGATCACGAGGACGATGGCCAGCGCGAGGAACACGATGACCTCGACGAAACCGAGCACGACGCCGGTCCTCGTCGAAGTCTTCACGCCGCGGTACACGAGGAAGCAGATAAGCAGGAGGCCGGCCACCATGAACACCCACCAGAGGCTCGTGGGGAACGACGACTGCTCGGAGTTCCACTCGCCGGCGACGGTGTATCCGAGCTGCAGCATCACGAGCGGCACGATGAGGACCTCGACCGCCGCGTAGGCCCAGCCGACGAGGAAGCCGACCCACGGGGCCAAGCCGACGGCGTTGTAGGTGGCAACCGAACCGGCCGCAGGGATGTGCTTGGCGAGCTGGCCGATGCTCCAGGCGGTGAAGATCATGCCCACGAAAGCGATGCTGACGGAGAGCGGCAGCGCGCCTGCGGCAAAGGCCGCGCCGAGCGGGATCGACGCGGCGATGGCGGCGCCGGGGGCCATTGACGTGATGGATTGGAACAGCACGTCCATCAGGCCGACGGCGTTTCGTTCCAGTTGTGCGACGGGGGTTGAGTCGGCCACTGAAGTGCCTTTCGCTCGAGGGTCAACGTATTCGGCACCGCCCACGCTGCCGAGACGAGAGATGCGCAACTATACGACGATGCGCGAGTGCCCGCCAGAGCTCACTCGCACACTCCGGCGTCGCACAGCTCTATTCCTCCACGCCGCAGAAGCGGATCGCCGTGAGAACGAGCGCCTCGGCGGCGGCGCGCAACTGGTCGATCGGCACGTACTCGTCGGGCATGTGGGCCACCCGCACGTCGCCGGGGCCGAACAGCACGGTCGGGATGCCGCCGACGTTGACCAGGAGGCGCATGTCGGCGCCGTAGGTCACTCCTTCGACAGACGGTGGTGCGCCCGTCACAGCCATCGCCGCTCCCACTACCGTCGCGACGATCGGGTCCGCCGGGTCGGTCAGCGCCGGGTAGAAGCGTCCGCCCCACCACTCTACGGTCGGCGGATGCTCGACGAGCCACGGGTCGGCCGCGGCAGCGCGGGTGATCGCTTCTTCGAGCGCCCGCCGGGCCGCGGCCGGATTCTCGCTGATCGCCACGCCGAAGCGGCCTTCGGCGACCAGCTTGTCGGGCACACTCGAGGCCCAGTAGCCGGCCCGCAACGTGCCGATCTCGATCGGCCACGGCAGCGGGTAACGCGCGAAAAGCGGCGCGTGCGGGTCGCCGGCCACGTGCGCAGCGCCGCTGGCGACGCCGCAACGCTCGGCTTCGAGCTGCCGCAGCGCGGTGAAGAGCGGCAGGAACTTCTCAATCGCGTTGACGCCCTCTTCACGCACACACCCATGCGCCGAGAAGCCCGGGACGATGAGGCGGAACATCAACGAGCCGGCCTGGGCCGGTATCACCGCCAGCTCCGTGGGCTCGATGACGACGGCGCCGTCGGCCGTGTGGCCGCGGAGGATGGTCGCCAGCGTGCCGGTGCCGCCGTCCTCCTCCCCCACCACGCTGGCGACCGAGAGGCGGCCCCGCAGGCGCACGTGGGCGTCGCGGATGGCCTTGGCCGCGAACAGCGCGCACACAAGGCCGCCTTTCATGTCGACGGCGCCGCGGCCGTAGACCCGGCCGTCCCTGACGGCCGGGTCCCAGGGGGGCGTCGTCCAGGCGGCTTCTTCGCCCACGGGCACCACGTCGACATGGCCGTTGAGCATGAGGTCGCGGCCGGCGCCGCTGCCTGCGGCGGCCCCTCCAGCCGTGTGCTCCGCGACGCGCTCGCCTACCCAGCCGACCACGCCGAGGGCTTCGTGACGCTCCACTTCGGTGCAGTAGTCGGGGTGCTTCGCCAATTCCCGGAGGTCGATCCGCCAGATGTCGCTCGCGAATCCGGCTCGCTCCATCCAGGCGCCGATGGCGCGTTGCGCGGGGCTCTCCGCGCCGCCAAGACTAGGAATCGCGATCAGTTCGCGCAGAAACGCGACCAGGCCGTCGCGGTCGAGCGCGACGAGGGCGCGCCGCTCGGCCGCGCTCAGCGCGCCTTCATCAGGCAAGACCGCTCATTCGGCTTCGCGCCACACCGGCCGGGTCAGGCACGTGGGGCCGCCCTCGGCCTTGAAGGAGAGCGGCCCGCCGGGGAAGGTGACCACCTCGCAGTCGGCCTCTTCGAGCAGCTGCGTCGTCACCGGGTTGCCGTCGAGCATGATGCACCGGCGCGGAGCTACAGCTAGCACGTTGGTCGCCTGCGTGCGCAGGAACTCCTCCTCGGGCACCTCGAGCATACGCATGCCCCGCCGCCGTAGCTCCGCCCAGAACGCGGTGGGCATCAGCGGCGGATACGCCACGGCAAGGTCCACGTCGACCGGGCTGACGAGGCTGAGAAGGTGGAGGCAGGCCTCCGGGCCACTGAAGAACGGCAGGTCGTAGTCCACGACGGTCGCGCCGAGCGGCGCCAGCAGCACGCGCAGCTGGCGCACCCCCTCGGCGTTGGTGCGAAAGCCGCGGCCGACGGCGAGGGTGTCGTGGTCCAGCCACATGGTGTCGCCACCCTCGGCCTGGGCCTCGCCTTCGAGACGACCGTAGATCGGCACGCCGCAGCCCTGCAGACAGCGGCCTAGCGCCTCCTCCTCGCCACGGCGAGCCGCCTTGCCCATGCTGAGCAAGATGGCGCCGCGGTCGGTGACCAGCGCGGGGTCGAACACGAAGGCGCTGTCGGCGAGGCCCGGCAGCGGCTCGTCGTGGTAGAGGACCTCGACGTCCCAGGCGCGCAGCGCGTCGGCGAAGGCGTCGTGCACGGCGCGCGCCTCGTCGAGGTCTATGGGGGCCGCGTAGTGCCAAGCGGCGACGTCCGCGGCGGCCATCTCTTCGCCGGGCCGCCGCATCACTACCCGGTGCAAACGACCGACCATGCCTTGGGCTCCGTACCCTTCACTCATCGCGCGCCCCTTGGATCGCCCGGGTACGGCCAAATCACATCAGATCGCGACCGAAGTGCGCGAGAATCTCCTTCGACATCGCGTACCGCGCCGTCTTGAGCGGGTCCACGACCTGCGACACCTGCAGCTGGCCGGCGGCGCTCATCAACATGGTGGCGTCGGCGGCCGACAAGCCCAGCCGCAGCGTCAGAAGGTCTGCCATGTCACGAGTCGCGCGGTCGGCCGCCTCGTCCAGAGTCTCAGCAGAGGCGATGGTAGCCACCACCTCGGAGGTCTCGACGACCGGGTTGGCGAGCTCGACGTCACGCCGGACATCGACCCGCAGCTTGATGCTCCCGGCGACCTCCACTCCGGTGCCGCAGATCTCGCCGTCGCCCATCGCCGCGTGCAGGTCGCCCGCGGCCAACAAGGCCCCGGGCACGAAGACGGGCAGGTACAGCGTCGCGCCGTCGCCGATCAGCCGCGTGTCCATGTTGCCGCCGTGCGACCCAGGCGATCCGCACGGCACGGGGGATCCCGCCGGCGCGACGCCGATCACGCCGATCATCGGGCGCACGGGTATGCTGGCGCCGGCCACCCGGGCGAAGCGATCCTCGATCGGAATGATCGCGAACGACATGCCTTGAAACCGGTCGCGAAGGACACCGAATTCCCCGCTGACCGCCATCACGCCACGGTGCGCCACATCGATGTGCTCGACGAGCACGGACAGCACGTCGCCAGGCTCCGCGCCTTCGACGAAGACGGGCCCGGTGGCAGGGTTGATGTGCTCCCAGTCAACAGCCCCAGGGGCGTCTTCGGCGGACTGCACCTGGTCACTGAAACAGTCCGCCGTATCGAGCACCAGGCTGTCGCCGGGGCGGATTCGCACGACGGGAGCAGCCTCGGCTGAGAGGCTGAAAACGCTTTGGTCCCGGGCCACATGGATCACAGCAGGCCCTCCTTTCGCATGAAGGCGGCGCTCACTCGCCGTTGATCTTGCGCCGCCACGGGGCCCACGACGTGGGCCGGTTCATGTCGGCGTACTGGTGCACGGGGGTGTCGGCGCGCTCCTTGAGCACCAGGAGCCCGTCGGCGTCGAGCACGTCGAGGCCGTCGGCCTGCAGATGGGCGAAGATGCTGACGATGCCGACGGCGTCGTGACCGCCGCCGAGCTCATCGACGGTGAGCGTGTGGTTGGACAGGAAGCGTTTCCAAGTGACGGTGAGCCGGTCCCAGGTGTAGTCGGCCCTCATGCCGCGGACGAGCAGGGACAGGCCGCCCTCGTTCGACCCCACGATGCGACCCTTGCCGCGCCAGAACACGAGCGGAATCTCTTCGCCGAGCATCTGCTCGGTGCGGTGCTTCATCGTCTCGATGGAGATCATGGTGCCTCCCGGGAGGAACGCTGCTCGTGGTAGTCTACATCGCCGCGTCGTGGAGCGGACACTCGCCCGGGCGGCTCCAGGTGCACGACCACGTCGGTGATCTGCCCGTACTGCAGACGCAGCGCCTCCTCGACCTCATGGGCGATGGCGTGGCCTTCTTCAACGGTGGCGCCGGGCGCGACCTGCACGTGCAGGTCCACATACACGCGCGCCTCCGGCCCCCGGGTGCGGACGGCGTGGCAACCGACCACGCCCGGCACGGAGCAGGCCACGGCGGCGACGTCGTCCGCCGGCAGGCGCGCGGCGTCGCCGAGTGGCGGAGAAGCTACGGCCGCGGCACGAGCCCGACGCGCTCGCGGACCTTGGCGAGCGTGCGCGCGGCGATGGCTTCGGCGCGCTCGGCGCCGGTCTTGAGCACCTCGAGCGTGAAGCTCTTGTCCGCCTCGAGCTCGCGGATGCGCGCCTGGATGGGCGCGAGGGCGTTTGCAACGACCTCGCCGAGGTCGGCCTTGAGGTCGGCGTAGCCCTTGCCCTCGTAGCGCCGCACGATCTCGTCCACCGGCTCGCCGGCGAGCGCGCTGTAGATGTCGAGCAGATTGGTGAGCGCGGGTTTGTCGGGGCCGCCGCGCACCTCGCTGCCCGAGTCGGTGACAGCCCGCCGGATCTTCCTGCGGATGACGTCCGGCGGGTCCATGACGGCCACGTAGCTGTTCTCCGAGCCGGCGCTCTTGCTCATCTTCGTCGCGGGGTCGTCCAGGCTCATCACACGCGCGCCCTCAGTGCGAATGATGGGCTCGGGCACCTCGAACGCCTTGCCGAAGGCGTTGTTGAAGCGTTCGGCCACGTCGCGGGTGAGCTCCACGTGCTGCTTCTGGTCCTCGCCGACCGGCACGGCGTCGGCGCGGTAGAGCAGGATGTCCGCGGCCATGAGCACGGGATAGTCGAACAGGCCGACGGCGATGCTCTCGCCCTCTGCGCCGGCCGTCTTGTCCTTGTACTGCGTCATGCGCCGCAGCTCGCCCATGTAGGTGATGGTGTTGAGGATCCACATGAGCTCGGTGTGGGCAGGCACGTGGCTTTGCACGAAGACGATGGAGCGCTCGGGGTCGACGCCGCTGGCCAGGAAGAGGTTCACCAGGTCGATGGTGTTGCGCCGCAGCTCTGCCCGCTGCTGCCTCACGGTGATGGCGTGCAGGTCCACGGCGCAGTACACGCAGTCGTGCGTCTCCTGCATGGCCACCCAGTTCTTGACCGCGCCGAGGTAGTTGCCGAGGTGCAGGGTGCCGGAGGGCTGGATGCCGCTGAACACACGCGGCCGGCGCTCCGGCCTGGGAGCCTCGTTCGTCGCTGGCATGTCGGCGGCTGCGCTCACGGAAATGGAGTCTACCGAAGCGCGGGCGGGCGGGCTA
>Ga0209638_1002022_pt1 | contig 12652 bp, 7 predicted proteins | sample BarGraNGADG00211_FD_184490 | JGI IMG/M metagenome (GOLD analysis project Ga0209638, IMG submission 184490) | Arctic peat soil microbial communities from Barrow, Alaska - Barrow Graham LP Ref core NGADG0002-211 (SPAdes) (version 2) | ecosystem: Environmental > Terrestrial > Soil > Wetlands > Peat... | reverse complement strand
CACCACCCTCGCCGCGGCCGGCATGATCGCGCTGGTGGCGTTCACGGTGGCCCAGAGAAAGCGCGAACTCGGCATCCGCATGGCGCTCGGCGCCGGTGCGCGTCATATTGTCGATATGCACCTGCGCCCAAACGCCAGGCCGGCGGCGGCCGGGGCCGTCGCGGGCGTGATTCTGGCGGTGATTCTTTTGAGGCTGGACCGCAGCCAAATCGTCTTGCAGAAGCAGGATACCGTGGAGGTCCTCGATTTCGCCGCCCGCCTTGCCTGTCTCGCGCTCGTAGCGGTCCTGGCGACTCTGTCACCGGCCCGGCACGCGTTGCGCCTCGATCCTTTCTCTGCGTCGCCCGGCAGCGTGGAAACTGGCTAGCGAACTCGCTTCGCTCGTTACAGCCCCAGAACGGACCGAAACTGCCGGTGCGTTTCAGTATGTAGTGGACGCGTTTCACTCGTCAAGCGCCGCAGCGCATGCAGAGCGGAGCGTCCGGGCTGATGCCGGACCGCGACTTCACCCGAAACCCATGTAGCGCTCCTTGCCCAGGCGCGACTGGCGCTGGACTCGGTCCCAATCAATCTTAGTTGCCATGGAACTGTTTAGCTTTAGCTGGTGGTGCGGACCGGTTGGCCGGAACGAAGATAAACCAGAGTTGAAATACTGGGGGTACGACATGGAAAGCGCCGGGCACTAAAACTCTCAACTTAACATATACCAGTCACGACGATTTGATCGCTCAACCAACTAATCCCGAAAGGGATCTTCACGCGATGAGCTTCGCCGGTGGGGCCAAGGGTGGCCGGAACTGAAATCCCGCACCAAATTGGATTGGCTGCAAAAGACGTGACGTATCGAAAAAAACCAACCTTCATCAACATCGCAGCGTCAGTGATAGTGATCCTGCTGTGCTGGTGGTGGTGGCTGGCGGCCATGGATCGCACCTAGGCCACCCTTGAGGAGCGGAAGACTCGGGGAATGGTGGCATCTGCGCGCACCCGATTGCGACGTAAGCTCCTCAGCATCGGCGGAGTGTGCGTGGATTTCATCGAAGACCCTTACCTTCGGGTGATCGCCGATGCTGGTGCGCCGTCGTTAACTACTAACACCGAAGTCCGCATTACGCGCGGACGCCCGAACGAGTGTCACCAGTAGGCGGAGATCTTCTGGCTCAAGGCCAAGTACCATGCCATCGCTACTGGCGTCAGTATTTTGGGGCGTCACGAGTCCCGTCGGGACGCCAGCCCCGTGCGAAGCCGTGAGCGAGATGGCGGACCGGTTGAGATTGCCGGTGCGCAGAGTGAAGCACTAATTACCGCGGAGGCGCGGTGGAGTCGCGGACGATCAGTTCGCTTTGAAACATGACGGTGCCTGGCGAGACATATTGCCCGGTGGAGTTAATCTGATCGAGAAGCAGCTCCATTGCCTTGCGGCCCATCGCGCGGGTGGGCTGGGCGACGGTGGTGAGTCGGGGACTGAAGTTCGCGCTCCACTCAAAATCGTCAAATCCGATGACGCTGACGGCATCGGGACAGGAAACCTTCTGCTCCGCCATGGCGTGCATGAGGCCGAGCGTCATTTTGTTGTTGCACGATAAGATCGCCGTGGGAGGAGATGGGAGCGCGATCAGTTCGAGTGCGGACTTGTAGCCTCCATCAATGGAAAACTCTCCGTAGCGGACATACTGATTGCGGACGGAGAGATGGGCCGCCTCCGTAGCTTCCCGGAATCCTTCGAGGCGGGCGATGCCCGGAGAAACTCTCTGCGATCCGGCGATGATGGCGATGCGGCGATGGCCGAGGCCGATGAGGAAGCGGGTGGCTGCGGCGGCAGCGGCGCGATTATCCAGAGCGACCGCCGCACCATTGAATCCGACGGGCAGGCGATCGAAAAACACGACGGGCACTTTGCGGCGCTCCAGACGCTCCCAGCGGGTGAAGGAATCAGCGCAGGACAGCAGAATGCCATCGACGCGGTGGGCGAGAAGCGTGTTCAACTGGTGGTGCTCAATTTCCGCGTCGCCATCGGTGTTGCAAAGCATAATGGAAATGCCGCCGCGCCGGGCCTCCTCCTCGGCGCCCCGCATCAGTTCGGTGAAAAAGGGATTAGTGACGTCGGGAATCACCATGCCGACCACGTTGGTGGACCCGATCTTGAGACTGCGGGCCACCTGATCGAGATGGTAGTCGAGTGCACTCATGGCTTCCTCGATGCGGCTGCGCAGGTCCGCGCTGACAGGTTTCTTCCCCGTGACGACCGCCGAAACGGTCGCAATGGACACGCCGGCAAGGCGCGCGACATCTCGCATCGTGTACGTCATTGCTTAGTGGAAAAAACGCTCCCGCAATTGCGCTGCGGTGAAGCCGCTGTCACGCACGAACTCAAGGATGGCGCGTTCTTTCGAAAGAATCTGCCCGATCAGGCCGGGGAGCCGGTCGCGGCCGGATTCGGGTACGGTGATCAGACCGTTTTCATCGGCGTGCACCAGGTCTCCGGTGCGGATGGTGACACCGGTGATCTGCACAGGGACCGCGGTTCGCACGATGCGGTAACTGGCGTGGCTGGCGACCGCGCCGCGGGCAAAGTAATGGAATCCGATTTTACGGACCGCAGTGAGGTCGCGCACGCCGCAATCGCTGACCAGGCCGATGGCGCCGAGGCGAGTGAAGATGGTGGCCATGACTTCGCCGGAATGAGCGGCCCGGTCGCGTTCGCCACCGATCTCCTGCAACACCACAACGGCAGGCCAAGGTGATCGCTCCACCGTTTCGAACAGTTCCACGAAAGCTCCTTCGGTCTTGGGAGATCCTTCAGTGACGGTTTCCACCTGCGCGGTGACCGCGTAGCCGCACATTGGTCCGAGCTCGGGGAACAGGCACTTCAGATCAAGAGAAGCAAAGCCTTCGGCATCGGGACGGACCTTTAACAATTCGATGGCGTTAGAGACCGTGGCCGTATCCACGGTCTTTAGAAACGCTATCAGGTCCTGCTCTGGAGTGGCCATTCCTTCTGGATGCAAACCTAATAGTGCAAGCGTAACGCAAATTGTATCTGACGTGCATTGCTGATCACCGTCGTGATGGTGCCCGCCGCGGACGAGCCGATGCTTCCATTGGGTAACCCGAAATTCGGGTGATTCAGTGCATTGAAGAACTCCGCGCGGAACTGGAGCGCGACGCGTTCCGTGATGCGGAAGTCTTTGTCGGTGCCGAGATCCCAAGTTTCGAAACGTGGACCAATTAGTGCGTTGCGGCCAGTGTTGCCGAACGTGTAAATCGGCGGGGCGACTAAGCAGGCGATGTTGTACCACTGCTTGATCGACTGTTGGTCGCTTGGCAGCTTGCCGTCGCAAACCCGGTTGGGACGCTGGAATGTTCCCGTGTTGTTCGTGGCGGTTGCCATGGACACGGAGAAAGGCATTCCGCCTTGCAGCGTGAGAATACTCGAAATCTGCCATCCGCCGGCGATGGCGTCAAGCGCACGGTTTGCGTGAGACAGTAACTGGCGCCCGTGGCCGAACGGCAGCCGGAAAACCGTGCTCAGCGTGAAACGCTGCCGGATGTCGAAATTGGAAAGGCCGTAGTCGGCGGAGAAGTTCTGAGGATTCTGGATGTTGATCCGCGATTCTCCGGTCGATGAATTGCCGCCCGCACCGTTATCGAGGCTCTTGCCGTAGGTGTACGCGGCCAGGAAAGACAGGCCGTAACTCATGCGCTTCTCCACCGACACTTGCAGTGCGTTGTAAGAGGACGGGCCTCGAGGCTCCCATGAGGAGATCTGCCCGTACCCAGGATAAGGCCGGCGGGCCGGCACGGCGCCGGCGCCCGGAACCGCGACATTTTCATCCAGGTTGACATTCAGGTGGTTGCCTCTGGCACCGACATAGGCCGCGCGGGCGACCATGGATTTCGTCACCTGACGCTCCACGGTGAAGTTATATTGCTGAACGTTCGGAGTCAGGTTCGGAGTTGGCTGATAGACGGCCGTGGGCAGGTTGTTCGACGAATAGACGGCCGGAATACCGGTGGACGTGCTGAGACAAGGCGTGGTGGAACTGCACGTGACGGCGAACGCCGGCGCGAACGGGTAATTGATGAATAAACGAGAGGAGCCGCCGACCCCTTGTTCATTGAAGTAAAACAGCCCATAGGCGGCGCGCACCACCGTGTTCGCGGTCATGTGATACGCAATGCCGAGACGGGGGCTGAAGTCATGCTTCTGCGTCCCCAGGATCGAAGCCGAGGTTCCGTTCTGCCCGGCTAGAGCGAACGTGCCGCTATTGAGAAAGAAGTCCGAAAGGCGATTGTACCGTTCCGAGACCGGAGTGAAAAGATCCCAGCGCAGACCGATGTTGACTGTAACCTTCGAAGAGACGCGCCACTGGTCCTGAACGAAGGCGCCGTATTCGGTGTAGACGTTGTATGGCACGCCGCTGCCCATCAGAGATTTGCTGGAACTCACCGGAATGCCCAGCATGAGATCCGCATAGCCGGCGCCAGTGCCCGAAGAACTCGCCGGGTTGTTTGTATACGTACCAGTGAAGGAGAGCGAGCCGGAAGGCGCCCCGAGCTGGAAGAAACCGAAACCATTGTGTACCACACTGAAGCCGAATCGCAGCGAGTGGGCGCCGCGCACGTAGGAAACCGTATCGGTGGCCTGCCAAGTGTTTTGCGGGATCACTTCCGGCATGTTGGAAGCGCTGAATCCCGATCCGCCGCTGATGCTGATTGATGCCATCGCGCCCGAGTTCGGTCCGGTATTGGCTCCCTGCAGCCCCATTTTGGACGCAAGATTGTAGCCTTCATCGATCGGCGAGACGTTGAGCGCAAAACGTGTATAGCCGAGGGCGAGTTGATTGGTAATATTTGGCGAGAACTGGTGAATTTCCTGGACGGTTTCCTGGCTGCTGGGCGCCTCATTATTCTTGAGCGAGCCCGCCGTGTTGAGGCCCTGGGCGAACGCCAGAGGATTGATCTGACCATTGATCAGGACCGGCGTATATGGGAAAGTGATATTCGCGGTTCCGTGCGTGACGCGGGCGAACAGGCTGTCTTTCTCCGAAAGAACATAATCGCCGCGGATGTCGTATTGGTCCTGATTCCGCGCGGCGAGATTGTTCACGCGGAAATTGTTACTAGTGCCCGAAAGGGTCGGCATCGGCAGGATATGCAGGATGTTCTGCGCCACGGGTTCCAACTGCGAAAGTGGAATGATATTGCCGGGAAAGGGCTGCCTGGTATTGGTTGTGGCGCTATAAGTGGTCGGGTTATAGATGATTGACGGGTAGGCGCTGAAGTTACCGGCGCGCATCGCCGCGGTGGGTTCGGTTAGAATCGCCGTGCTGGATTCATGGACGCGCATTCCCTGATAATCGCCGAAGAAGAACAATTTGTTCTTGATGATCCGGCCGCCGATCGAAAAGCCAAACTGGTTCTGCTGGAATGGGGGCGCCGAGGCGTCGAAGAACTGTCGCGAGTTCAGGTCTTTGTTGCGCAGGAATTCGAAAACCGATCCATGCAACTCGTTGCTGCCGGAGCGGGTGATGACGTTGACCACTGCGCCGCCGCTGGCGAACTCGGCGTCGTAGTTCCCGATTTGCACCTTGAACTCCTCAATATTTTCGAGGTTGGGGAACACTTTGGCGGTGCCTACCGACTGGTCGCGATCGTCCAATCCATCGATCATGAATGTATTGAAGCTGCCGCGCGAGCCGTTGGCGACAATCTCCGCTCCGGCGCGTTGCGTCTCATTTCCATTGCCTTGGGTGCGGATGCCGCCCACGGGTCCGGGCGCCGTTCCGGGCACCAGCAGCCCAAGTTGCGAGAAATTCCGCCCGTTGAGCGGCAACTGCTCCGTGGACTCCATGTTGATGACGTTGCCGACCTCCGTTGTCACGGTATTCAGCAGCGGCGCCCCGCCTTCGACGACAATCTGTTGTTCGGTTCCGCCGACGCTCAGCTTGAAATCCAGCTGCGCCACCTGCTGGATTTGCAGCGTGATGTCTTTGCTGACCGCCGGAGAGAAGCCTGGGGCCGAAACCTCGATCGAGTAGGTCCCTGGCTTCAGCAGCGGGATCGTGTAACTTCCGTCGCTGGAAGTCTGCCGGGTGGTGGCAACTCCAGTCGATTGTTCCGTAACTCTTATCGTAGCGCCGGCAATCACCGCACCCGATGGATCCGTCACCCGGCCAGTGAATGTCGCTGTGGCATTCACCTGCGCGTTGAGCGACGGCAGGGAAAGGACTGACACCAGAAGAACAACTGCGGCACACAAGGCCGCGCGCGAGATCCTCATGACATGGCTCCTTTAGCAAAACTGCGAAACATTTCGAACGTGGTGGCCACGGCCGCCAAAAACCCTAGTCTTACTGCCCCGGCTAGCTTTGTATATCACGAAAAGAATCCGGGTGTCAATCCCGCTGCGAAACGTTTCGCAGCTATTTTCCGGGATCCCATATGGTCGCCTCGATGAACCGCTCCGTGGACGGCTGATCGTTGAAATAATACACGGTGACGACTTTCCCGTCGGGCCGTTGCGCCGACCGCACATAACCCAGGTCCCACCAGGCGCCGTCGGAACGTAAGACGATCTCATCCCCCCAGGTCGTTCCGCCGTCCTTGCTCAGCCGGGCGCGAATGCCGACCGGTTCGCTGCGATAGCCATAGGTCAGGCAAATCCGTCCGTCGCGCAAGAGGATCATGTGCGGCGGATTCCCCGAATGCACCCCGGTCGCTTCCACCGGCTTGGGAGCCATGCTCCACGTCAGGCCGCCATTCGTGCTGCGATACAGGTCGATCCAGTTCTGATCCCCTGCCCCCTTGGTCCGCGCCGCTGTCAACAGATCGCCGTTCGCAAGCCTCACCGTCGATGGCATGATGCGGAAGCCCTCCGGCTCATCGCCGATCCACGCCACCTGCTTCCAGTGCAGCCCGCCGTCGGTGGTGCGCGCGCAAAACAGCCGCCCCTCCTTGCCGTCGCTCTTGGATGCCGTGAGAATCACCAGCGCCTGACGCCTGCCCTCGATCACGTAATCCGTTCGCGCCAAAACCCCCGGCAGGCCAAACATGGGAAAGTTGTAGGCGCCGTGCCAGGACTTTCCGCGGTCGGTGGAATAGAACAGCAGCGAGGCTCCCTTGTCCTTGTCCAAGAAGCGGATGGTCATCGCGAAATTGGGATCGCGGAAGTCCATCGGCTGTTTCAAATCGGTCGCGGCGGCGCCGCCCTGTTCCGGCGGCAGCAGGGACTTTGGCGCTTCGACGGTCCACGTCTCCCCGCCATCCAGGCTGCGCGCCAAGCGCGGCTCCTCCGGCTTTGTATTATCGTATTGGTGCCGGTCCAGGGGCATGTGTTTGAAATACGCGGCGCTGAATCCCACCAGGATTTCATTGCCCCAACTCCAGATGCCGTGATTGGCGGGCCAACCGCCAAAACGCCCCGCTTCCTTGTAAACCAGCACGTTCTTCTGCCCGGCCGCGCCTGCCGCGACGGCGAGCAAGACCGCTATTGTCAGAACTTTCATACGTGACCTCCCGCTTCGAGCGACACCCGCATTCGTTCACTGTCCTTCTTCACAAAGAGCGCCGCCGCCGTGAGCAGCAAAGCGCCCGCCGCCAGATACACCGTTGACGCCGCCGTGATTCCGGCGCTCAATCCACTGTCCTTTGCGATCCAGCCGATCAACACCGGCGCGGATCCTCCTCCGCCCAGCCAGCCTACGGAATTGAGGAGGCCGGCCGCCGTTCCCCGAGCCTCCGGCCGCACCACGTCGAACAGCGAGGCGAAGATATTGGCGTCGTACATCCCTTTGCAGAATCCCCACAGCGTCAGCGCGACGATGAGCCAGGTCACCGATCGCGTCATCCCGCACCATGCCACGAACGGCGCGCCGCACAGGACTCCGGTCGCCTGCACCAGGATGCGCCCGCGGGGTGTCTTCGTGCGCAGAAAATCCGCCAGCCATCCGCCCGTGAGCGAGCCCAGCACGCTGGCCGCCTGCACGAAAAACGTAGCTGTGAATCCCGCGACGGCCAAGCCCATGTGAAAACGCTCGTACAGAAATTTCGGCATCCAGGTCAGCAGCACCACGGCCACGAAGTTCGAGCACATGAACGCGCCCATCAGGCACAGCGCCGTCGGCGTACGCCGCAACAACTGGCCGAACTGCGTGAAGTTGAGCGAGGCCGTGGTGGATTCGTTTTCGGAGAGATCGGACTGGCCGCGCTTCGGCTCGTGGAGGAAGCGGTTGAGCACGAAGCCCAAGACGACTCCCATGCCGCCAAAGACGATGAACGACCAGCGCCAGCCGTAGTGCTGACCGATCCAGCCGGCGAAAAAGCCACCGGCAATGGTACCGGCGTAAACGCTGGTCTGGTGAATGCCGATCGCGCGCGAACGGGTCTTCTTGCCGTGGTAATCGCTGACCATGGACATGGAGGCCGGATAGTACATGGTCTCGCCGAGTCCTTCGGCCGCACGCAAGACGAAGAGCGCGCGGAAGCCGCGGAAGAAGGCGGTGGACGTGCAGATGATGCTCCAGGCGTAGAGTCCGCCGAGGATGGCCTTCTTGCGCGAGATGCGGTCGACCACAAATCCGGCGAAGAAGCCGCTGAGCCCGTAGACCCACGCGAAGGCGCTGCCCAACAGGCCGAGTTGGACCATGCTGAGGCCGAGTTCTTTTTCGAGGAGGGGGAAGACGGAGAAGATCGCCTGTCGGTCCGCGTAGTTGAAGAAGGAGATGCACCAGAGCATCGCGACCACGTACCAGCGGTAGTTCGTGTGCTGGCGGTCCATTAATACAGCGCCTTTACGGGTACTTCTTTGAGACCCAGCGCCTTCGCGCCGAGGCGGATCAAGCCCAGTTCAGTCTGCGATTGGAAGACCTGGAAGCCCTGTTCCCGGTACTGCGCCACCTGCTCCGGCGAGCCCGCGGGACGGCCGAGAAACTTGCCGTGCTTCTTCGCCGCGGCCACGACTTTGGCGATGTTCTCATCGAGCAGCGGTTCGTTCTGACGGCCGCGCAGCCCGAGGGAGAAGGAGAGATCGCTAGTGCCGATGAAGAGCACGTCGATGCCGGGAGTGGCGGCGATCTCTTCGATGTTTTCCACGGCAAGTGCCTCCTCGATGACGATCATGGTCATCATGTTCTCGTCGGCGGAGTCGTAGTAATTATCGGGTTCGGGCCAAGTGGTGGTGGCGAGTCCGGCGCCGGAGCCGCGCTTGCCGAGCGGCGGATAACGGCACGCGGAGGCTGCCGTGCGGGCGCATTCGCCGGTGGAGGCGAAGGGGAAGATGACGCCGGAGACGCCTTGATCCATCATGCGCTTGGCCGTCCACAACTCAATCACCGGCACACGCGCGAAGACGGCGGCAGGCAGAGACCGCGTGGCGAGCACGATGGCGCGTAGGGTTTCGAGAGTGACCGGCGAGTGCTCCATTTCGACCCAGAGAAAATCGAAGCCGAGCGTGGCGACCAGCGCCGCGGCTTCGATGCTGGGCGTGGTGATGGTCACGCCGAGGACGGTCTCGCCCGCCTGGAGTTTGGCGCGCACGGGGTGCTTCCATTTGGGTTGCATGATTATTCGGCCACCTTATTTTGCTACTTTGCCACCTTGATCAACCATACTTCGGAAACCTGCGTACCGCGACCGTTACCGCCGAGACCGGCGGGGCGGGTCCACTCCAGCGTCAGAGTTCCGGTAGCGGTCGCCTGTTGGGGCACGTCGAACTCCACCGGTTCCGGGGTCGCGCCCTTTTCGCGGAAGGGGTGGACTTCGAGGGAATTCGCGGTCAGACGCACCTGCGTGGCGCGCATGTCGCCGCCGTAGGAGATGCGGATTTTGTAGCGCGCGGCGGGATCGAGGTCGCTATACTGCATGCGCAGCGGACGGTCCTGCATGATCTCGCCGTTGGCGGCCCAGCTGGTGCGCCAACCGCGCTGCGGCGCACCGCCGAAGGCAATCAGCGGCGATTTGAGGGAGTCCGGATCCTGCGCGTAGGTTTCGCCCGTCACCAGATGGGGACGCTGATTGACGAAGCCCAGCGCATCGTAGAAGCCGCCGGGGCCGGGATTGGTCCAATTGAGAAGTTCGTCGATTCTCGCGATCCGGTCGGTTTCGGAGCTGAGAGCGCGGATCGCCTGAAAGCGGTTCTTCAACCAGAGGCGGTTGTTGAGGGCGAAATCGAGGCTATCCAGATTGCCGCCGCGGTCGATGGCGATGGCCTTGTAGCGATCCACGCTGAGCTGCATGTGGATGCTCTGGAAGAGGGCTTCCGCCAACTCGAAAACGCGGGCGCGGTATTCGAGCGCATCTTTGGTGCGGGCGTCGGCATCGAGAATCGACTCGGCCTCCTCCATCGCCTTCATGGCGCCGGCGGAGGTGAGCGGCCAATTGCGCCCGGCGGTTGCGAGCGCAGCCATGGCCATCTCTTCCTGACGATTTTCAGAGAGCAGGCGGCTGTGTTCGTAGGCGTCGTAGTAAGCGCGATAGAGGGCCTGCTGGAATCTCCAGTTGAGGCGCTGCTGCGGCGTGGCACGGCGTTCCATGTCCTTGAACTGGGCCAGCGTCACATCGACCTGGCGGTTGGAAGCGAGAGGCCCGCGCCAGTTCTGTTCGAGCGCGAAGAGACCGTTGGCGAAGCTATCGGCCATCTCGGCGCCGATGAAGAAGCGGCTGAACTCGACGAGGATGCTCTTGGTGGAGGCGTCGGGATTCCACAACAGGCCGCTCCAGATGAACTTATTGACGTCGTCATTGCAGCCTTCGGAATAGCTCACGAAGGCGTCGGCGAAATGCTGATAACGCTTGAAGATGGCGGTCTCATCGAGCGGGCGCGGGTTAATCGTTTCGCGGCCCTCGGTGGTGGCGTAGGCGAGGTCCCAGTCCGGCACCGGGAATTCAGCGCGGATGCTGTGAGTGATATCGGGGTAGAAACGAACGGGGAAGCGCTTCGGCGTCTGCGCGCGGAACTCTTCGAGGCTGCCGTAGACCTGCGGTCCGAAGACGAGTCCGGAGAGCCACGGGGGATTCTGCCCGAGCAGCCCCCAGAATTCGTCGCGCCATTCCTTGGTGAAGCCCTGCGGCGAGAGCCACATCTGCGCCTTCGGATGATACTTGTGCAGGCTGGCGGTCTGCTTTTCCAGCAGGGCGAACATGTACTTGGGCTGGGTATGCCCCGGGTCGCCGCCGGGGACGAAGACGGCATCAACGCGCGGCAGGCGGTGGAAGACTTCGGCCCACTCCTTCAAGGCGAACTCGACCTGTGCGGGGTCCGAGTAGTCCTTGTCCATCGCGGGAAACCAGATGGAGACATCGAGGCCGTATTCGCTGGCGATGCGCGACATTTCGACCATCATTTCGATTTTGGGCAGGGGGAAATGCGGGCTATCTTCGTCGTCGTCCGATCGCGGAGGAATCAGTTCGATGGTGTTGTTGCCGAAGATCGCGAGCTCGCGAATGTACTGATCCCACATCGGCACGGACCACGCGTCATAGGCATTGGTCTTGGGGCGGTAGCCCAACTGCTGGCCGCGCACGAGGTACTTGGGCGCGGTGGAGACTTTCAAATCCGTATCGAGTTCCAGTTTCTGGCGAGCCATGCGGAATTGGCGCAGCAGATAGCCGGTACCGAAGACCACACCGCGGTCATCGGCGCCGGTTACGGTGATGCTGGCGGGTGTGGAAGTGAGCGTGAAGCTCTCCGGTTTTCCGCCCGGGGCGACTTTCAAGTAGATCGCGGGGGCTCCGGCGGTGGCTGCGGTGGAGAGTTTGAGGCGCAACTGCGTCCGCTTCTCGATCTCTTCGACCAGCATTTGCGCGGCCTTCTTATGCGGAATGGAGGGTGCGCCGGGGAGAATGACGACAGCCTGCTTGAAATCTCCGGCAAAGGAAGGGGCGGCCAGGACTGCGGCGAATACTGCGATACGAGGCAGTTTCAGTTTACGCATGTTCGTTCCATAATTATATACAGGTTTTCAGAAACTACAAGTACACTAGGTAAATATGCAATTGCCGTTACGCGGGATCGTCACACCTTTGGCTACGCCACTTGCCCAATCCAAACAAGCGGAACCGGTGCTGGATGCACAGGCGCTGGACGGATTGATCGATCACGTAATCACCGGAGGAGTGCACGGAATCTTTTTGCTGGGCACCACCGGAGAATCGAGTTCCCTGAGCCGTGAGATGCGGCAGGAGATTGTGCACCGCGCCTGCGCCAAGGTACAGGTCCGCGTGCCGGTGCTGGTGAGCATCTCCGACAACGCCATCTCCGAATCCCTGCGTATGGCCGAGACCGCTGTGGAAGCGGGCGCAGACGCACTGGTGCTGGCCGCGCCGTGCTATTTCCAGAATTCGCAGGACGACTTGTTCCGGTACGTGAGGGAAATCGCCGCCAGAGTCACGCTGCCGCTGTTTCTCTACAACATTCCTCACCTGACCAAGAACTCGTTCGAGCCGGAGACGGTGCGGCTGGCATCGGAATTGCCGGGCGTAGTGGGGTTGAAGGACAGCACTGGCGATTTGGGATACCTGGAACGAACGGTGGAATTGATGCGGGGCCGCCCGGGCTTCAGCATTCTCACCGGACCGGAAGAGATCCTGGTGGATTGCATGCGCCGCGGCGCGATTGGCGGGGTGAGCGGTGGATCGAACCTGAGTCCGGAGC
>Ga0209638_1002020_pt1 | contig 12655 bp, 7 predicted proteins | sample BarGraNGADG00211_FD_184490 | JGI IMG/M metagenome (GOLD analysis project Ga0209638, IMG submission 184490) | Arctic peat soil microbial communities from Barrow, Alaska - Barrow Graham LP Ref core NGADG0002-211 (SPAdes) (version 2) | ecosystem: Environmental > Terrestrial > Soil > Wetlands > Peat... | reverse complement strand
CCAGCAGAAGACGGGCTCGATCCTGGTCGAAGCCGCCCATCTGGTGAACGGCCAACCCGAATGCCGTGGCCTGCAGGGAGAGCATTGCGACGGCCTGTCCCGTGTCGTACAAAGCGTGACGGTTGGGCGCTCCGTCGCGGGCAAAGGCGGTCTTCGCGGCGACAATCATGAGTACGGGGGCGCGTAGCGCCCAAGCCGCGTTCGCCGGCATCAGCGTGGAGCCGATCCGGGCGTGTCCTTCCGGATCGTCATGCCGGTCCGCCACGATGAAGCGCCACGGCTGCTCGTTCATGCACGAGGGCGCCCAACGCGCGGCTTCGAGCAGGGCGTGAAGACGTTCGCGGGGCACGGACGCGCCGGAGAAAGCGCGGGGGCTCCACCGCTCCCGGATCAGTTCATGGATGGCGGCGCCGGCAGGGGCCGGATTTCCCAGCCCCGCGGGCTTCTCCGCATCGATCGCCGCAACGGAAATCGTTTCAACGTTAGTTGTTATCACGACAATTATCCCTAAAAAAGAGATGCCTATGTCTCGCGAATCGATTCCAATATTTCGATCAACTCCCCAAGCTTCTTCCGCCCGGCGCGTCCCATGTGGCGCTTGAGGAATTCCGCCAGCGGTTTATCGATGGTCTCGATCAGCTCCAACCCGCCTTCGGTGATGCGGCTGACGACCACGCGCCGGTCCTGGCTGCCGCGCTCCCTCCGAATGAGCTTGCGCGCCTCGAGGCGGTCGAGCAGCCGGGTGATATCCGGGTCGGCCGCGACCATTCGTTCTGCGGCGCGGGCGCAGGTGACGCCCTCTTTGCCCGCGCCCCGCAAAATGCGCAGGATGTTGTACTGCGTCGGGGTGAGTCGGAACTGCTTGAAAAACTCGGCCTGCCGCTGTTGGATGAACTCGTGCGTACGAACCAGGTTGAGCAGCGCTTCTTCCTCCGTCCGGGCGAAGGGCTTGTTCTGGCGGAGTTCGGCGGCTAGTTTCACGCTCACGAAACCACAATAGAACGTTACAACGACTATCGTCAAGAGGAATATTGGGACTGTGGGGACTGGGTGCGCGACTTGGAAGTGGCGGGATCGCGGATTTCGAGGGAATTCGCGGAGATCTCCGCGTAGCGCACGCAAGTTCCGCTTCGCCGGCCCGAAGGGCGTCGGAGAGTAACCCACGGCGCGAGCCTAATTAGCGTTAACCGAAGCGGCCAACGGCGGTCCTCCCAACTCAGCGTCGCACCGGGCGCTTGCCCGGATTGCCAATGGTTCCATGTGCAACGGCATCCATGGTCGCGAGGGCGCTTACCGTTACGGATCCTTCAGGGACGGGGACTTCATCTATCGCTCGCGTGCGAGGCCGCAGACGAAAATGCGTCTGTTACCTTTTCCCGAGAAAACAGGGGCGAAAGCCCTTTGTTTGTTTATGCTGCGCGGCACGGCTGAAGCCGTGCCCCGGAGTTTCTACATTCTCGGCCCGCGTCTGCGCCTCGATGCCCAGCTCGTCGCGTCGTGTCAGTCTTGTGCTTGCACGATCCCAAGCCCCGTCAGGGGCGCTAGAAAGTAGCCCAGGGCGTAAGCCCTGTGGAACCGGTCCGGAAACACGCAAGCCCCGTAGGGGCGTAAGAATGCGTTTCGTGTCCGGAGATCGATCACTCGACGTGAAGCGACTCTTTCGCCCCTACAGGGCTCCTTGCCGTACGGATTTGCTCCCATGGCTTGCGCCATGGGCTACTTTCTAGCGCCCCTACGGGGCTGACGCTGATGAAAGTCATGAGCGAAATGTAGAAACTCCAGGGCACGGCTAAAGCCGTGCCCCGATACAATTCACAGCGACTCGTCATGCTGGCCCCGGCAATGTGTTTCATGGAATTCCGCGGGCCGCAGGCCCTCTTTAGCAGACCACAAACAACGATGGTCTGCCCTACTGCCCCGACCATACTCCATACTACTTCCGCCGCAGACCACTACGAGGCGCCGCGCTCCGCCGGAAGCCCGAGTTCTTTCAGCAATTCGACCGCCTTGTAGACCTTTTGGAGCGCTTCCGCAATGCCCCGAGCGTCCACGTGTACGGCGCGGGCCTGGTCGTCGCTGTAGAGGTAGGTGACGGGCAGGCTTTCCAGGTTGCCGTCGAAGGTCACGCCCACCAGCTCGCCCGCACGATTCACCACGGGGCTGCCATAGTCGCCGCCGCCGATATCGATGGTGCTGACGAAATCGAGCGGCTTCACCGGATTCAGCGCCTCCTTTGCGTCGATCCATTGCTGCGACACCTGCCATGGCCCTTCGTTATCCTTGCGATAGTACAGCCCACTGAAAGTGGCGGCGTAGGGCTGCGCCACGGCGGCGCGGTCCACATACCCTTTCACCGTCCCGAATTCGACGCGAGGGGTCGCCGTGCCATCGGGATAATCGGTCGCGCCGAACAAAAGAAGCCGGTACTGTGCGATCTTCTCCGCCGCGGAGACTTCGAGCGTTCCGACGATCTCCTCGTGCTGCTTGCGGAGCCGTAGCGCCGGGCCGTCCACCGCGGCCGCCAGCGCGACGACGCTGTCCGCGGACTTGAGCGCCGCCTCGCGATTGGCCGCCAGGCGCCCTCGCGACGAGGCGTCCTTCAACTGCGTGGACTTCACCATCTTCTCGGCCGCCTGTTGCGGCGTTGCGCCGGCCAGGATGGCCTTGACCGGCGCTTCCTTTTCGCCCAGGCCCGCCAGTTCTCCCAGGTATTGCGCCAGCATCATGGTTTCCATCGCGTCGTCGATGGGTTCGCCGGAATCGTCGATCGGCTCGCCGCGGACAATCTGACGCGCCATGCGGAACAGCCGCGAGCCAGGGGCCGGCGCGGCTTCGAGAATCTGGTACTGCTTTTCGAGTGGCGTCCACTTCTTGTATGCGCTGGCCACTTCGTCCCAGACTTTCGCCGCGTCCGCGCCCAGCTTGGAGTCGGCCTGAACCGCGCGCTTGATCCTGCCTTCGAAGTTGGTCTTGCGCGTCACCAGTCGGTCGTCGCGCAGCCCGATGAGCTTGCCCGCGTCCGATTTGTACTCGCTCAAAAGCGCGGCCAGCGTGGATTGTGCGGCGTGCAGATTGGCGTCGCTGGCGGCCGCGAACGTATTCAGTCGCTGGACGCGCGGTTGGATGCGGCCAAGGGTCAGCGGCAGCCACGCGTCGCGGTAGAAGGCGAGCTGCGCGGCCGTGGACAAACGCCCGGTCGGGCCGGGATTGCCGGCCGCGAACACCAGGTCCCCCTCCTTCACGCCCTCGGCGCTCCACTTCAAATAGTTCGGCGTTGCGGCGGGCTTCCCATTTTCGTAGGCGCGCAGAAACGCGATGTTCAGGCCGTAGCGGAGATACGAAATGCTATCGCGCTCCTTGCCGAAGAAGGCGGCCGTGTATTCCGGGGCGAAGACCAGCCGGATATCGCCGTACCGCTTGTACCGGTAAAGATCGTAGCGGCCGCCGGAAAAGAGGCGCACCATGGAGCAGACGTCGCCCGTCTTCGCCGCGCAATCTTTTTCGACGCGCGCGATGGCGTCGTTGCGCTGCTGCAGCGACTGCCCCCCGGCTTTCACCTGCTGGGTGGCGTCTTCGACGTTCACCAGAACGCGAGCGTCCATTCCGCGGCACGGCGCTTCGGCCGACGGGGTAGCGGCCTGGAAACCGTCCCGAAAATAGTCGTGTTGCGGCGAGCCGATGCCGGTAAGGCATTCACCGGCGATCTGGCGGCTGGTGAGCAGGAGACCCGTTGCGGAGACGAACGCCCCCGATCCACCCCCCACTTTCACGGATGCCAGCCGCAGGCGATCGAGAAATGCGGCCCCTGCGTCGAAGCCGAATTTCTGCTTCACGGCGTCCGTGGGGAACTGGTTATAAGGCCAAAGTCCTTCGTCGGCGACGGCGGGCAGGGCCGTCAGGCAAGCGAGAAGCAAGTGGGCGATTCTCATGACAGGTCGATTCTCCAGGATGGACGGCGCCAACGTCAAGTACGGTTACCGCAATTCATATTACGTGGCCCCTTTTCCTGGCGACTCCGAAATTGGGCCGGGGCGGAGATTCCATGGAACTTTACTGGCCGGAGGGGCAATATAGGTGTAGTGATAGGTCTGCCTTTTCCGAATTCCGTGCGCTCGGCTTTAGCCGTCTTCGCGATCTCCGTCGTCTGCGGTCCCCTTTTGACCGCGGCGCAATACAACGGATCGGTGCGAGCCGCCGATACGTTCGTGCCGGGCGCCACCGTGACCGCGCGGCAAGGCGATCGGAAGGTCTCCGTCTTCACTGACGAAAACGGCAGCTACGCCATGGATCTCACGCCGGGTGTTTGGGACATCCAGGTCGAGATGTTCGAGTTCACGCCCGCGAAGGGCCAAGCCACCATCGGCTCCGCGGCCGTCACGAAGAACTGGGTGCTGACCATGCCGAAGCTCGCGCAACGGGGCGGGACTCCGGCCGCCCCATCTGCCCAGGCGCCGCAAACGGCCGCTACGCCCCCGGCTCAAGTCGGCGGACGTGGAGGGGCCGGCGCCCGGGCGGGCCGCGGTGGCTTCGGCGGCCGAGGCGGTCAAACGGCACAGGCCGGCCGGGGCGGTTTCGGCGGCCGTGGCGGCGCCGGCGCTCAGGGGGGCCAAGCACAGCCGCAACCGGGTTTTCAGAGCGCCGCGGTTCGACCTACACTGGAAGGCCAGCAGGCGGCCCCCGGCGCGGATTCTCAGCCGGCGCCGGATGTATCCCGGGACGCCGATTTTGGCTCCGAGGCGGATGACGCTTTTCTGGTTAACGGCAGCACCAGCGGCGGTCTGGCGCAATCTGGAGTCGACGAAGCCAGGCGACAGCAGATGATGGCCGGCCGTGGCGGCCCCGGCGGTCCGGGTGGCGGGGGTGGCGGCGTCTCCGCTGCTCAGGGTCTCCAGAACAGCGTGGGTCTCCCACCCGGAATGAGCGCCAGCCTGACGAACGATAGTCTGGGCTTGGGCGGATTCGGCGCCGACGCCATCAACGGCGGCTTTGGCGTGGGAGCGGCAGCCGCCGGACTTGGTGGACCGGGCGGCCCCGGCGGACGGGGCGGCGGCCTCGGTCCCGGTGGCGGAGCGGCCGGTTTCGGCGGTGCGGGCGGTGGCGGCGCTGGCGGCGGAGGAGGCGGTCGCGGCGGTGGTGGAGGCGGTGGCCGGGGTGGTGGCGGCGCTGGTGGACGCGGCGCGGCCGGACGCGGCGGCCGGGGGCCGTTCAACGGTCAATTCGCCAGTTTCGGGAACCGCCGGCGCAACGCGACTCCCCCTCTCACCGGTTCGCTCGCCATTACAGTGGTGAATTCGGCGTTCAACGCCGCTCCGTTTTCGCTCAACGGCCAAGCCGCGCAGAAACCTTACTCCGCGAACAATCGGCTGAACGCAAATATCGGCGGCCCTTTAGTCGTCCCCAAGATTCTGAACTGGCCGCGCGCCCAGTTCACGGTCACGTTCGCCACTGCGATCGTCCGCAATGGCCGGAGCATGCTAGGCTCGGTCCCCACGCTGGCCGAGATAGGCGGCGATTTCTCGCAGATCGCCAACGTCATCTACGACCCGACCAACGGCGCGCCTTTTCCGAACAATAAGATTTCCCCGTTGCGCTTCAATTCGGCGTCGGCGGGGCTGTTGCAGTACTTTCCGAATCCCCTTTACCCGGGAATCGTTCAGAACTACCGGTTTGTCATTACGGACCCCAGCAATAACCACACCGTCGGAATTGTTTTCAACGCTCCACTCAACAACAAGGACCGGCTGAATTTCAACGTACAGACGCAGGGCCAGAGTGCGAATTCCCACCAGCTTTTCGGTTTTCTCGATACCAGCACGGGCTCCGGCCTTAGCTCACGGACCGGTTGGAGCCACAGTTTCGCGCCGCGCTTCAACAATAGCGCGACCTTCTCGCTGAGCCGCAACATCGGCGAGAATGCGCCGTTCTTCGCCTTTCAACGGAACATCGCGGCCCAACTGGGCATCGTGGGACCCTACCAGGACCCGCTCAATTACGGGCCGCCCAGCCTCTCGTTCACCAACTTCTCGGGTTTGAGCGACGGCGCGCCCAGTCTGAACCGCAACCAGACGGCGGCCTTCTCCGACTCAGTCACCTATGTGGCCAGACGCAAACACAACCTGACGTTCGGCTACACTTACAACCGGCTACAGCAGAACGGCGAGAACTTCCAGAACGCCCGCGGATCGTTCAGCTTCAGCGGCCTGCTGACCAGCGCGCTCGATGCCAAAGGACAGCCCGTAAAAGGCACCGGCTACGATTTCGCCGACTTCCTGCTGGGATTGCCGCAGACCAGCTCCCTGCGTTTCTCCAGCTCCAATAACTACTTCCGGAGCTGGTCCACCAGCGCGTACGCGCAGGACGATTTCCGCGTCAGCGCGGGGCTGACCATTAACGTGGGCCTGCGCTACGAGTATTTCGCGCCGTACACCGAATTGCGCGGCCATCTGGCGAATCTGGATGTCAGCCCCGGATTCACCGCGGTCGCCGTCGTAAAGTCCGGACAAAACGGGCCGTATTCGGGGAATCTTCCCAGCAGCATCGTGCGGCCTACTCCGAGGGATTTCTCGCCGCGCCTGGGCATTGCGTGGCGGCCTTCGCCAAAGAGAAACACCGTCATCCGCGGCGGCTACAGCATTTTCTACAGCGGTTCTTCCTATGCCCAAATCGCCAGCCAGATGGCCGCGCAGCCGCCATTCGCCACCACGGCCTCGTTCACCACCACCACGGCGGCGCCGCTCACCCTCCAGAACGGTTTCTCGGGCTCGCCGTCCACTACCGTCACCAACACGTATGCCATCGATCCCAACTTCAGGATCGCTTACGCGCAGACCTGGAATTTCACCATTCAGAACACGTTGCCACACGGCCTGGTGGTCGATACCGAGTACATCGGAACCAAGGGTACGCACCTGGGAATCGTGGAGAATCCGAATCGCTCCGCCGGCACGGTTTCGCAGCAGCAGTTGACCATCGGCAACGCCACCAGCTTCACCTATCAGACCTATGGCGCGAACTCCATCTTCAACTCCGGGCAGGTGCGTCTCACGCGGCGGCTTTCGCGCAGCGTTTCGGCTAGCGCGCTGTATTCGTTTTCGAAGTCCATCGACGATGCGTCCAGCTTCAACGGGACCGGCGGCACGGTCGTCCAGTTTCTGAATAACCGGAGTCTGGAACGCGGTCTTTCCACCTTCGATCAGCGGCACAACCTGTCGACCACGTTTCAGCTCTCTTCCCCGGTGGGCGTCCGGGGCTTTCTGCGAAACGGCGGCTGGAAGGCGACTCTGCTCAAGAGTTGGAACCTGCGAGGAACCTTCAGCGCGACCACCGGCACGCCTTTGACGGCGCACGTTGCCGGCAACCTCTCCAATACCGGAGGACTCGCCGGCGCCGGAAGCCTGCGGGCCGAGGCGACGGGCCTTCCCATCGCGGGGATCGGCGGCGCCTACTTCAACACGCTGGCGTTCACGACGCCCCCGGCGGGCGAGTTCGGAAATGCGGGCCGCACCACCATTCCGGGCCTGTTCCGGACCGCCGTGAATGCCAGCATGAACCGCTCCTTCCGGTTTGGCGAGACCCGGCGCAACCTGACTTTCTCGATCAACGCCAATAACGTATTCAACCACGTGACCATCACGAGCATCGGAACCACGGTGAATGCGGCCAACTATGGGCTGCCCACCGCCGCATCCGGCACTCGCAGCGTTACGCTCAATATGCGGTTCAGTTTCTGAGGTCTATGCGGATCGACAGCTTTATTCCGACGGTATCCATGGCGCTGCTGCTGATTTCCGCCGCCGCCCAGCAGCCTGCCGCCCCGCGTCCCCCGGCGCAGGCGCCCGCATCCGGCGACGTCACGTTTAGAGCCAACGCCAACCTCGTCATCGTCGACGTTACCGCGAAGGACAAGGCCGGCAACGCGGTGGAAGGGCTGAAGGCCGGCGACTTCACGGTGCTCGAGGACGGCAAGCCGCAAAAGGTCTCGATCTTCGAGTTTCAACACATCGCCACGGAGCCGGAGCCTCCCGAGACGCTGAAGCTGGAGGACCAGCTCAAGATGCCGGAAGCGCCCAAGACCACCATCACGTCGGCCGCGCCCGGTCAAATCCAGTTTCACGACAAGAGGCTGATGGTGTTCTTCTTCGACTTCTCGTCGATGCTGGTTCCGGACCAGTTGCGTTCGCAGGACGCCGCGCTTGAGTATCTGAACAAGCACATCACCAAGGACGACATGGTGGCGGTTCTCTTCTACGCGAGCGCAGTTCAGGTGCTGACCGATTTCACCGGCGACCGCGACATGCTGACCCACATCATCAAGAGCCTGCCCATCGGCGAGGCCAGTGAACTGGCCGGTTTGGCGGACACCGGAGACGACGACAGCGAGGATACCCAGGCGGCCTTCGTCGCCGATGAGACCGAGTTCAACATCTTCAACACGGACCAGAAGCTGGCCGCCATCGAGCAGGCCGCCAAGATGCTGAAGAGCTTTCCCGAAAAGAAAGCGCTGGTTTACTTTTCCGGCGGCGTCAGCCGCACGGGCCTCGACAACGAGGCGCAACTGCAAGCTTCCATCAACGCCGCCACCAAGGCGAATCTCGCCATCTACGCCCTCGATGTTCGCGGCCTGATGGCCGACCCTCCGGGAGGCGGGGCGAGCAAAGCGGGATCGCGCGGCGCGGGGATCTTCAACGGGTCGGTCTATAACTCCCAGCGGTCGAGCACGCTCGCTTCGCAGGACACGCTGTTTACGCTGGCCGAAGAGACCGGCGGCAAGTCCTTCTTCGATACCAACGATATCGCGCTGGGAATCACCAAGACCCAGGAAGCCATGAGCAGTTACTATCTGTTGGGTTACTACAGTTCGAATGTCGCCATGGACGGTAAGTACCGGAAGATTACCGTGAAGCTGAATAACCCGAAGCTGGCCGCCAAACTGGAGCACCGCGAGGGCTACTATGCCGACAAGACGTGGGGGAAACTGAACTCGCAGGATAAGGAGCAGGCGCTCAAGGAGGCTCTGTCGGCCGGAGACCCGGTAACCGATCTGCCTCTGGCCCTCCAGATCGATTACTTCCGCATTTCTCCCACGGCTTACTTCGTGCCGGTGTCGATCAAGGTCCCGGGTTCCGTCGTGGCTCTGGCCGCCAAGGGCGGCGCCAGCGTCACGCAGTTCGATTTCGCCGGCCAGATCCAGGACGAGCGTCATGCCGTGGTGGGCAACGTGCGCGACAATATCCAGATCAAGCTGGATCGGGGCAGCGCCGCGGCCGCCGCCAGAAGGAATTATCAGTACGACGCCGGCTTCACGCTCGAACCCGGCAGGTACCGCATAAAGTTCGTGGTACGCGAGAACCTAACCGGCAAGATGGGGACCTTCGAGACGCGCTTCACCGTGCCCGATCTCAGCGCGGACACTTCCGGGCTGAAGCTCAGTACCATCGTCTGGAGCAGCCAGCGCGAGACCGTCACGGCCGCTGTCGGGTCGGCGGAGAGGTTCTCGCCGAGAGCCATCCGGGCGAATCCTCTGATCGTCGGCAATGAGAAGGTGATCCCCAACATCACCCACGTCTTCCGGCGCAGCCAGAATCTGTACGTGAATTTCGACGTCTACGACGCCCTGCCCGATCCCGCCAACAGCCGAAGCCGCCGCGTGAAGGTCGGCATGAGCTTGTTCAACAAGGATAACGTGAAGACCTTCGAAGTAGGCCCGATTGACGCTACGCAGCTCGCCGCCATGCGTCCGGAAGCCGTGCCCGTCCAGTTTCAGATCCCGCTGAAGGATATCGCGCGCGGTTCGTACATGTGCCAGATCGACGTGGTGGACGAAGTGGGCCGGAAGTTCGCATTCTCTCGCGCGAAGCTGGTCGTGCAGTAGCTACTGAGAAGATTCTCCTATCGAACGGGCTCCGCCGTGGGGCGGGTCTTTTGACCCGCGATGGCGCCTTCCGGCGTCATCAGCCGGGCGTAGGCCCGGCCGGCCTTCGCAGACGCACTAATCTATGCGTGGCTGCATCGCCCACTGGTGCGCTATAGTAGCGCCAGCGATGTTTGCAAGCGTAGATATTGGCGGAACCATCACCTCTTGCGCCGTGGCCAGCGGCGCCGGGCAGATGCTGGCGGAGCGGACCATCCCCACCCTGTCGCACGAAGGTCCGGACGCCGTCCTGAGCCGGATCGCCGCGACGATGAACGAGTTGGCGGCCGGCGTCGGTCAGCGGCTGGTGGCCTTCGGCGTGGGCGTGCCCGGACTCGCGGATTTCCACCGCGGCCGCACCCTGTTTCTCCCGAACCTGCCCACCGGCTGGCGTGACTACCCGGTGGCCGACCGGTTATCGGCCGCCGTGGGTTGCCCGGTGTTCCTGCTCAACGACGCCCGCATGGCTGCCCTCGGGGAGCTTTGGTATGGCCAAGGCCGCGGGGTGAAGACCATGGTTGTTTTCACCGTGGGTACCGGGATAGGCGGCGGCGTAGTGATCGACCGGAAGCTGCGGCTTGGCCCGCTGGGAGCAGCCGGGGAAATCGGCCACCAGACTATCCTGCCGGACGGCCCGCTGTGCGGCTGCGGAAACCGGGGCTGCCTGGAGACCCTTGCCGGCGGCCCGGCCCTGATCGGCGCCGGCGTCCGGCTGATGAAGAGCGGTCACGCCCCGCGCCTCTACGACATGGTGGAGGCGAGCGCCGACCGCGTGACCCCGCGCCTCATGACGCAGGCGGCCGCGGCGGGGGATTCGTCCGTTCGCGAGGAGTTGCTTCGCGCCGCGCGCATGCTGGGAATCGGCGTTTCCAACGTCATCACCGTGCTCCACCCGGAACTGGTCGTCTTAGGCGGCGACGTCGCCGTTGCCGTCGGTCCTCTGCTGATCGATGCCGTGAGACGGGAAGTTCGCGAGCGCGTCCGCCTGTTTCCCGTGGACAAGGTGCGCATCGAGAGTTCGGCGCTCGAGGAGAAGGCCGGCTTGTGGGGCGGTATTGCGCTGGCCATCGCCCGCGTCAAACAGGCGTCCGGCCAACCCGTCGCGGAAGCCATATAGCCACCGTGGGGCGGGCCTTTCGGCCCGCGATGACGCCTTCCGGCGTCATCAGCCGGGCTTGCCCGGCCCGCGGCGGTACAATGGAACTCATGAGGGGCTCCCTGATTTTCCTGGCGGCGGCGCTGTGCGCTTTCGCAGCCGGTTCCGATAAGAGCGAGACGCTGAACGGCAAGCTGGTCTTGAATGCCGGAAAGCCGCCCGCCATCGCAACGGCGGGCGACCAGCTCGTCCAGCTCGACGGCGACGATTCCACGCGCAAGATCCTCGGCGACCGGCGGCTCAATGGGTTCGAGGTTCAGGCCAAAGGGCGCTTCACGGCGCCCGGCCGGTTCCTCATCGACCCAATCCACACTACCGCCATGATGGTGCGGCAGGGCGGCCATCTCAAGACGATCACCTACTGGTGCGACGTTTGCAGCATCCGCGCCTACACGCCGGGACCGTGCGTGTGCTGCCAAAGGGAAACCACGCTCGACTTGCGCGACCCCGGCGCCAAATGACGCCCTCTTCCAACTACGCCGCCCGCCGGGCCGTGGTGGACGGCGTGGAAATCGTGCGGCTGGCCGACGCCGCAAGCCGCACGGAAGTTTCCATTGCGCCATCCGTCGGCAACATGGCTTTCGAGATGAACGTTGCCGGCAAGAACGTTCTCTGGTTCCCGTACCCCGGTCCGGCTGCGTTGCGGGAAAATCCCGCGCTGTGCGGCATTCCCTTCCTGGCGCCGTGGGCCAATCGCATCGATGGCGATGCGTACTGGGCCAACGGCAAGCGCTACCTGCTCAATCCGGAGTTGGGCGGACTGCGCCGGGATGCCAACGGGATGCCGATTCACGGCCTGCTTGCCTTCTCGCCCGCGTGGAGGCTGGAGGCCACCGGAGCAGACGAGCGCTCGGCGTACGCCACCAGCCGCCTGGACTTCTGGAAGCATCCGGAGATGATGGCGCAGTTCCCCTTCGCGCACACCATCGCGATGACCTGCCGGCTGGCGGCGGGTGCGCTCGAGGTGGAAACCACGCTGGAGAACCTTTCCGCCGATCCGATGCCGGTGGCCATCGGCTACCATCCCTACTTCCGGCTGCACGATGCGCCGCGCGCCCGGTGGAAGGTCCATCTCGCGGCGCGCAGCCGCGCCGTGCTCGACGATCTGGTCATCCCCACCGGCGAGTTACGGCCGGTCGCGTTCGCCGACCCGCATTCGCTGGCGGCAGGGCCTCTCGACGACGTGTTCACGGACCTCGTACGCGGACCGGACGGCCAGGCGGTCTTCTGGGTGCAAGGCGAACGAGAGCGGATCGAGGTCGCTTACGGGCCGAAATATAGCGTGGCGGTGGTCTACGCGCCCGAGGGCCGCGATTTCATTTGCTTCGAGCCGATGGCGGCCCTCACCAACGCGTTCAACCTGGCGCACGCGGGCCTGTACCGGGAATTGCAGAGCATCCCCCCCGGCGCCCGCTGGCAAGAGAGCTTCCGGATTTCCGCGTCGGGCTTCCGGGAGTAGCCCGGCCGGGCCCACAGGCGCCCCGTCAGGGAGCGGTTGATAGGGTAATTTCGTGACGAGCCCTAACGCTGTTAGCCGGACGGCTTGCGGCCGGTCGATGCCGGCTGCGTGCCTGCGTGCCGCCCGGCTT
>Ga0209638_1002018_pt1 | contig 12662 bp, 15 predicted proteins | sample BarGraNGADG00211_FD_184490 | JGI IMG/M metagenome (GOLD analysis project Ga0209638, IMG submission 184490) | Arctic peat soil microbial communities from Barrow, Alaska - Barrow Graham LP Ref core NGADG0002-211 (SPAdes) (version 2) | ecosystem: Environmental > Terrestrial > Soil > Wetlands > Peat... | reverse complement strand
CCCCCGCCGGTCCGGCACGGTTGGCGGGCGTATTGCGACCATCTCGGGGGAGAGCCGGAACGAACGAGGCACCACAGGCGCGGGCATCGCGGCGACGGCACGCTTCAGGCTGCGTCTCTCATCGACCGCGATAGCACAGCGGCGACAGCCTCCCAGGTGCATTTCGAAAGCGGCAAGAAGGCGCGGGGCGAGTTCCCTGTCCACGTAGGCATCCACCTCTCGGTACCAGCGTGAATGAGGACGCAGACCATCGAGAATTTGGATCGGCGACCACGTCACAGGTCTCATAACGCCGCCCCGGGTGAATTTGTTCCTGTCGCAGTGAGAACGCGTCGTAATCGCTCGCGTCCGCGGTGGATCCGCGATTTCACCGTGCCGACGGACGTGTGCGTCAGAGAAGCGACCTCCTCATAGCCAAAACCGTGCACGTCGACGAGAACGATGACCTGTCGCTGGTCGAACGGGAGCGTGTCCAGTGCTCGCTGGAGTTCGGCAGCCAGGGCGAGTCGCTGAACGCGGGCTTCAGGCGTTTCTCCCGTATCGGGCGGATCCAACGGGACGTCGCCCTCGCCGCGGGCCTCGTCGAGCGACATCGCGCCCCCCTTTCGACGACGGCGGCGCAACTCATCCTTGCTGGCATTCGCCGCAATGCGAAGCAGCCACGATCGGAGGTTCGAGCCCGTGAAACCATGGATGGCGCGATAGGCGGAAAGGAACGTCTCCTGGGTAGCATCTTCGGCGGCCTGGCGGTCGCCCAGGAGGTGGAAGGAGACCGAGAAGACGATCACCTGGTAGCGGTCGACGATTTGATTGAAGGCGTCGAGAGACCCGGCAGCGGCTTCGCTGGCGAGGCGTTCGTCAGGGGGTTCGGCCGTGTCGGCCATCGGGGTCGAGCGTAGGTCAATCGGCTGTAAAGGGCGATGAGACCGGGCGAACGGGCCGAAATGGGAGCCTGTGCTACGCTGACGCCAATGGGACAAGAGACCCAACCGCCTGCTGGAGATGAACCCGTTCCCAGCGGTCAGGACACGACCACAACTGCAGCCCCGGTACTAGCCCCGGCGATCGGCCCTGAACCGGAAGCCAGCGGTATCCCTTCAACCCCAGCACCGGCTGTTCCCTACCTGTCTTTCGACCTGGGCCCAGACCTTGAACCCGAGTGGGCGAAGCCATCGCCCGGGTTCGTCCCGATGCCCGACCTCGGGCCATTCGACGAATGGTTTGCTGACGACGATGGCCTCGGCAGCCTAGGTCCGACACCCGAGGATGTGGCCGCCGAAGCGAGGCGCAAGGCCGATCTGCGACGACGCAGAACCCAGGCACTCGTCCGCGAAGTCGTCGAAACAGGACTCCTCGCGCTGCTTGTCTTCCTCGCGATCCGGGCGAGCTTCCAGAAGTACGTGGTCGACGGCAGTTCGATGTTCCCGACGCTGCACAATGGCCAGCTGCTTATCGTGAACCAGATCATCTATTCGCAGGTCGACACGAAGGGACTGGGCAAGTTCCTGCCATTCCTCGACACGGGCGGGTCCGGCAAGAAAAACGTCTTCCACGGGCCCCAACGGGGCGATGTCATCATCCTGGTTGACCCGGCGCAGCCCAGCAAGGACCTCGTGAAACGCGTCATCGGCCTTCCCGGGGAGACGATCCAGATTGTCAGCGGCACCGTCTACATCAACGATGGCCGCCTGGATGAGCCCTACATCAAGACGGCCTGGCATGCCGATATGGCGAAGCAGACGATCCCGGCAGACCATTACTTCGTGATGGGTGACAACCGCGACAACAGCCTCGACAGCAGGGCGTTGGGCACGATTCCCGCGAATTATGTCATCGGGCAGGCGGTGCTTTCGTTCTGGCCGATGGACCGGTTCGGGCTGGCGCCCAACGAATCGCCGACTGTGACAAGCGAGCCGCCGCCAACGGCGGGCAGCGTGCCAGCCCCCGCCGGCCACTAACCGACCGGGGCGCTGTGCAACCTCGGGCCGTGCTACCCTGAATCCCGATGGGACAGGATCGCCAACCGCCGGCAGGAGATGAGTCCGAGGGTGGCGAACAGCAGGCGGGCTCTACGGATTTCGCGCCGCCTCCTTTCACGCCAACGGTCCTTGGGCACGCCCCGTTCACCCCTGAGACCACCCCTCCCCTCATCGCACCCCCGGGGGTGCAGGGCAACCCCCCGTGGAGTGATGCGATCCCCGGCCTGATCCCGATCGCGCCGGCAACCGGCCCGATCGCACCAGAGGCGGAAGCCGTCCTCCCCGAACCTACAGGCTCAGTTGAAGAGAGCGAGAACCAGGGCGACACCGCCGAGGAGACCGGGCCCGGGCCAACAGCCGAGGAAGTTGCTGCCGAGATTCAGCGACTCGAGGAACTCCGGCGGCGACGGACGCGGACCATTGTTCGCGAGCTGACCGAGACCGGCCTGCTGGCGCTGATCGTCTTTCTTGCGGTTCGGGCGAGCCTGCAGAACTTCAAGGTCGACGGGAGTTCGATGTTCCCGACGCTCCACAACGGCCAGTTTCTCATCGTGAACAAGCTGGTTTACACAGAAGTGAACGTTGAGAACCTCGGAAAGTTCCTGCCGTTCCTGGATACGGGGACCTCACCGAAGAGGAACGTGTTCCACGGCCCACAACGAGGCGACATCATCGTCCTCGTTGACCCCCAGAGGGACTCCACCGACCTCGTGAAGCGAATCATCGGGCTGCCCGGCGACACCCTGGAGATCGTCGACGGGAAGATCTACATCAACGGACAGCTCTTGATCGAGCCATACATCAAGACCGTGTGGCACGACACCAAACCGAAGGTGGAGATACCCGCCGGCCAGTACTTCGTTATGGGTGATAACCGAGACAACAGCCTCGACAGCCGCAGCCCGCAGGTCGGACTGATCCCGGCTGACCACATCATCGGGAAGGCCCTCCTCTCGTACTGGCCAACGGATCGCTTCGGGCCGGCCCCAAATGAGGCACCGACGCTGTCCGCGCAGGACACGATCTCGCAGACCGCGACGCGGTAGCAGGCGGGCGATGCGAAGTAGACCCCCCGCGTCGCGGACGGTACTCTCCAAGCCGTGGAAGACCATTTCAAAGCACTCGAAGAGCGCGGGGCTCTGCTCCGCGGGCACTTTCAATACGCCAGCGGACGCCACGGCGACCTCTACATCGAAAAGTTCCGAATTCTCCAGTGGCCTGACCTCACGGGTCCGCTCTGCAAGGAGATCGCGGGCTTCTTCTCCGGGAAGGTGAACCTCGTTGCGGGCCCGACAACTGGCGGGATCATCCTCAGCTATGAGACAGCTCGCCACCTGGGGCTCCGGTCCATCATCGCGGAGCGCAAAGAGGACGGCCCGGGGCGCGAGTTCAAGCGTGGTTTCGAAGTCGGCCCCGGCGACCGGGTCCTCGTCGTCGATGATGTCCTGACCACCGGAGGCAGCATCCGCGAGGTCCTCGATGCGGTTCGGGCGCGCGGCGCGGAAGTGGCGGGGGTTGGCGTGCTGGTGGACCGGACCGCGGGGCAGGTGGACTTCGGCGTGCCCTTCTTCGCCAGCCTGACGGTGACGATGTCGTCGTGGGCGCCGGAAGAGTGTCCGTTCTGCAAAGAGGGCGTCCCACTCGTCATTACGTGAGCGAAGAACGCGCACGCTCGACGTACAATCGGCCATATGCGGTACGTGCGCCCCGCCGGTAACAACCCGTCGTTCCTGCTGAAAGCACTCGGGGAGGCCTCAGGCGAGGTGCGCCGTTCGATTGGCGGACTCCGACATCGGCAAATCATCGAGCCGGGAACCGGGACGGACGAGGGATGGTGCCTGCTCGCGGTCGCGACGCATCTGCGCGACGTCGAGGAGGGTATCGGCGATCAGATCGAACTGATCCTCACCGCCCGGGAACCCAGGATTCCGTACATCGATCTCGACAACATTCCGCTGCCCGAGGACTACCTGGGCGAGGACATTGAGTACGTCCTCGATGACTTTCACATCTACCGCCGGCAGAACAGCTACCGGCTATGGGACCTGGACCCATCCCAGTGGGAACGGGCGGGCATCCACCCGTACAGCGGACGGCAGACGGTCATGGAGATCGCCCGAGAGGTCTATCAGCATGACCTCGAGCACCTGTGGCAGGTGCGGCGGATGATCGAACGTTTGGCGCAGTAGGCAGACCAGACGCATGGGCGCCGATGACGCACTGAGACAGTGCTGTTAAGGTCCGAAAGATGGCACGTTCGTCCCCCCAGACCGCGCCCGGTTTCACTGGAACGCCCGTAATCGTCGGGGTCATCAACGTTTCGCCCGAGTCGCCGAACCGTTCGTCGGTCGCGACCACGCCCGCAGCCGCCGTCCGTCTCGCACGGCGGCACGTCCGAGACGGGGCAACCCTCATCGACGTGGGCGGGCGTTCGTCGTCTCACGATTCACCAGTCGTGTCGGACGACGAGGAGCAGCGGAGAATCCTCCCCGTGATCCGTGCCCTCAAGGACGACGGGATCAACGTGTCGATCGACACCTGGAGTTCCGTTACCGCGCTCGAGGCCATCGAATGTGGCGTCGACTTCGTGAACTTCACGGGCGAGGAGCCATCCGAGCCTCTCTGTAAGGCGACGGCCGCCGCGAACATCACGCTGAGCCTGTCGTACATGCCTTACGGCGACCCGTATGGCATGAGGACCGCACCTCCGAAGCTGGCATCGATGGACGAGATCGTTGCCTACTTCGAGACGCGGATCGCTGGTCCGGCGGGCACTGCCGGGGCGAAGCTCGTCATCGACCCCAACATCGGGATGCTGCACGGGAGCATCCGATCGAACCGGCCGCTCGCGATCGCGTGGCGAGCGAGCATCATCTCCCGTATCCAGCAGCTCTTCCCACTGGGCGCGCCGGTGATGCTGGCGTTGCCCCGCCGCGACGGCCAGGGCGCCACGACGATCTGGGCAGTGTCGATCCTTATGTCGGGTGCAACCTACATCCGGACGCATCACCCCACCGTCATCGTCAGGACCGCAGAAGTCCTCCGTTGCCTCCCGTAAAGGCCGCCTTCCGATAGGGCGCCCTGGCAGGTGCCACAGCCCCCTAAAAAGCTCACCCCACCGCCGAACCTGCCGATACTCATCGTGACGGATTGCGAGGGCCGGTCGTGCGAATCTTCACTGTGGTCGATGACAATGCTGCCGAGCTGGAATCTACGGCCCAGCAGATTCTTGCGTTGAGTCCCGGCGCCGAGATTATCAAGGCAGCCAGCGGCGAAGCTGCGCTGGAAACCCTGTTCGCACGACGCGTCGTCCCGTCGCTGATCTTCCTCGATTTCAAGATGGGCTCCGGGATGAATGGCCTGCAGCTCCTCGGGCAGTTGCGACAGACACGCTGGCTCGAAGGTGTCCCCATCGCGATGCTCACCGAGCCCGTCCAGGACCGCGACCTGGTCACCTTCTACCGTCTCGGTATCTGCTCGCTCCTGACCAAACCGGTTCACGGGTTTGAACTGCGCGAAGCTATCCGGGACTTCTCGCAGCCCGCAAGAGAGTTGACGTCCGCATCAGTCGTCCAGGGGCGAGGAACCTACCAGCGCGACCGATCCGCGGCGTAGTTCAGCGGCAGAGTGCGTTCAACTCTTCGCGGACCGCGGCTGCTTGCTCGACCGTCTCCTGGTGGCCTCCCTGCGCTGGTACCAGGTTGATATGGCGCACGCCGGCTTCAACGTACGGCACAAGGAATTCCGCGACCTCTCGGGGTGTCCCGATGGGCGTGTAGCGAGCGAAGCGAGCGAACGGTAACCCGTACATCGCCTCCATCCGGTCGGACACCAGAGCCTGCGCTTCCGCTCGATCGGTGCCGATGCTGGTCCAGAACTGCATCCCGAATTCGACCAGTCCTCTCGCTCGCCCCGCCGCAGCCGCCGCTTCCGCGATGCGCTCCTGCGCCTCGCGGAACCGGTCGGTGGATTGCCAGATGCCGGTGTAGCCATCGCCGTAGCGCCCGGCGCGCACAAAAGCGGCGTCGCTGCGTCCGCCAATGAAGACAGGGATCGGCCGAAGAGGCTTCGGATAGAGGGTCACGTCGTCCAGCTGGAAGTGGTGGCCCTTAAACGTGACGTTGTCTTCGGACCAGAGGCGCCGAAGGATCTGTAGCGCCTCGTTCGTTCGCGCGCCGCGTGTGCCCGGGTCAATGCCACAGGCAAGAAACTCGTGCGGGTCCTCGCCGCCGATCCCGACGCCAAGTACCAGTCTACCCATGCTGAGCTGGTCGATCTGAGCGACCTGGAGAGCAACGGGCACCGGGTGCCGGAGGGGCAGAAGGTAGACGCCGGTCTTCAGTTCGATGGTGTCGGTCACCGCGGCGATCGCGGCAAGGGTAATCAACCCGTCGTTTCCGTAGCCATGGAAGGTCACATGGTCACCGGCAACCAGGCCGTCGAGGCCCAGCGCCTCCGCCCGGCGCGCAGCGTCGAGGACCATCTCGCCGGTTGTCCCGAGGCGGATGTCCCACGATTGAAGGACTACTGAAACCCTCGGAGCCTGCAAAGCCTTCTCCTGCCGGTTGACCGCATTGTAGACACAGACGGATTTCCGGGGACCTGCACGTGAGCCGGTGTCGCGTACAATCTGCGACACTGCCGCGGCCCAAGGCCGCACTTCTCACACCGGAGGACCCCCGTATGCCCATTGCTGACTTCTCACTCAAAGGCAAAGTTGCGATTGTGACCGGCGGAAGCCGTGGGATCGGACGCTCAATCGCGATCGGACTCGCAGAGGCGGGAGCCGACGTCTGCGTCGCCGCGCGCAAGCTCGAAGCGCTCGAAGAGGCGGTCACCGCGATCAATGCAACAGGACGGAAAGGCATCGCCGTCCCCACAAACGTGCGCGACATGGCCGCGCTGCAGAACCTTGTAGATGAGACTAAGAAGCAGCTCGGCCGGGTCGACATCCTGGTGAACAACGCCGCTACGAATCCCGTCTTCGGGCCGGTAATCAACAACGACGAGCGCGCCTGGGACACCGTGATGAACACGAACGTGAAGTCGCTCTTCTTCCTGAGCAAGATGGTACGAGACGCGATCAAGGAGCACGGCCAGGGCGGCGCCATCATCAACATCAGCTCGACGGGCGGGCTACGCGCGTCTGGCGGACTCGGCGTCTACTCGGTGTCCAAGGCGGCCGTGATCATGCTGACCCAGGTCTGTGCCCGGGAATGGGGCACAGACGGAATCCGGGTCAACTGCATCGCCCCCGGCCTCATCAAGACCGAGTTCTCCAGGGCGCTCTGGGACAACGAGGCAGCAGCGCGCGGTGCGTCGCAGGGCAATCCGCTGCGACGCATTGGGGAAGCAGACGAGATGGCAGGCGCCGCGGTGTACTTCGCCAGTGCCGCCTCATCGTTCACCACGGGGCAAACGATTGTCCTGGATGGTGGCTCCTCGGCGTAGAAACTGAGTCCATCGGACGATTCGAAGGCGGAGGCGCCCCAATGAAGTGGCTGACCAGTCTCGCGACGGGCTTTGTAGCGAAGGTCGTGGGGCTGGTGTGCCGCATCGTCCGCGTGGCGGTAACGGGCGCGGTGCTTTCGTTGGCGCTGGTGGTCCTGGATGGGCTGCTGCTGCGGGACGTGCACCGCCCCGAGGACCGTATCCACAGGCGTTAGGACGCGAGTTCAGTCGTTGTGACGTTCGCGGAGGGCGCCCGCCGTGGACAGGCGCGCCCCTCCGGCGTCCGTGCGTCGCAGGCCCTGGGTCACCAGTGACGCGATAACCTCCTCGAAATGGGCCTTGCCGTGGACCTCGAGAAGAAACTCCAGGATCGCTACGCCGACAGGCATGCCCGCTGCATCGCGATTGTGATTCACCGAGATGATGTTGGCGCCGGCCTCGGCGACGGCCTGTGCGACCCGGCCGAGTTCGCCGGGATGATCGGATACCTCCACGGCCAGTTGCTGATACCGACCGGCCTCCACCAGACCGTGACGGACAATCGAGCCGAGCAGGTTGACATCGATGTTGCCACCCGAGAGGACGGCCACCGTGACTCCGACCGGCCGGTAAGCGCCGCTTTCCAGCGCTGCCACAGCGAGGGCACCGGCACCTTCGACCACCATCTTGGAACGCTCCATGAGAAGGACGATCGCGTGGGCGACGGCGTCGTCGCCCACGCTGACCATCGCGTCGACATTGCGTTCGATGAGTGCCAGGGTGCGTTCGGACGGGCCAGCGACGGCTGCCCCATCAGCGATCGTGCGCTCGTGGGGGGTGCTCACAACGCGGTGCGCCGCGAAGGACTGGCAAACGCCGTCCATCGCCGAGGACTGGACCCCGATGACCCGAACCGAAGGTCGCAGCGCTTTGACCGCGACCGCTATCCCGGCCAGCAGGCCGCCCCCGCCGGTGGGGACCAGGATCTCCTGGACGTCCGGCACCTGCTCGAGGATCTCCAGGCCGATGGTGCCCTGACCAGCGATGACGGCATCCGAATCGAAGGGCGGCACGAAGACGCGGCTTTCCCTGGCCGATATGGCCAGCGCTTCCGTGCGGGCTTCTTCGAGTGACTCGCCGTAAAGGACAACCTTCGCGCCGTATCCACGGGCCGCGTTCGCCTTCGCGAGTGGGGCTGTGACCGGCATGACGACGGTCACGTCGATGCCTTGCAGCGTCCCGGCCAGGGCGACGCCCTGGGCGTGGTTGCCGGCGCTGGCGGCTACCAGGCCATGGGCACGCCGCGAGGCATCCAGGCCCTGCACGAAGTTCGTGGCTCCACGGATCTTGAACGACCCCGTCCGCTGCAGGTGCTCACACTTGAGGAGGACCGAGACCCCAGTGTGCTCGGAGAGCGTCAGCGAAGGCCAAGTGGGAGTGTTTCGGATGTGGCCGCCAATGGCGAGACGTGCACGTTCGATGGTCGAGAGATCGACGCTACCGCTGGTGGAGTCAGTCACGACGGCATTGTCGCATCGACGACACGCTACTGCGCTCGCCAGATCTTGCGTCGCTGCCAGCATCGTTCGCAGACGCTGACCGGTCGCTCGACGAGAATGTGCCCCTGCCTGAACGGGTAAGTTCGGTCAGCCAGGTGGCGGGCACAGAAGTGGCCCTTGCAGAGCGAGCACTGGTAGCCGGGATGGGGACCGCAATCCTCCACGCCGCAGAGCCCCACGTGGTTTCTCTGGACGACGCGTTCCCGGTAGACATGGTGGACGGCGACATCGTCCCATTTGTCCCGGCATGCTTTGCGCGCGCAGACAGCTTCATGGTCTTTGACGTGGGTGCAATGCTCGGCGCAGAAGTGGCGCCCGCAGTACTGGCAGACCTCGATGGCAGGCTGTTGACACCGCGAGAACCGCCCGCCGAGCTGGCAGGCTGCCGCCCCCATATGGAAGCCCCTGAGTGGTGTACGAAAGCTTCATAGCCATCCTGACAGAGCGATAACTGGCGGGTCAACGGCCAGGGAGCCAGAGACAAGACCCGAGCCCGGCGGTGCCGGGAATCACGCCTGCCCGGGCCCAGTCGGTCGTGCGGAAGATGGTCAGCGTCCCGGCGGCGTTCGACGCTACCGCGAAGAACTGGCCCGATGGGCTGATGCAGATGCCGTCGGGGCGTGCATCGACGTCGAGTTCGCGTTCAACTTTCCGAGCGGCGACGTCGACAACCGCGATACGTCCCGTCCCATTCAGGGCCACGAGCGCACGGTGGTCATCCAGCGCCACGGCGCGCACCGGCTCCCCACCGACCGCGATGCGACCCATCAAGGCGAAATCGGAACGCCGCACGACGGTCAGGGTGCCGGCCTGGTTGTCGGTGGTCAGAAGGTAGTCACCGACAATCGCGAGCCCTTCGGGAAGCGCGCCAGTGGAGACCGAGCGATCGGCAGACACGTCGGTAAGCTCGTCCTGGCGGGCCGCCGCGACGTAGACATTAGTGCCATCGGAGACGACGACGTGAGGCGTATCTCCAGTAGGCACCCGGGAGGTTACCGCGAGGCTCGCTTCATCGACGGTCAAGAGTTCCTCGGAGGTATCGAGCGTGACGAGCAGGTCTGTGCCGTCAGTCGCAAGGCCGTGCGGCTGACCTTCAAGAGGAAGAGTGCGGAGGATTCCCGGAGCTGACGGAGCTACTTCAACCAGCAGGTTCCCTCGACCGAGTGTGGCGTACATCCGGTCGCCGACAGAGACGAGTTCGTGCGGGGGGCCGGGGAGCTGAAGCGTGGTGATGGCACCGTTGGCCCCGAGGTCGTGGAAGGTGAGACTGTCGTCGCGGAGGTTGGCCGCTACGAGGACGCCTTCCGCGGGCAACGGCGCTGCTGCCGGGGAGGTGGAGGTACCGTGTCGAGCGGCGACAGCCACCGTCATAAACATGAGCGGAAGGATGGCGAGCGTGGCCAGGCGGTTAAGGCGACGGTAGTCGATCACATTGAAAAAGGCAGGGGCTACCGCGAGCGCGGTAACCCCTGCCGCTTCACTCCTAGCGGATGATGTTCACCAGGGTCTGGAGCATCTGGTCGCTGGCGGTAATCACCTTTGACGATGATTCGAAGCCTCGCTGGGCGATGATCAGGTTGGTGAACTGCTGGGCGAGGTCGACGTTCGAGGTTTCCAACGAACCAGTGCTGATTGTGCCAAGGCCGTTGGTGTCCGGAGCCCCGACCGTCGGCGTGCCGGAGTTGGAGGACGCAGCCCAGAGGTTCTGGCCGGAGCGCGTGAGCCCAGCCGGGTTCACGAAGCCGGCGAGGGCGATCTGGCCGATTGTCTGGTTCAGGCCATTCGAGTAGACACCGGAGACTTCGCCGCTGGCGCCGATCGCGAAGCTGACGAGGGACCCGGACTGGCTGCCATCCTGGGAGAGCAGGGTCGTCTGGCTGCCGCCCGAGAACTGCGTGATTTTGGACAGGTCGAGCTTGAATGCGAGAGGCGGCGAAGCGATTGCCGTGCCGGAGAGGCTGACGTCAACGAGACCATCCGACGGAGTGGTCAGAGCACCGGTGGCCGAGTCAAAGTTTATCGGACCGAGGGTGAGACCCGCCGTTGCCGTGCCATCGTCGTAGCTGCCCGTCAAGTTCCACTGGTTGGCCGTGGTAGCGTCCTTGGTCAAAGTCAGGGCGACGGTGTGTGGAACGCCAAGCGTGTCGTAGGCGGTCATGGTTGTGTTGACGATCCCGCCAGGAGCGAGACTGGCATCCAGGTTTCCGCTGAACTGCATGTTCTGAGTCGCCTGCGCGGGGATTTGAGCACCGTAAGGGATAACAAGATTGGCGAGCGGCTGTTGCGTGTCGATCTTGCCGGCGGCGTTGGCGACCCACCCCATCACATGCAGACCTGTATTCGGGTTGATGAGGCTGCCATCGGTGCCAACGTCAAAGCCACCGTCCCGGCTGTAGAACGTCTGGGTGCCGTCCGACTCGACGAAGAAGCCATCGCCCTGGACCGCGAGGTCAGTCGACTTCCCGGTCGACTGGAGTGAGCCCTGGGTCATGAGGGTCTGAATCCCACCCAGGCTCGTCCCAAGGCCAATCTGAGCGGCATTGGTGCCACCACGACCGTTCTGCGCCGCGCTCGCCCCCTTGACGGTCTGTCCAAGGATGTCTTGGAAGTTCACCCGGCTGGACTTGAAGGCGACCGTGTTGACGTTAGCGATGTTGTTTCCGACAACGTCCATGTACGACATGTGGTTCTGCATCCCGGAGATTGCAGAGAAGAGTGCCCTCATCATGGCGAATACGATCCTTCCCGGGCGGTGCTACCGCCGCGTGTGATTGGATCGAGCCTTCCGACAAGCGGACCGGCCCGTCTACTGGTCTATGCCACCCTTACGCGATGACTACGGAGTCGATGTTCGTGAAGACTCGCTGGCTTCCTCCCTGTTGTTGCATGGCAGTTACTACCGTTCGCTGACGGACATCGACGACAACCGCCAGGTTGTCGAGCATGACGACGCTGTTCCTGGAGCCCTTGGCCGCCGCCTGTGAGACGGCGTTGTTGAGGCGGTCCAGTCGCCCCTGATCGAGACTGAGATTGCGGGTATCAACCCGCTTCTGTGCATGACGGCTCAGGCGAAGGTCCGCGCCGGCCAGGACCAGTGCATCGCCAAACGACGGACCGGCCGCGCTTTGCGCCGGCGGCACCGGAGGCAAATACTGGCCAACGCCAACACTCGAGACGCCGTCAATCACTGCCATCGCTACTGCACCTGCGACACAGTGAACATGTCGATGACTTTGCCATTGACCATCACCATGGGAATGCCGTCGGGACCAACCACCACCTGGTCGACCTTGCCAGTGACCTGGGCGCCGGCATTCTTCTTGTCGTCGATTGCAGCCTTGATGCGGTCATCGGCATCGACGTTGACCTTCTGGGCGTTGTTCAGCTGCTCGTACGAGAGGCTGAACTGCTGGTTCGCCACCACCTCCCGCAGGGCGCTGGTGGCATCCACCTGCTTGCCAGTGATGGTCCGGCCGACCATGCTCGCGGAACTCGAGAGTTCATTCACCGCCTGTAGTGTCTTCATGCCCTGGGCCATGGCAGTCATCTGGTTCAGCGCTTCGAACTGGGCCATCTGGGCCATGAAGTCGGTGTTGCTCTGCGGGTCCAGCGGATTCTGGTTTTGCATCTGGGCGACGATGAGCTTCATGAAGTCGACCTGGCCGAGCTGTGAGCTGGGCGGGGTCGGCTGAGC
>Ga0209638_1002016_pt1 | contig 12669 bp, 10 predicted proteins | sample BarGraNGADG00211_FD_184490 | JGI IMG/M metagenome (GOLD analysis project Ga0209638, IMG submission 184490) | Arctic peat soil microbial communities from Barrow, Alaska - Barrow Graham LP Ref core NGADG0002-211 (SPAdes) (version 2) | ecosystem: Environmental > Terrestrial > Soil > Wetlands > Peat... | reverse complement strand
AGCGGCTCGTCCCCGGCCAGCAGGTCGTCGAGCAGCGCGACCTTGGAGGCCGAGTCGAGCTCGGGATTGGCCAGCACGGTGCGCAGCTCGGGGACCTCGCGCTCGGCCGCGAGGAAGCCAGCCAGGGACTCCCGCACCTCGGTCAGGCGCTCCCCGTCGAAGGCGGCTTCGTAGAGGGCCTGGGCGTATTTTCGCTCGGGGATTCCCACTAGTGGTCGCCTCCGCGAGCGCGATCTCGACGGATGGGGCGCAGTGCTCCGGGCGCTGGGCACCACATTCCTCTGCCCGCCACCGAGCCACCCGCCCGCGGGGTCGGTTCAAAGTAACGACAAAATGCCACCCGAACGTCACGCGGCCGCGCCGATTCCGTGCCGATTTCGCGCCGGTCGTTCCCACGTTTCGTGTCAGCGACGAGTTCCACTAGTTCCGGCTCTCCTCCAGGGCCGAGAAGTCGAGCTCCTCGACGGCGCTGTCGATCAGGCGGCGATGGTCTTCCGGGGTGAGCAGGTTGGCGGTCACCTTGGCGGTGGTGATCAGCGTCAGCTCGGCGATCTCGTTCTTGATCTGGTCGAGCGCGCGCTGCGTCTCGGCCGAGATCTGACGCTCGGTCTCGGCCAGGCGGCGCGAGCGGTCGGCGTCGAGCTCGGTGCGGCTTCGCTCGCTCAGCGAGTCCGCGACCTTGCGCGCGTCCTCGAGGATCTGCTCGGCCTGGGTGCGCGCCTCGACCAGCATCTGCCGGTGCTCATCGAGCAGCTTGGCCGCCTCGTCGCGAGCGGTCTCGGCCTGCTCGACCGAGCGAACGATGCGCGCGCGGCGCTCGTCGATCATCTTCTGGATCTGGGAAAACGCGAAGCGCTTGAGGATCCAGAAGGTGAGCAGGAAGAAGATGACCGTCCAGATCATCAAGCCCGGGATGATCTTGGTCAGCGGGCTGGAGCTCGCCAGTATCGGTGTCAGCTGCGTCATCACTTGACGAGAACGAATCCGAGGAAGCCGCCGATCAGACCGTAGAAGACGACAGCCTCGGTGAGCGCGAAGCCGAGCCACATGATCCCCTGCAGCTCGCCGCGCAGCTCGGGCTGGCGGGCGACCGACTGGATCATCGAGCCGAAGACGACGCCGATGCCGATGCCGGCGCCGAGCGAGCCCAACCCCATGCCGAGACCGAAGCCGAGCGCCTGCGCGGCCTTGACGACACTTCCCGACGTTGCAGCTAGGAGCGTTACAAGCACGGATTCCTCCTTAGTGGGACGGCTCGATCGCCGAGCCGATGTAGATGGCGGTGAGGATGGAGAAGATGAACGCCTGGATCGTGACCACGATCCCGACCTCGAAGATGTAAAAGGCGATTCCCATCACCAAAAACGGCGGCACGGCAACGTACGCCGTGACCCCGCTCAGGATGAAGATCAGGCCGATCGAGATCAGGATCAGCATGTGCCCGGCGAGCATGTTGGCGTAGAGGCGGACGCTCAGGCTGACGACGCGAAAGATGTGCGAGATCGTCTCCAGCACGGCCATGATCGGCGCCATCGGCTTTGGCACCCCGGCCGGGACGAAGCTCTTCAGATAGCCGATCCCGTTCCAGCGAAAGCCCTCGATGTGAGTGAAGATCACGCTCATCAGCGCCAGGACGAGCGTGACCGAGAGCTGCGAGGTGACTGCGTAGACGCCCCAGGTCGGGAGCGCCACTCCGCCCAGGTGGAACTTGTCGTTGGTGAGCGGCAGCGGGATGAAGCCGATCAGGTTGAGCGTGAAGATGAAGAGGAAGAGCGAGGCGACGTAGGGGAACCAGGTGCCGATGGCCTTGGTCGGCAGCCCCTGCTCGGCGATCTGGGTCTGAGTCAGCTCGTAGATGGCCTCGCCGATCGTCTGGCGCTTGCCCGGCAAGAGCGCAAGCCTGCTGCGCATCAGGAAGATGCCGAGGAAGATGGTCACCAGCGAGCCGAGCGCCAGGTAAGCGACGGCCTTGTTGATGGAGAGATCGAGCGGGCCGAGGTGGATCGGCACCCAGGTCTTGAGCGTGAACTCGTCCTCGGCCTTGAACGTCTGCGGCGTCTTGACGGTCAGCGAGACGATCGCCGCAACCATGACGAGGCCGAGCGCAATCAGGATCGGGCGCGCCTTCTTCACAGCGGCTTGTTCCCGAAGTAGGAGATGAGCGAGATCCCGAGCTCGAGCGTGTAGGCAAGCGCGAAGACGGCGATCAGCGGCAGCGCGAGGTCGCGGTCCAGCTTGACCGTGGCGGCCAGCATGATCGCGATCAAAAACAGGCGAAACATGCGCACGAAACCGGCCATCCCGGCGGTTCGAAGGTCGACGTCACGGGAAGCGAGTCGAGCCGCGACGAGATCCAGGGCCTCCACTCCTACCCAGAGGGCGACCGCCAGAGCCCAGGCCACGAGCGGCCAGCCCGCGATCAGAAAGAAGGGCAGCGCCAGGACGAAGACGAGCGCGGCGGCCAGCGCGGGCAGCCTGCGGCTCGGCAGCGGGCGCGGGACTGTGATCTGGCTTGGCGCTCGCTGACTCAGTTGAAATACCCCCGGTACCGCCGGTAGACGACGAAGATGCCCGCGGGAATTCCTGCGGCCGCTCCGGCCGCCGCTCCGACTCCGACACCGCCCAGCGCCCAACCGACAAGCGCGCCGATACCCGCCAGTACCAAGGTCGTCGCAACAAGGAGTCCACCGGCCCCCGCGGGCTCAAAAGACGGGCGCGGTGAAGGCTCCATGCCGGCGCCGAGGATACCAGAGCTCATCCTGCGCTCGAACCGACAAGGGGACGGGGAAACCCGCTCTGGCGCTGCGATTTCGCTTACGAGGCATTTGGGCCGAGGGTCTTTCTCAGCTGACCGACGCTGCGCGGCTCGAGCGAGCGCTCGAGCTTGGGCGGAGGCTCGTTGCCGCGCCAGATCAGTTTCTGCGGGCAGTTCCTCCCGACCAGGTAGATGCCCGGATGGAAAACGCCCGCGCCGCAAGCCGGTTTGGTCGGGATGAAGACGATCGCTCGACCATCGGTCGTCCAGCCGAAACCCTCTGTGTTCGGGTTGTTCACCCAGTCGTTCTCAGCGCTAACGGGAACGGTCTTGCCGCCGTCGAGCGAAACGAAAAACGCGATCGGGACTTCGCATTCCGCCGACCACTGGCCGAGAAAACGCGAGCCGTCGGGGGAGAGAGCGGCCCAGGCCCAGTGTCCGACGCGCCCGGCCATCGAAGCGGTCGGCGTCGGCCCCTGAGGCTCGAGCGGCAGCGTTGTCTTCTTCCCTCCCTCTACGCGAAGGAAGGTGCCGTGCTGATCATCGTTCGGCTGCCAGCAAAGGAGATACGAGGTAGAGCCATGGCTGCCTGCGGGCTGACAGTCCTTCGCCTTCCATTTCGCGATGCCGGGCTCGGACACCGCTTTCGCGCTCTTCTTCGCAACCGAGCTGGCGCAACCGGAAAGCAGAGCGGCGGCGATCGCGAAGGCAAAAGCCAAGCGAGCGGTCAAACCGAGAGCGGCTCGCGGCGGCATGATCATTGACTCTAGTAAGCGGGCGCGACGGCTTCAAGCCGAGCGGCGCTCTTGCTCGACCGACCGCCTTCGCCGTCTGGTGCGCGGGCTCGCCAGCTTGACAATCTCGAGCACGTAGACGATGTAGGCCGAGGCGGCGATCACCGCCAGCCCGATGGCTACGTCGGCGATGCTCGGCCAGAGCTGCCAGTGGCCGTGGGCGTGCGGAGCCAGGAAGCGAGTCGCGATCGCGGCTCCGGCCAGCGTCCCGCACCACATGTACATCGTCAGCACGGCGCGGCGCTGGCTGAAGCCGCGATCGATGAAGCGGTGGTGGAGGTGGAAGCGATCGGCCGAGTAGATCGGCTTGCCGTGCTTGATGCGCTTGGCGACGACGAACGAGGTGTCGATGATCGGGATCGCCAGCACGAGCAGGGGAAAGGCGAGAGCGACGACCGCGGCCGTCTTGAGCAGGCCCTCGATCGAGATCGCCGCCAGCACGAAGCCGAGCAGCAGCGCGCCCGAGTCGCCCATGAAGATGCGCGCCGGGTAGAAGTTGTGGCGCAGGAAGCCGAGCGCGGCGCCGAAGACGATCGCGGACAGGATCGCCGGTTGAGCGCGATCGAGTGAGAGCGCGATCACACAGAAGGTTACGGCGGAGATGGCGCAGACCCCGGCAGCGAGCCCGTCCAGCCCATCGAGGAAGTTGACCATGTTCATGATCGCCACGATCCAGAGGATGGTGACGGTGATGCCGACCCATTTCGGCAGCGCCCCCACGCCGATGACGGGGAAGGTGAAGTGATCGACATAGACGCCGAGCCCGGCGGTCACGCCGGCGGCCAGCACCTGACCGCTCAACTTCTGCCACCAGAGGAGATCGCGGGCGTCGTCGATCGCTCCTACGACGGTCGCGATGCTCGCCCCGATCAGGATCGCCCTGAGCGGCCGGGAGAGATCGACGAAGACGAGCGCCGGCACGAAGATGGCGAAGAAGAGCGCGATCCCGCCCAGCCTGGGAATCGGCAGCTCGTTCAGGCGCCTCTCGCCCGGCTCGTCCACCGCGCCGACGCGCCGGGCCAGCGAGCCTACCAGCGGCGTCAGCGCAAGCACGATCACCAGCGCGAGCACGAAGCCGAAGATGACCTCGCGGGGCATGTGGATGGCTGCAACGAGCTGAGGCGCCATGGTCACGCGGTAACCGTACTACGGCCCGTAACTGCACTACTGCCCGTAACTGCAGTAACCGTGGAAGCCCGGGTAGAGCGGGCGCACCCGCCCCGAGCCCGTCGCCGTTGGCGAAACCGGCGTCTGATCAGCAAAGGCGCCGAGCCGGCCTAGGCTTCCGCGGACGCAACCCTGATCGCGCTTATTGGGAGCGGCCAGCGTTTGCTCCTCTCGTCCATCGCGAAAACGTTGTCCCGTCGAACAGGCGCCTGGCTCCCAGGGGAGTAGCGGCAGTAACCATCGAAGCCGGGATAGAGCGGCCTACGCTCGCATAGAGAAGCCGCCCGCGCCGCCAGCGCATCGAGGTCGGCGGACTCATCGAGCGCCCCGACGATGATCTCGGCCACCTCGCTCATGTCCTCCTGGTCGAAGCCGCGCATGGTCAAGGCCGGAGTCCCCAGCCTCAGGCCGGACGTCGACTCGGGCTGCCGCTTGTCGAAGGGGACGCTGATCGCGTTGACCGTCACTCCCACCTCGTGCAGGCGCCGCTCGGCGTCGGGGCCGCTCCAGCCGGTCGCCCGCAGATCGACGAGCAGCAGGTGGGTGTCGGTGCCGCCGGTGACGACCTCGAGCCCCGCCGTCATGAGCTTGGCCGCAAGGCGATCGGCGTTCTCTCTGACCCGGCGCTGAAACGATGCGAAGGCCTCGCTACCCGCGATCTCGAAGCAGGTCGCCTTGGCTGCAAGCGACTGCACCAGCGGACCGCCCTGAAGGACGGGATAGACCGCGTCGTCGAGCGCCCGGGTGTATTCGGCCTTGCAGAGAACGAAGCCGCCGCGCGGCCCGGCGAGGGTCTTGTGCGTGGTCGAGGTGACGAAGTCGCAGAGAGGAACGGGATTGGGGTGCAATCCGGCGGCGACCAGCCCGGCGAAGTGAGCCATGTCGCAGAGCAGGAGCGCGCCCACCTCGTCGGCGATCTCGCGAAACCTCTCGACCTGAACGGTGCGCGGGTAGGCCGAGCCGCCGCAGATGATCAGCCTGGGACGGTGCTCGAGCGCGAGTGAACGCACCTGCTCGTAGTCGATCAGCGAGGTCTCTCGGTCGAGGTCGTAGGAAACGGTGTTGTAGAGCCGGCCGGAGAGGTTGGCGTCGTAGCCGTGGGTGGGATGACCGCCCTGGTGGAAAGGGAGCGAGAGGATCGTATCGCCGGGCTCGAGGCAGGCCATGAAGACGGCCTCGTTGGCCAGTGAGCCGGAGTAGGGCTGTACGTTCGCGTGCTCGGCGCCGAACAGCGTCCTGGCGCGCTCGATCGCCAGCAGCTCTATCGCGTCGACGAGCTCGCAGCCGGGGTAGAAGCGGCGGCCCGGAAAGCCGGAGGCGTACTTGTTACCTGCCACCGAGCTCTCGGCCTCGAGAACGGCCGGCCAGGTGAAGCTCTCCGAGGCGATCAACTCGATGCTGTCCCGCTGCCGCTCGAGCTCGCGTTGCAGCAGGTCGCTGATCGTCGGATCGACCTCGTGTAGACCTTTCGAACGGAAGAGATCGAAGCTGTTACCTCTCATCAACTTCTCCTCTCTGTTGCGGGCTCTTGGTTTCGATCGTAGCCACGCCCTTAGCTCCCGCCCTGCGGGAGAAGTACGCTTCTCTATGTGGAGAACACGGAGAAGGGCGACCGGCGAAACCCGGATGCCGTCCGGTTCTTTCCGCTTTGATCGCGGTGGAAGAGACGCCTTCGCTTCGACGGCAGCCCGCCTTTAAGGAAGGTAGCGGCAGTAACCGCCGAAGCCCGGATAGAGCGGGTGCCGCTCGCAGAGGCCGGCGGAGCGGGCGCCAAGTGCGGCGATATCGGCGCTCTTGTCGAGCGCGCTGCAGATGATCGAGGCGATCTCGCCCATGTCCTCTTCGTCGAAGCCGCGCATGGTCACCGCCGGCGAGCCTAGGCGCAGGCCCGAGGTCACCGTCGGCGGGCGCTCGTCGAAGGGAATGGCGTTCTTGTTGACCGTCACCTGCACCTCGTGCAGCCGATCCTCGGCGTCCTTGCCCGTCCACTCGGTCGAGCGCAGGTCGACGCAGAGGAGGTGCGTGTCGGTGCCGCCGGTGATGATCTCCAGCCCGCCCGCCAGCAGCTCGGCGGCGAGCCGGTCGGCGTTGGAGCGCACCTGGCGCTGGTAGGCCTTGAAGGGCTCCGACGCGGCGATCTTGAAGCAGGTCGCCTTGGCCGCGATCGTGTGCAGCAGTGGCCCTCCCTGCAGCCCGGGGAAGATGCCGCGATCGACGGCCTGGGCGTGCTCGGCCTTGCAGAGGATGAAGCCGGCGCGCGGGCCGGCGAGGGTCTTGTGCGTGGTCGAGGTGACGAAGTCGCAGTAGGGCACCGGGTTGGGGTGCAGCCCGGCGGCGACCAGCCCGGCGAAGTGAGCCATGTCGCAGAGCAGTAGCGCGCCCACCTCGTCGGCGATCTGGCGGAACTTGTCGGCCTCGACGATGCGCGGGTAGGCCGAGCCGCCGCAGATGATCAGCTTGGGCTTGTGCTCGAGCGCCAGCGAGCGCACCTGGTCGAAGTCGATGCGGTGGTCGTCGCGACTGACTCCGTAGGAGACGATGTTGTAGAGCTTGCCGGAGATGTTCACCTTGAGCCCGTGCGATAGGTGGCCGCCGTGCGCGAGCGAGAGTGAAAGGATCGTGTCGCCGGGCTCGAGGCAGGCCAGATAGACGGCTGTGTTGGTCATCGCGCCGGCGTGCGCCTGCACGTTCGCGTGCTCGGCGCCGAACAGCGTCTTGACCCGGTCGATCGCCAGCTGCTCGATCTCGTCCACGACCTCGCAGCCGCCGTAGTAGCGCTTGCCCGGATAGCCCTCGGCGTACTTGTTGGTCGGCGTCGAGCCCATCGCCTCGAGCACGCCCGGCCAGGTGAAGTTCTCCGACGCGATCAGCTCGACCGTGCCGCGCTGGCGCTCGAGCTCGCGCCCGAGCAGGCCGGCTATGTCCGGGTCGACCTCGTCGAGACCGGCCGAGCGGTAGAGATCGAGACTCTCGGGTGCCATCGGAATGCTCCTCTCGCTTGCTCCAGGCCGGAGAGGTCATCGTAGCTTGGGGTGTGGATCGAGCGATTCGCGCGGTCGAAGCTCGCGTTTGCCAGGCGGCGGGCGAACCCGCGCGATTATGACGCGCCTGACGGGCGTTCGGAAGAGTCGCGCTTCTGGCTCGTCGATCGCTATTAGCGAACGGTGATCGCGCGAATACGTCCGCGAATAACGCCGCGAATCATCACGTTTTCGGCCCAGGCCACGCGTGTGCCCTCGATCGAGAGACCGATCGGCGTGTTCGTAGCGGCGGCGACAGTCTTGCTCCCGCCCGCCGCAACGTGAACGGTCCGAATCGATAGGCCGACGCGGAATACGGCTTGCTCATCAGTGGTCGAAAGACCCGTCGCCTTGGTCGGTACCGTCGTTGTTCGCAGAAGGGCTCCTGCGGGAGTACGGAACTCGATTTGCCTTCCGCCGTCTGTGGATTCAAGCACCGCGACCACGGATGGCGCGAGCGCAACGGCGAGAGGTGTTCCCTCCGGCGAGAACGAGCCGATACCGGCTCCACTCGCAGCGTCCTCGATCACCACGGTAGCCGGCGAGCCAGGGCCGACCTCCCCATCTCTGGTGGCTGCCTCGGCGACGACGATCGCAACCCGGTTGCCGGATGCAGCGATCATGGCGGGCGTAGGCGCGTCCGAAATCATGGTCTTGCCGGCGCCGGTTACGCGTTTAACACTTCCGCCCGAGATCACACCGCCCGTGCAGATCGTGTCGGCATCATCGCAACCCTCTGGTGTGCCTCCGACTGTCGCGACCCCGTAAACGAGCGTCGAAGAGTCACCGGAGATCCCGCCGAGTTGGTCGCCGGGCCCACCGTGCCCGCCCTCGGACAGGAGCTCCTCGAGCTGAACATCGCGGGTACCGGAGTACGAGGCGGTAACGAGAACCACATGAGTAAAGCCGAACTCGCTGCTCGTCGACATCGTCCAAAGCGCTCGCTTTCCGGCAAGAGCGAGATAGTTCTGATAATTGCGATCGAATCCGAAGTAGCTGTAGCAGGTCGGTCCACCGCGCTTGACCAAGGCCTTCTGCTTTTTCGAGCCGAGCAAGCGTATCCAGACCTGCCACGTGCACCCCTTGGAACGATCATGGCGACTTGGGTCCTTGTTGAGGCCCGCCCAGGCGATCTGGCCACCATCCTGGGCGAAGGCAGCAATCCTATGATTCGCCCAGACGAGGGTGGTCGGGCTCGCATTGCTACGCGAATACGCCGCTCCGGAACTGATGAGGAGCAGCGCCACAGCAAGTAGGCAAGTCACTCTGACCATCTGAGGATTATTCCGCTTCTCGCTTCTGCCGGCCTCACGGAAGAGCCGAATGAAACATCGTTCTCGGCAACTCCGCCTAGTGGAAGCTGTGAATCCCCGGCAGCGAGTCGTGGATATCGGCGCCCGCAGAGAGCCGGCGCGCCAGCGGAACCAGGCTCTCCAGCTCCTCGGCGATGACGTTGATCGTGCCGCCACTTCGCTGCAGTCGCCCGCGCGCAAGCAGGATCGGCTCGCCGCGAACGAGGGCGCGGTTCTGGGCATACAGCGGCGGCATCACGATCACGTTCAGCTGACCGTGCTCGTCCTCGAGCAGCAGGAAGGTGACGCCGTTCGCCGTCGGCGGGCGCTGGCGCGCGACGACCATCCCGGCGACGGTGACGCGGGAGCCGTTGCGTGCAGTAGGGAGATCGAGCGAAGAGAGGGTGCCGGGCGGAAGCTCGGGCCGAAGCAGCGCGAGCGGGTGGACGCCGGTCGAGAGCCCGGTCGAGCGGTAGTCGGAGAGAAGCCGCTCCCAGACCGACTGCTCGGGCAAGGGAGGCGTGGCTACGGTGGGAGACAGCGGCAAGGCGAGCTGGCGCTCCTTGCCGCCCGTGCCCGGGACGCTCCGGTCGCGCGGCGCCAGGCCGAGCTGCCAGAGCAGCGAACGGCGCGGCTGCCCGAACGAGTCGCAGGCGCCCGCCGCCACCAGCGCGGAGAGCGTCCGCTCGTCGAGGCCGCTTCGCTGCGCCAGCTGGCAGACGTCGGCGAAGGCTCCTCCCCGCCCGCGCTCCGCGACGAGCGCCTTCGCCCCGGCCTCGCCGAGCGCCCGCACGAGCAGCAGCCCGATCCGCACAGCACCGCCTTCCACCCGGCTAATGGCGGCGCTCGCGTTCACATCCACGGGCAGCACGGTGAGCCCGCGGCGCTGCGCATCCCGCACCAGCGCGGCGGGCGAGTAGAAGCCCATCGGCTGGGCGTTCAGTAGCGAGGCCAGATACTCGCCCGGGTAGTAGTGGCGCAGCCAGGCCGACTGATAGCCGAGCAGCGCGAAGGCCGCCGCGTGCGACTTGGGAAAGCCGAAGCCCGAGAAGCTGGACAGCTTGTCGTAGACGCGGTCGGCCGTCTCGGCGTCGACTCCCTTTGCGGCGGCGCCGACTTTGAAGCGCTCGCGGTAGGCCTCGAGCGCCTCGGCGCTGCGCTTGCGGCTCATCGCCCGGCGCAGCCCCTCCGCCTCGCCCACGCTGAAGCCCGCCAGCGCCATCGCCACCTCCAGCACCTGATCCTGGAAGACGACCACCCCGAGCGTCCCCTGCAGCGGCTCCTCGAGCAGCGGATGGTCGTAGGGCACCTGAAAGGATGAATCGGCGCGCAGGCGGCGACGGTGCTCGACGTAAGGATGGATGGCCTTGCCCTGGATCGGCCCGGGGCGCACGAGGGCCACCTGCACGGTCAGGTCGTCGAGGGTGGCGGGCAGCGTCTGGGGCAGGCTCTGCATCTGGGCCCGGCTCTCGATCTGGAAGGTTCCGACCGTGTCGGCGCGCTGGATCTCGGCGTAGATGGCCGGATCATCCAGCGGGATGCGCGAGAGGTCGATCGGCTGACCGTGCAGGCGCGCGATCTCCTCGACGCAGCTCTCGACCGCCGAGAGCATGCCCAGCCCGAGCAGGTCGATCTTGAGGAAGCCGGCATCGGCGCAGGAGTCCTTGTCCCACTGGCAGATCTGGCGCCCGCGCATCGCCGCCGGCATCAGCGGCACCAGCTCGACCAGCGGCCGCGAGGAGATGACCATGCCGCCCGGGTGCTGGGAGACGTGGCGGGGCAGGCGCGCGATCTCGGCGGTCAGGGCGGCGAAGGCGCGCCAGCGCTTCGAGCCCAGCTTTTGCTCGGCGTCGGGCAGGCGCTTCAGCTCGTCGGCCACCTCGCGCGCGTCCCAGCTATCCGACAGGCGCGCGAGGCGCTCCAGCTCGCCGAAGGGCAGCCCCAGCGCCTTGCCCACGTCGCGGATCGCACCGCGCGAGCGATAGGTCGAGAAGCTGGCCACCAGCGCCGCGTGCTCTTTTCCGTAGTGCTCGACGATGCGCACGATCAGCTTCTCGCGGATGTCGCGCGGGAAGTCGAGGTCGATGTCGGGCACACCGGCCATCTCGCGGTTGAGGAAGCGCCCGAGCGAGAGCTCGGCGGCGACCGGGTCGACGTGCGAGAGCCCGGTCAGGTAGCAGACGATCGAGCCGACCGAGCTGCCGCGCCCGCGCCCGGGCGGAAGCACGCTGCGCGGCGAGCCGGCCCCGCGCACCTGGAAGGCAACCTCGCGCGCCAGCTCGAGTACCTCGTGATGGAGGCAGAAAAATCCGGCCAGCCCGAGCTCTTCGATCAGGCGCAGCTCCTCGTCGAGGCGGGCGCGGGCCTCGCGGCGCAGGCGCATCCCGGGGGGATAGCGCTCGGCGAAGGCGCTCTCGCAGATTCTCGCCAGGCGGCGGATCGCCGGCTCCCCGTCGGAGAAGTCGGGGTAGCGGTAGCCGAGCTCCTCGGTCAGGTCGAACTCGAGCCTTTGGGCCAGCTCGCCCGCGCGCGCCACGGCGCCGGGGTCGGCGACGAAGCGCGCAGCCATCTCGGCCGAAGAGAGAAGGACGCTCTCGTGGTTGCCGCGCCGCTCCTGCTCGCAGGCCTCGAGCGAGCCGTTCTCGCGGATGGCCACGAGCACGTCCTGCAGCAGGGTGCGGCGGCGCGAGTGGGCGTGCACGTCGCCGGTTACCACGGTCTCCAGGCCGAAGCCCGAGGCCAGCTCGCGCAGGGCGGCGTTCCGACGCTCGTCGCCGCGCTCGTAGGGACGCTGCAGCTCGACTAAGAATCGCTCCGGCCCGAAGGCGCCGGCAAGTTCCCGGGCGCTGTTCGGCGCCCGCACCCCGAGCCCGTGCCGGGCGCAGCCGGAGAGGCAAACGAGACCTTCATTCAGCTCCAACAAATCCGCGAGCGGAAGAGCCGGAGCTTTTAACTCCCGCTCCTTTCCGGGCGGTCGCGTGTGCGCGTGTGCCCGCGTGACGAGGCGACAGAGGTTCGAGTAGCCGCGGCGATTCTCGACCAGCACGGTCACGTGTGAGCCGCCCGCCAGCGTCAGCTCGCAGCCGGTTATCGGGCGCAACCCCAGCGCCTTCGCCGCATGGGCGAACTCGAGCGAGCCGTAGAGGCCGTCGTGGTCGGTCAGGGCCAGCGACTCGTAACCCAGCTCGACGGCGCGGGCGACCAGCTCCTCGGGCTGCGAGGCCCCGTCCAGAAAGGAGTAGGCCGAGTGGGCATGGAGCTCGACGTAGGAAGGAGTGAGAGAACCGGCCTGTCTCACTTACTCATTATAGCGAACGTATGTTCGTTTCTAAATAGCGTCGAGGTGACATGTCGCCAGGAAACCCATCTTGAAGCCCCAGCTTCGAGGTGTCCTGACCCCCGCGCGGATCAGTCGCCGCGGCAGGGGCGTCAACCGCGCGTTCTGACTTCGAGGCGCTGAGGCGAGTAGCTTTGGATCGCCTCCAGAAGATCGTCAGGGAAGACGTCTATCCCGTGCAGCGGAATGCGGCGGTGTCGCCGACGCAGCGGGTGTCGATACCTGCTGCCCCGGCTCTCGATGCCGAAGAACAGCCAACCGGAGATCACCTCTCTCGGCCCGTCGCTCCAGTCGACGTGGTGAA
>Ga0209638_1002015_pt1 | contig 12671 bp, 11 predicted proteins | sample BarGraNGADG00211_FD_184490 | JGI IMG/M metagenome (GOLD analysis project Ga0209638, IMG submission 184490) | Arctic peat soil microbial communities from Barrow, Alaska - Barrow Graham LP Ref core NGADG0002-211 (SPAdes) (version 2) | ecosystem: Environmental > Terrestrial > Soil > Wetlands > Peat... | reverse complement strand
GGGTGGCGAGCGACTCCTTATCTGGCGGCACGGCGGAGCGCGGCGGGGCGACGCGCCTCCGGGGATCGTGGCCCGGATCCGATGGCAGTTGCATAGTCGGGCCTGGCGGAGTGTATCAACGGGTCAAAGGAAGGGTCAAACGGCGGAAGGGCCCAGGATTATGCATCGGGTACTCCCGAACCCGGGAGGTTGGTCCCTGCCGAGCGGGACGTTTGGCCCGCGCGCGACCCCAGCCGTCGCCGCGCGCCCTGCTTTTCAGGGAAGCCAGCGCGTCTGCGTTCCGTCGGGCGAGAGCTGAACGAGACCAGTTCCGTCGGTCTTTACCGCCCAGATTCCCCCAGTCTTCGTCGTCTCGTGCGAGTTGACGCGACTGAAGACGATGGTCGTGCCATCGGGCGAGAAGGACGGCGAGCGATCGCTCAGTCCCGGATCTGTGGTCAGCGGCACCTGCGTCCCGCTGGAGCCTGACTGGTATTCCAGGTGGTCCACAACGTCGAGTCCCTGGACCAGCAATACGAAGTTTCCGCTGGCGTCTGCGGCCACGTCGAGAACGGAAGGCCCGACGCGCACGGCGATCCCAGCGGTGGAGATTCGCCAATACGCCAGGCTCACTCCCTGGTCGTCCGAACCTGCCACGTAGAAACTGCTCTCCGACTGGACCCAGACGGGTCTGGAGGAAGCGACCAAATTCAGCTTGATCGGTTTGGTCGCGCCGGTGAGATCCACGAGCTCGACCACGTTGTCCGAACCGCGGACGGTCAGCATCCAGTCGTCGTCCTGCGAGAAAGCTGCCCTCGACGCCCACGACGGCAAGCCCGGCGAATTGGTCAGCCCGTTGCCGGTCAACTCGACGCTTCCGAGCAGAGGCGCCCCATCGGGCAGGAGTTGCTTCTGGTCCGCGCCGCTGACCACCGGGACTCGCCAGTAGCCCAGGTCGGCTCCGGTCGAGTCGCGCCGGCCGACTATGAGCCCTGTCCCGTCGGCGGTGAACACCGGCGCGTACTCGTACCTTCCGCCGCTGGTCACGTACCTTGTGTTGGCACCGTCGATGGTGATCACCTTGACGACACCTGCGGCTGCGTAGGCGACCATCGTGCCATCGCCGGTGACGTCGTAACCAGTCACCGGGACGAGCTCGGAGGTCACTTCGCGCTGGTTGGTGCCATCCGAGTTCATCAGCCAGATGTTGTTCACGCCGCTCCGATCGGACAGGAATGCGATCTGTCCCAGAGCGCTCGTCGATGGCTCGCCCGTCGTGAATGTCCAGGTCTGGGCGGCGGCGGCCTGTCCATCGGTCGAGCGTATGCCGGAACTCATCGTCACGGTGTAGCTCGTGTGCGCCGCGAGGGGCCCGCTCGGGCTGAATACCAGCACGTTGTTACCCGATCGGCTGGGGGTCGGCGAGGCCTGGCCTTGCGGGCGCCGATCGTCGGGCAGCGTGATGACGGAGATCGAGCCACCTACAGGCGGGGCGAGCTGGATCGAGTTGGCGATCGAGGATTGATCGATCGGACCGTCGAAGACGACGGCGATCTTGCTCTGGATGCTGACGCCGCCGGAGACACCCTGAGTCGGGTAGAAGGCAAGCGCCCGGAGACCGATCCCAACCGTCCTGAAAGTGGTGACGAAGGCCGTGAGCTTGGAGCCGTCCGTGTCCACCGCAGGAGCGCCCAGTTTGATCGTGTAGACCGTGTCGTACTCGAGCGGCTTCGTGGGGGTCAGAGTGAGAACCGTGCCCTGCCACGTCGCCTCGAAGGGCGCCGCCGGTTCGAGCGTGAGACCTAGGAGCGCCTGCTGCGGATCCATGAACCGATCGAACGTCACGACCACGGTCGTGTTGATGGGCACTCGCTCGGCGTTGATATCGGGCGAGACGCTCTTGACCACAGGCGATCCAACGGTCGTGAAGGTCAGGTCCTGGCTGCCGTCCTGGCTATTGCCCGATATGTCCTCAACGCCCGCCGCCATGTGGACCCGAAATGTGGACGAGAGAGGCAGCTTGTTGGACGGCGTGTAGATCATCGTGCTGCCCTGCCAGTGGAACGAACCATCCACGTTGGGGGTGATCGAGAAGGCCTTCTGGGCGACCTCCGGCTTGACGTCTTCACTGAAGGCGACCTTGATCGAGGTCCGGACCAGCGCCAGGCCGCTTCCGGTCGCCGTGTTGCTCAGCTGTATCGCATAAGTGGGAGGGACCCGGTCGACGGCGGTGGCGTTATATAGGACCACGCCGAGAATCGCGAGCGCCACCAGCGCCGACAGCAACCTGATAGCTCGGGCGCTCTTTAGCCAGCCCAGGCCTTTGGGAGGTTCCACAGGGCAGGACGATAGCACAGCCCCTATACTCGCGAACTTGTGATGCGTCGATCGATGGGCTGCCTGTTCGAGTTGCTCGAGACCTTGCTCGTGACGCTCGTCATCTTCCTTGTCATTCAACTCTTCGTTGCGCAACCCTTCCACATCGAGCAGCCTTCCATGGAGAACACCCTGATGCCGGATCAGTACGTTCTCGTGGACAAGCTCAGTCCCCACTTCGACGATTACCACCGTGGCGACATCGTGGTCTTCGCTCCCCCGGCCTCCTCGAACAGCGAGCCAACCAGCGCGCCGTTTATCAAACGGGTCATCGGAGTCGCCGGCGACACGATCGACATCCACGTCGGTCACGTCTTCGTAAACGGCCGGGAACTCTCCGAGCCCTACATCTACCCGGGGCAACTGACCGAGCCTTCCAGCCCGAGCAAGCACGTCTGGACGCTGACCGTAGGCCAGCTGTTCGTCATGGGCGACCACCGCGGCGATTCTCAGGACTCCCGCGTTTTTGGGCCCATCGACAAGTCGACCGTGATAGGCCGAGCCTTGATCCGCTACTGGCCGCTCCAGGACTTCGGGTTGTTGTCGAAGGGCTCGGCGGCAACGCTGCTTCCGACCGCGACACCATGACCGGTCCGGGGAACCCGGCATCCGGCGCCGCCGTCGCCGGATGATCGAGCCGTCTGTCATCGCCGCTGCCGGAGTCGTCGCGGGCAGCATCGTTGCCGTCGGTACCCGTGACGGCCGAGCCGTCGCCCTTGGCCTGCTCGTCGCCATGGTCGCGGCGCCGCTGGTTGCCTCGCCACTGCCCGATTCTCTGGCCGCCGCCGCCGGAATCCTGGGGGCCGTGCTGGCCGCATACCTGTTGTGGGCTTCGGCACGGGTCAATCGTTCGAGTGGCGCCGGATCGGGCATCGGCTGGGTTGCCGAGACGGCCGCTGCCGCTGCCGCCTTCGCCATCGGGCTCAACGTCTCGCTGGTCACCCCGCTGCCGGGGCCAATCGTCGCTCAGGCCGCCGGCATGGCTCTGATAGTGCTGGCCGTCGTGCCGATCATGGGCCGAGACGTCATGCGCCTGGGCGCCGGCGTCATCCTCCTGGTCCTGGGCGTCTCGCTGCTGACGGCCGCCTGGCTGGGACCGATGGCACCCCTGACACGCCTCGCCATCGCCGCGCTGCTGGTCGGGGTGGCCGGCGCCGCGAGTGTTGCGATCGCAGTGCAACCCACGGTCCTGCCGGCCGAGGCCACACCTCCGACCGACATCCCCTCCTCGCCCGCGCCTGAGCCGTCGACGGAGCTTCCGGCACCGGCCACCGGATCGAGCCGCCTTCCCGGCTTCAGCCGCCGAGTCAGGCCATGAGCCTCATCCCTTTCCTCGCGATATGCGCTGCGGGTTCGGTCCTGGGCCTGCTCGCTCTGCCCACCCGGAGACTGGCCCGCCTCGTCGGCGTGGTGGCTCTGGCTGCGGCCTTCGTCGCTGCTCTCACCATCAAGCCTGCCGATAGCCTGGCGGTCGGCCAGGTGCAGCTCGCGACATCCTGGTACGCGGGGCTGTTCCTCAGCGCAGCGACGGCATGCTGCCTCATGCTCTGCATCCTGGGTCTTGTCGTGGGCTGGCCCGTGCGCCTGGCCCCGGCGGCTCTGGCCACATTCGGTGGATTGGCCGTGGCCTTCAGCGCCACCGATCCCGCAGTCGTCTTCGCCGCCATCGGCGCGTCTGCCGCCCCTGGGATCCTCGTGGTCATCGGCTCGCGCGCTGCGGAGAGCGATGCCCCAGACGCGGCCGTCGAGACCCGTCTCCTCGACGTCTCGCTGTCTGAACTTCGCACCCTGGGCCTGATCGCCGCGGGATCTCTCATAGCCGCCGCAGCCGTGCTGCGGCCCAGCTGGACGGAGAGCGGCTCGACGACCGTGTTCGCCGTCGCTTATCTGGCACTCGGAGTCGCCGTCGCCGTGCGCTACGGCGCCGTACCCTTCCACGTCCCGGCGTCCCGCCTGAGCAAGCGCGGCACGAAGCTGGGACTGGCGCTTCCGCTGGTCTGGATTCCCTCCGGCCTCGGGGTCGTGGCACTGAGTTGGAGTGCGAGCGTATTCCAGATGCAAGGCGACTGGCTCGACGTCGCGGTGGCGAGCTTGCAGGTCGTCGCGGTCGTGACCCTGATCCTGGGGGCGGTGGGTGCCCTGCTCCACGACGAGCTCGAGGAGATCGCGACCTACTCGATCATTCAAGATGCGGGGTTCGTCCTGCTGGCACTGGCCGCGCGCGACGGTGATGCCAGCGGCTCGGCGCGACTGTGGTTGATCGTGTTCATTACGGCCAAATCGGCCCTCGTTGGATGGGTCGCTGTCTTGTCCTGGACGTTCGGGTCCTCGCGGCTGCAGGATCTCCGCGGCTGGCTGCGCCGGGCCCCGATCCTGGGCGTGGCCCTCGTGGTGATCGTCGTTGCCACTCTCGGTTGGCCGGGAAGCGCGATCTACGAGGCCCGGGCGACTCTAGTCGACCTTGGCCTGCCGAGCGAGCTCCACTTCCTCGGGTTCGTCGCGATATTGCTGGCGATCGCCTACTACGGACGGCTGCTCGCGGTCGGTCTGCTCCCCACCAGCGTGCGGGTCGGCTCGGCCCCCGGGGAACGACCACGCTGGCCCGTGCCGATGACCGCCGCCCCTGCTGCGCCGGCTGCCGTGGCCGAGGCCGCGAAGCCTGCCCGCACGCGCGCCGCCGCCACGAGCCGCCCGACAGTGGCGCGTCCCATTCCGACCGAAGAGCAAGCCGCCGCCGCGTTCGGCCTGGCGGCGGCACGCGCCCGTCGGACGACACGGGTCTCTGCGGCTCCGGCGCGCCTTGCCACTCCCCCTCCGCCGCCGCCCGCGCCGGCCGGTGGATCGCACTTGCGCGTCGTGGCGGGGAAGCTGGCGCGGCTGCCCGCGCGTCTTCTTGGGGCCGCGAAACGATCGCCCCTCACCGCCTTCGCCCGGCAGACGCGCGTCGCCTGGCGACTGAATCGCACGCTCGAGACCAGCTTGCTGGTGCTCGCGATTGCCGCCGTGGCGGTGGCCATCGCCTTCGGTGGCTTCGGCTCCTCGGGCGCGGCAGGGTCCGGGATCTCGCTCGACGCCGCCGTTGCCCCGATGCCGCAACTCCCGAACACCGGCAGCGACCAACCATACGGTCCCTCACCGACCCAGCGGACCGGTGCCGACTCCCCCGCCCCGTCACCGACATCCAGCAGTAGCGGCTCGGCTTCGTCGGGGCCATCCGGCTCGGCTTCGTCGGGCCCGAGCGAATCGTCGGGCCCCAGCGCCTCGTCCAGCGCGAGCGCAAGCTCGAGCCAGCTCCCGAGCCAGATTACCGGCGACTGACCGAGCGTCAGGCCTTCGGGCCGATCACGTGTCAGCCGGCCTCCGGCCCCCTGACCCAGCGGTCGATCTCGCGCTCGTAGCTCACCAGCTCATCCGCGCCGAACCAGAGGGCGAGTTCGGCCGTCGCCGTCTCAGGACCGTCCGAGGCGTGGATCAGGTTCTGGCCCATCTCGACCGCAAGGTCGCCTCGGATCGTGCCAGGAGCGGCCTCCGTGGGCTTCGTGGCGCCGACCATCGTTCGGACCATGCCGATTGCGTTCGGGCCTTCGAGCGCCACTGCCACCAGCGGGCTCGACGTGATGAAGGCAACGAGGCCCTCGTAGAACGGCTTGCCCTTGTGGACGGCATAATGCCGCTCCGCCAGGTCGCGATCGACCCTGACGAGCTTGAGTCCGACGATCTTGAGGCCACGCTGCTCGAAGCGGGCGATGATCTGGCCGGCCAGCTGGCGCTGGACGCCGTCCGGCTTGACGAGAACGAGAGTGCGCTCGGTCACGGTTCGGGTACCCCTGCGGTCGGTTTACGACCGGCAGTTTACGGGATCGCCCGGCCGAGCCGCCTGTCGATAATGGTCAGCTCTTCGCGAGCGCCGCCGCGAGGGCAGTCTCCAGCTTGGCCACCTTGTCGAGCAGCGTGTTGACGGCTTCGTCCTGAACCTGCAGATGGGACTGGATCTGCTCGGCTTCGTGGAATGTCGCGTCGGCGTCGTTGTAGGTCATCTCGGCCCGTTTGTCGGACGCCTTTCCCAGGATGTTCTGTCCGACCATGATGACCGAAAGCATGACCAATTGGATGAATGTCTGGCTCACCCACTGGATCGTCGGCAGGAGCCCGCCCTGCAATGCGCCAGGCAGGGCCACGAGAGCCAGCAACCCGAACGCATAGGCGCACCACATCGTCCCAACGCCGGTGGTCAGGGCGAGGGCGATCTTGCCGTTGAGTCCGACGCTCTCGTCGGTCGTCTTGGGCGGCCCGCTCTTCTTGCGCGCGGCGATATGCGGGTGAGGAATGTGCTCGAACTTGATGCTCATGCTCGATCTCCCACAGGGGCAGCTCTGCCATGTGGCCCGGGCCCACGCAGATCATGGCGCGTCTGGGCCAGCACAGGAAGCCCGGCGCGCGTACTGGACCGCGGCGATGCCTTCACGGTTGACAGGCAGCTCCTCCACGCTATAGTACGCCCCACGATATATCGCGGGACGTACTAGTCGTCCGCCGAACGGAGGAAGAAATGGCCGAAGCTCGAGACGGCGCCAGGTTGGGCGATCCCGCGCTGCTGATACTGGCGAGCCTCGCCGGAGGAGCCAGGCACGGTTACGCGATGGTCGAGGATATCGACCGCTTCAGCGGATCTCGCCTTGGACCGGGCACGCTCTACGGGGCGCTGGTGCGGCTCGAGGAGCGAGGCCTGATCGAGGCCGTCGAGTCGGCCGACCGGCGGCGGCCGTATCGGCTGACCGGGCGCGGCAGCGAAGCTCTGGCCGACGAAGTCGCGGCCCTCGATCGAGTCGTCCAACTGGTGAGGTTGCGGCTGGCCGGGTCGCCCAAGTGAACAGGCCCGGCGGAACGACCGAGACGACCGGTCAGACCGCGCCGCGAAGAGGTTCGCGATTCCTGCGCCGCGCCATCGTTCTCTATCCCGCGGCTTGGCGGAGGCGCTACGGGGACGAATTCGAGGCGCTGCTGGAACAGACGCGGCTCACGCCCCGAATCCTGTTCGATGTGGCCGTTGCCGCGGTCGATGCCCATCTCAATCCCACAGCACCCCTGAGAAAGTGGCCCTTCATGTTCGAACGCTTGCGTGCATCGGAGCTGGCGGTCTTCGCCGGCTGGATTCTCTTCGTCGTCGCCGGGCTCGGCTTCGCCAAGATGACCGAAGACTCGGCGTTCGGAGCGGCAGGCGGGGCCAACCCGGCCGTGGGGCTGGCCTACGACGCGTTCGGCGTGGGAGCGGTGGTTGCGCTCCTCGGCGTTCTCGCGGCCGGCGTGCCCATCGCCTGGGCGATCGCACGATCCGCATTCCGAACGCATCGTTGGCGGCGGCTCAGCCTGCTGGCGGTCCCTCCGGTCTCGCTGACGGTCTGGGTCGGCGTCACGTTCCTCCTCGTGAACGCCGTGGACCAGCCGGTGCCGGATCGTGCGATGCGAGTTGAGTACTTCGCCTACAACCCGCTCTTCGTGTTTACGTGGGTCGCGGTGTTCTCGCTCGCGGCGGTCGTCAGCACCGTGGCGGTCACGGTGGCGGCGATCAACGGCGAAGTCGCGCCGGGTCTCTACCGGCGAGCGGCGACGCCGGCACTGATCGTTGCGGGCGCGATGGCGATCGTCGTCCTGGCGCTTGCCGTTTGGGGCGTGGCCCTGCTCGCAACGACGCCATCGCTCTTCTGGGGCAATGGCGGGGTGCTCGCGACAAGCACGGCGCTGACGTGGCTGGGGGTCGTGGCCGGCATGGGAGCCGGCGCCGCGGTGGCCATCCGGGGCGCAGCCGTGGCGTGGGCCAATCGGTTCGCCTAGCTGAAACGGCGGGCTATTCCCAGCGAATCGCGGGCGGTTCGGGGGGCGCCTTGGCGGTCGGCTCAGCGGCCGGCGCCGCGGCGGCCGACGCGGGCTCGGGAGCGGGCACCGGCTCGGTCACGGTGGGCTCGGGTTCTGGCGTGGCTTGTTCGGCCTCAGGTTCGGGGGCGGCGCCTGCCGGTTCGGGTGCCTCCGCGACGTCCGGTGCGTCGGCGGGCGGCGATTCGGCCGCATCCGGCGTTGGTCCCCTCAGCTCTGCAGCGACCGAGAGGTAGGCCTTGTCGGCGGCCCCCGCGCGACCCAGCAACCGCAGGGCATCCCCGCGAACCAACTCGAGCGGAAGGTCGTGTAGGTCGTCGATCGCCTCAAGAACCGCCTCGGCCGCCGAGGGCGTGAGCCGAAGAGCCAACCCGAAATGGAGCCCAGCCATCAGCACGTCGCCGAACTGTAGGGCAGCGACCCCAGCCTGAACTTCCGCGCCGGCCTCCGTGTGAGCTTCGGGGCCGCTCGGCGGCTCGGCGGGGACGGCGGGAAGTGGCTCGGCGGGGACGCCAGCTGGAACGGCGGGAGGCGGAGCAACCGGCACCGGCGGTGCAACCGACGCCGGCGGAGCAACCGGAACGGCGGGAACTCCCGGCGCTGCGTGGCGATCAACCGGGGCTTCGAACCGATCGCGCTCAGGCCTCGTGGCCGCTCGTCTGGGCAAACGCGTCGCAACGGTCTCGGGTGCCGCCTGGCTGGCCGCAATATGTGGTGACGGCGGCTCGGAGATCCCCGCTTCCTGCGGCCAGGTGAGCCGGCGCGGCATGCCCGCGAAATACGTCTCGAGGCTGACGTGGCTGCGCTCCAACGCACGTCCCGCGTAACGTCGCGCTTCGGCGGGTCGATCGGCCGCGGATGAGGCCTCGGCGGCGATCACGAATCCGATCGCTTCACCACCTCCAGCCGCCACGTAGGCAGTCGCGGCGATCCCGGCGCCTGCAAGATCGCCGGTGCGCCATCGCACTTCGGCCAGGTCGAGCATCGCCGGCGAATCGAGCGGTCCCAGCCCTGCGAGCTTCTCGAGTTCGACGCGAGCGAGTCCCAGCGCTCCGGTCCGCAGGTGGACGCGAGCGAGACGAAGCTGCAACTCGACACGATCCTGCTCCTGGGCCTGCTCGGACTCCTCGTCCGGCTCGGGCTCGGCGTCCGGCTCGGGCTCGGCGTCCGGCTCGGGCTCGGCGTCCGGCTCGGGCTCGGCGTCCGGCTCGGCATCCTCGGCTTCAGCGGATGCCCAGGATGCTTCGATGGCACGGCCGAACTCCAGTGCCAGGGCACGGCTCAGTTCAAACGGCGGCTCCACGGCGGGGGCCTCGGCGGGGGCCTCGGCGGAGGCCGTGGATTCAGGCGTCCCGATCGCTTCGGCTGCAGGCTCGACTTCGACAGCGGCTGCAGCCTCGGCGGCAGTGGCTGGTTCGGCGGCCGGGGCGGGTTCGGGTTCGGCGGCCGGGGCAGCTGCGAGCTCGAGTTGTTGTTGAATCTCGACCGGCAGAGCGCCTTCGGCCGTGGCTTGTTGCTCCTTTGGCACCTGGTCCTGAGACCGACGCCGGGGCCGCCCACCGTGCCTCATGCCGCGCCTCCGGGCAATCTCAGGAGCGACTCCAGCTTTCGGCCGCGTCGCGGCGGCGCCACGACCGCCAGTCGCAGCATGTCGTCGCGGAACAGGCGGCCGGCAAGATGATGCAGCCGTTCGGCCGTGACTGTCTGCAACTCGGCGAGCGCTTCGTCCAGCGTCAGGACCTTGTCGTGCAACGCTTCCTGGCCACCCAGCCAAGAAGCCACGTGGCGCGTCTCTTCCATCCTGAGCTCGAGCCTTCCGCCCAGGTAGGACTTCGATCGCGCCAGCTCCTCGGCAGGCACCTGCTCATCACGCAGGCGAGCGAGCTCCCCAAGAGTGGCTTCGACCGTCGGGCCGATCTTGTCGGGATCGACCCCGGCCGCGACGATCAAAGCCCCGGCGTCAACGTAGTCCACGATGTAAGAACTGACGTCATACGCCAGACCCTTGTCCTCGCGGACGGATTGGAACAGGCGACTGCTCATGCCGTCTCCGAGGATGGCGTTCAAGACCTCGAGTGTCCAGGCCTCCGGGTCGTCACGGCGCAAGCCAGGCACGCCGAGGCATAGCTGGGCCTGCGTCGCGTCGCGCCTGATGGTCATGATCCGCTCGCCGGCGGGCAGGGCCGGCGCGGGTTCGAACGTCGAATGGTTGGCTTCGCCGGTCCCGAAGGCTCCCCTGACAAGCTCGACGACCGCTTCGTGCGAGATGTCACCGGCGGCCGAAACGACAACGTTGCCGGGCCGGTAGGCCGACGACCAGAAGGCTCGAAGGTTCGCCTCGGGCAGGGCTCGAACGCTCTCTTCGCTGCCCGCGATCTCGCGCCCCAAAGCCGTATCCCCGAACATGGCCAGGTCGAACAGGGTGTGAACCTGCTCCGACGGATCGTCCTGGTAGGAGCGGATCTCCTCGACGATCACGGTCCGCTCGGACTCGATATCGCGGCTTTCGAGGTTCGGGCGGACGATCAGCTCGCCCAGAACGTCCATCCCTCGAGGGGCCTCGTGGAGTGGGACGCGCACCCAGTAGACCGTGGATTCGCGGTCAGTCGCGGCGTTGAAGCTGCCGCCGAACCCCTCGATCGCCTCGGAGACGGCGCGAGTCGTCGGGTAGGCAGCCGTCCCCTTGAATGTGATGTGCTCCATGAAGTGCGCCGCTCCGGCCTCATCGGCAGCCTCCAGGCGCGAGCCGGCCAGCACGTACGCAGCAATGGAAACGGAACGGGCACCGGGCATTCTGGCGGAGATGACGCGCGGCCCGCCGGGCAGCACAGTGCGTTCGAACATCGCGCCAATCCTACCGGATGCGGGGGCACCGCCTTGCCGAGGGAGCACGCCCGGTGCCGAACACTCGCAGAAACGAAGCGGCCGGCACCCTTTCGGGCGCCGGCCGCGTGACCAGATCCGAGTGAGCTACTTGACGAAGGTAAGGATCCAGGCGTTGGCGAAGTAGAGGACGAAGGCCGCTGCCACGCCGTACATGAGCGGGTGGACTTCGCGGAACTTGCCCTTGAGAAGCTTGATGAACACCCAGGAGACGAAGCCAGCGCCGATGCCCACGGTGATGTCGTAGGTGAGCGGCATGAGGACGATCGTGAGCAGTGCCGGCAGGCCATCCTCGATATCGCCGACGTCGATGCCCTTGATCTGCGTGAACATCAGGTATCCGACGACGACGAGGGCCGGGCCGGTCGCCTGGAACGGGATGACGCTGGCGAGCGGGGTAACGAAAATGGCGACCAGGAACAGCAGGCCGGTCACTACCGAGGCGAAACCGGTCTTGCCGCCTTCGGCCACGCCCGCGGCCGATTCGATATAGGTGGTGTTGGAGCTGACGCCCATCCAGCCGCCGAAGAACGCAGCGAGCGAGTCGACGAAAAGGACTCGGCCGATCCCGGGGACGGAGCCGTCTTCTTCGGCTAGGCCGGCCTCGGCGGCAACACCCGTGACTGTCCCCATCGTGTCGAAGAAGTCACTGAGCATTACCGCAAAGATCGTCAGTAGGGCGACGACGATGCTCACCTTTCCGAAGAGAACGCCGTACCAGTCGGCATTGTTGAAGGTGGCGAACGTCGGGCCCGGGAACTGGTTCGGAATCGTGCTGACGCCGACGATCAGGGCGACAATCGTCGTCAATACGATGCTGATGATCAGAGCGGCCTTGACCTTCAGCGCATAGAGGCCAATGGTGATGGCCATGCCCAGGAGGAATACGAACTGGGCTGTCGTCGTCGGGAAGGAGAGCGTCATCGCGGGATTCCCCGGCACGATGAGGCCGCCGTTGACCAGGCCGATGTAGAGGATGAACAGGCCGATACCAACGCCGATCGACCGCTTCAGGACGAGCGGAACGGCTCCCATGATGGCTTCTCGGAGGCCAGCCACCACGAGGATGGTGATCACAAAGCCTTCGATAACGATTACGCCCATGCATTCAGCGGGCGTGAAGCCTTTCGCGGGGAGGGTGAAAGCGACGAGGGCGTTGATGCCAAGGCCGGCGGCAATGGCGAACGGATACTTGCCGACCACTCCCATCAAGATCGTCATGAGGCCGGCGATGAGGCAGGTCCCGGCGGCGACCGCTACCAGATCGAGACCGAGCGGCTTGGCGATGATGCCCCCGTTCAGGAAGATGATGTAGGCCATCACCATGAACGTGGTCACACCGGCTCGGGTTTCGGTGAGGAAGTTCGCTCCTCGTTCCGGGAAATTGAAATAGCGCGCTACGGCATTCAACCCTGATCTCCTCCTGGTCTATAGCCTGGTCTACCCACCGATTGGCAACCGCCCCGAGTCTCTCCGTCACCGGGCGGCGCGCCTCTCCTCCGACCGCGCCGAAACGCGGCCCCCGCCCAGGCTCGGGTCGATGCCCGTCTTACAAGCCGGCC
>Ga0209638_1002011_pt1 | contig 12683 bp, 8 predicted proteins | sample BarGraNGADG00211_FD_184490 | JGI IMG/M metagenome (GOLD analysis project Ga0209638, IMG submission 184490) | Arctic peat soil microbial communities from Barrow, Alaska - Barrow Graham LP Ref core NGADG0002-211 (SPAdes) (version 2) | ecosystem: Environmental > Terrestrial > Soil > Wetlands > Peat... | reverse complement strand
GCCGGCGAGCCGCCGGTCGCGCTGCTCGAGCGTGTTTGCGTCGTCCGCAGAGGAAACGGCGATGACGTCGGCCTCGCGAGCGAGTGCGAGCGCGCTGCGATCCAATTGGTGCACGGAGATCGCCGTCAGATCGACGACGACCGCGGCGTTGCCATGTCGCGTACGAAGGTCGTGAACCGCTGGCAGACAATCGTGGCGGACGTGATACACGTCTGCCTCATCTTCGGGCGAAACCCGGTCGAAGCCGTTCGGCAGCTCGGCATGGGCAGAAGGTCCGACGAACGCAACGCGGACGTGGCGTACCTGCTCGAGTCTCTCGTCCATCTGGGCCATCAGTCGTCGCAGCTTCCACAAGAGTCCGAGCTCAGAACCGGTAAGCGCTTGAGACCGCTCTTCTCGTCGTCGTGCTCGGACGTCTCCGTCTCGACGCGGTCGACCTTGCCGCCCGTACCTCCGCCGCCGAACGGTGTCGGCTTCCACCATGACCACTCCGTGCAGTCCACACACTGGTGCGCGCAGAAGTTGCCTTCGAGATGCAGCCGGCGCATCGCGCGCATGCGCGCGCCGTGCCAGATCTTGAGAACGCCGCCGTTCTTGACGTTGCCGAGCGGCGTGACCGCGTCGTAGTCACGTGAGCACGAGACGAGCACGCCGTCCCAGTGGATGTGGCAGTGGTACCACAGGTTCGGGCACGGCTTTCGGTCTGCGTTGATCTGTGCGCCGTGCTCGGCAGCGTCCTCGTCGACCGTCAGAGCCGAGACGTCGTCGATCTGATCGCCCCACGTATCGAGCTCTTTGATGTTGATGATGTCGGCGCGGCTGTTGCGCCAGCGCTCGACAAACGCTGCTACTTCCGCGTCGGTTTCAGACAGTCGGACGATCTGGATGTCGGCTTCGACCGATGAGCCGAGCTCGTCCTTCAGCTCGAGAAACCGCTCGATGTTTCCGAGCACCTCTTCGAAGTTCCCTCCGACTCGGACCTTCTCGTATGTCTCCTTGGTCAGCCCATCCATGCTCAGATAGATGCGGTCGATGCCCGCGGCGAGGAGCTGCCGCGAGACCTCTTCGGTGAGCTTCGTCGCATTCGTCGACGTCTCCACCCAGAGACCGCGCGACTTTGCGTACGTGATCATCTCCATGATCCGTTTGTGGAGGAGCGGCTCGCCCCACGAGTGGAGAACCACGGCGTGAGCGAACGGCGCGATCTCGTCGATGATCGACGTGTAAAGGTCCCACTCCATGAAGCCCTTTGGGCGGGTGTCGATGTGGAGGCCTGTCGGGCACATGATGCAATCGAGGTTGCAGACGTTCGTCGACTCGACGTACACGCGGTCGGGGAATGTCGGCGCAGCCTCGAGACCAAGTTCGTACGATCCGTATTTGAGCGCCATGTTCGATCGCTGCTTTACGCGCAGTTTGAGGCGGCGCGGGTTCGCGAGTGTTTCGAGCTTCATCAAGCCTCCTTAACGGCGTAGAAGCAGAGGTAACGGCCGAAAAGGGATGGCCGGAGTCGGACCAGAACGTCGTAGAAGGGGTCGAAGAATCGCTTCGTGTAGCGGTTGACGAGTACGTGCGGGTACAGGCCGCCGCACCAGGTTCCGGCGTGCCCGCGCAGGCGCACGATGTCCAGACCCGCTTCGGTGATCATTTTGCTCGCTTCGTAGGCCGTCGTATACCGGAGGTGGTAGTCGTCGGTGGGACCGTGCGCGACAGTGGGGAACCGCCCGGCCAGCAGCCAGAGCCGGTAGCGCCAATGGCCGACATTTGGAACAAGCCAGATGAACTTTCCACCTGGTCGGACGCAGCGAGCGCACTCGCCGACATGACGCCGCATGTAGAACAGGTGTTCAAGGTTCGAGTTGGCGATCACGGCGTCGAATGCTCCGTCGGCGAAGGGCAACGACTCGGTGTCGAGGTCGACCTGCTGCGCCTCGACTCCTCGCGCCCGCGTTCGCTCCGGACCAACCCTGGAGACGTCTGTCCCGACGACGTCGATCCCATTCTGCTTCAGCAGCTCGGCGAGAAAGCCGGGCCCGCACCCTGAATCGAGGACATGCTCGCCCGGAGAGAGGAAGTCGAGTACGAGCTGTAAACGCGAATAGTCGACCTCGCCTTCTTTGGCGGCGGTCCAGTGATCGTCGTAATAGGAGCGGAGATCCACTCCAACGATCCTAGGAGCCGTCTTGTCTCCGCTCCCGGTCCCAAGGGCTAGGTGGGGCTGGCTCGAAGGTAGAGGCCGGCAGCATCCGTACTAGCGCGGATGGGCGGGAATCGAATCGGCCGCGCTCGCTGCCGCGACCTCGATCTCGAGGCCGAGCTGGTCGAAAAGACCCCATTTCGGCATGACGCGAAATTGGTGGTCTCCAGCGGTCGCTGCGTCTGTCACGACGATGACTTTGGCGCTAGGTACGAGGCGCTCGATCGCGGCGGCCGCATCAGTCGTCTCGGCGAGCGAGTCGCTGCCGTCGAGAACGACGACGGCGGCGGAGAACGACGCCGCGACGGCACTCGGGTCCTCGTCGCGTCGCACGACCGCCACCTCGTGCCCGAGGCGGGCGATCAAGAAGCCCATCAGTCTGAGGAATCGACGATCGTGGGAACTAACGAGGACACGTACCGGGCGACTCGTAACTGGGCTTGTGATGCCACACCTCCCGAGGAAGGAGGTGAGCGTAACGTCCTGGCGGTTCGCGGAAGTCCCACGAACGTGCAGGACCCCCGGGTCCTTTGAGGAGTCGGGTCTGGACTCTTCCGGTGGTCGGCAGGCGTGGACGTGCTCATCTCCTCCGGGATGACGCTAGATTGTCCTCGAGGACCAAGGGGTTCGGGATGTCAGAGTCGCCGTATGACGGCACACGATCACGAGGAGCACTCGAAATGCGTGTTGGACTCGAGGCGGTCCCAGCTGAAGAGATGAAGGCGGACGGTGCCGTTGAAGCAGCTCTAGCCGATGTTCTTGCGCTCGACGCCGATGGGGACGCGGCCCGGTTGATCATCGGAACACTGGCTTTGCGGGACTTCCGTCTGCTCGAGCTGCCGCACGAGGAAGCGATTCGACTGCAGACAGAGATCTTCAAGCGTGTCGCGGACGTCGATGCGGTCTCCGTCTGGACGGGAGATCTGGGCGGCCGGGTGCGCTGCGTCATGTCGCGGGGCCAGCATGCGGAGACTCGCCGAACGCGCGAGCATGCTCGAGACCTGGTCAGCTCGGCGCCGACGTCTGAAGGTCATCGCACCATCCAGGGTGTCGCCCTCACACACTTCGGACATCCCATTGGTGCGGTCGTCTTTCGCGCGCCGGCACGCCGTCGTGAGCTCGCGCAGGCGCTCGCCCGTGAGGCTGCGCCGTTGATTGCCTACGCGCTCGAGCGATCGGATCTGCTTGCTTCCAGCGAAGAGAGGCTTCGAGTCGTCGTGCAAGCCTCCGAGCGGCGATTCTCGCGTTTGACGTTCGACATGCACGACGGTCCTGCTCAGGACATCATGGCCTTGCTGGGCGAGGTCAGGCTCTTCCGTGAGCAGCTCGGTGACACAATCGAGGATCGAGCGACGAAGCCGATCATTCTCGGTCGGGTGGACGATATCGAGGCACGGCTACTTGCCCTCGATGCTGACTTGCGAGAGGTCATCAAGTCATTTCAGACTCCCGGTATGTTCGAGCGGCCTCTGCCCGAGATACTTGCCGACGAAGTAGAGAATCTGCAGACCCGCGACGGGATCGAGTGCGCCCTGGAGATTCGGGGTCAGCTGACGGAACGGGTGACCGCATCGCAGCGGATCGCAATCATGCGGGTGATCCAGGAGTCGCTCTCCAATGTGCGCGTGCACAGCGGCGCCGAATCCGTTCGCGTCCTCGTGGCGCAGGACTCGGGGGGTGTCCGAATCGCGATCACAGACGACGGACGTGGTTTCGACGTCGAGCGCACTCTCGTGCGGTCGGCGCGCCGAGGCCGTCTCGGACTGCTCGGCATGGCGGAGCGAATCCGTCTGCTCGGCGGCACATTCGACATCCGGTCGACGCCGGGGGGCCCGACGGTGATTTCCGCGCACTTGCCCGAATGGCGACCGACCGCGCCTTCAAGACGCATCACCGCGGAAACGCCGCAGCAACCCCGCCGTCGACGGTGAGAACGGCGCCCGTCGTTGCGCGCGACCGATCCGAGACGAAAAAGGCGATAGCTTCAGCCACGTCCTTGGGCATCACCGGAATACCGAGCAGGCTACGCGACGCGTAAAAGCTCTCGAGCTCAGCTTCGGGAAGGCCGTGCGCGGCAGCGCGTGCGCGACGGAGCTCCGGCGACCAGAGAGCAGAGCCGCTGAATACCGCATCCGGATTGACGACATTTGCCCGGACCCCGATCGGGCCGCCTTCGAGCGCGGCAATCCGGGCCAGCTGCACCTGTGCGGCCTTTGAGGCGGAATATGCGCCGAACTCGGCTCCAGGTGCGAACGCGTTCTTCGATGCGACGTATACGAGGCTGCCACCGATACCCTGATTCTCGAAAATCGGCCACACACGCTTCGTGAGTAGGAATTGAGCGGTGGCGTTGACGTGCAAAGCACGGTTCCATTCGGCCTGCGAGAGCGTCTTGAGGGAGCCGAAGGAGGCTACGCCGGCATTCAAAACCACTGCGTCGAGACCTCCGAATCGCTCCACAGCTGTGCGGACCACCTCGTCGACCGCGTCCTCCTGCGTCAGATCTGCCGTAACCGAGATGCTTCGGTCAGGTTCGAGCGACGCGGCAGCATGGTCAAGCTTGGGGCCGTCGATGTCAGCGAGCACGACGTGTGCCCCTCGTTCGAGAAGATCTTCGGCGGCTGACAGGCCGATTCCGGAGGCAGCCCCGGTCACGATGACGACACGCCCGTCGAGCTCGGGCGGCTCGCCCCGGCCGGCGAGCTTCTCGAGCTCGAGGGGCCAGTATTCGAAGTCGAGCTGTTCGATCTCGTCGAGCCAGCGAACCGCCCCGAAGGCATCGAGGACGGTCGCGGTGACGTTGTGCGACTCGGCGGCAAGCTCCGCGCGCACACGTGCCTCGCGGGCATTCGAGCCGGAGGTAGCGCAGCCGACGCCCGGGATGAGCACCACCGACGGCAACGGAGAACGCATGCTCGGAGTGCGGCCGAGCAGGGAGACGTGCTCGTCGAAGATGCGCCGGCTCTCGCTTTCGAAGCTTTCGAGGGCGGCGTCGATGTTCCCCGGCCGCACGACCGCCGATCGCGCGCCGATGCGCAGGATGTGGTCGGGAGTTGCCCGGCCGGCTTCTGCGACCTGCTGCACGTCGTCCCTATCCGACACCGTTCGTTGAAGATCGTCGATATGGAGAACGACGTGTTGCTCGCGGCACAGGCGACCGCGAAGCGTCGTGATCAGAAGCTCGCGGTCGGCGGAGGAGACGGTTGTCTCGACGCTTGCAGCGCGTCGCGTCGTGCGCTTCGCCAAGTATTCGTCGGCCCGACGTACGAGCTCCAGGGTCGCCTCGACGGACTCTTCGTCGGTGTCTCCCCACGTCACGAGTCCGTGGTGCTCGAGGACGAGTGCCGTCCGGTTTCCGGCCTCCTCGGCAGAGCTGAGCGCGAGGGCGAATCCGGGCCGGACGTACGGGACGAATCCGACGTCGTCGCCAAGGGCGGTGGCCACGATCTCTCGGGCGTGCGGTTGATTCGTCAACGCGCAGATTGAGCTTGCGTGAACATGGTCGACATGGTCGGCGGCCAGGAACGCGTGCAAGAGCGTCTCCACCGAGGGGCGTCGCGACCCGGCGCGGACCACCGCGCGAGAGAGATGCTCGATGACATCGTCGTCGGCCATTGCTGCGTGGGTTTCGAGCGGCAGGAGCGCGTCGAGATACAGCGGAACGAAGTCGTCGGGTCCGGCGGTTGCCAGGTCGGCTCCGCTCGCCTTGATCCACAGGACGGTTCGCTCTCGTCCCGTTGGATCCAGGATGGTGGTCTTCGTCGAGGTATTCCCGCCGCCGTGCATGACCAGATCTCGCCGTGCTCCAAGCGTGCGTGAGCGCAATACCAAGGTGTCGGGCGCTTGCATTCGCTGCGCTGAGAGGTGCTGCTCAGCCACAACGGTCTCGCGAGAGGAGAGGCTCCAGCGGGTTTTGAGCTCGCGCGGCGCGACAGGCGAGAAGCCGGCGAGGAGTGGAGCCTGCCCGCTGCCACGCCAAGGCTTCGCTGTAGAAGTCGACCCACGGTTGCAGTGCGAACGCCGCTGCATCGTGATACTTCCGGGCGGCCAGCGAGAACTTCCCGACTGACTCGGCGATCGACGCCTGCGCAGCGCGCGCCTCTTCGCTCCACGGATCCAGCTTCGCCGCAGTCGCCGCATGCGACCACGCTGCTTCGGGGTTCGTGGCCTGCAGCTTTCGGGCAGTATCGACCTGCCGGCTTGCGAGATACGGAGCCGCGATCGCCGCGCTGGACACGAGGATGATGGCGAAGATCAGCGTCGTTGCCCACGCCCCTCTGACTCGCGCGCCACCTGCGCAGGCGGCTCCGACGATGACGAGCGCGGGAACCACGAGGCCTGGAAACGACCACGTCCAGTCGTAGGAGGCCTGCAGGAGGACGATCGAGATGACGCCACCGGCGACCCCGCCGGCGCTGCGCGTGGCCCGCGAGGCTCCACGGTAGGCGAGGACGACGAACGCGAGAAACCACCCGAGGCCGAGGATGCCCAATTCCGAAAGGAGCTCCAGCTCGAGGCTGTGCGGTTGGAGGATGTAGAGACTCTCCAAGCGTCGCTTTTCCGTCCAGCGCAACGCGAAGCTCGCCGGTCCTTCGCCCAAGAGCGGATGCGCTGCGACAGCGCCGGCGGCCACCCTCCACGCCTCAAGTCGTCCGTTGAACGAAAGCGACACGAGGCGAGTCGAACCCGGCGCAGCCGTGGGGGGCGCGTCGCTCGTCAGCTGCGACCACGCTGAACTGACTCGTGGCTCGAGGGTCAGGCTCCCGAAGATCCCAAGGACGGAGATCGCCAAGATTGCCGCCGCCGCCAACACACGTCGATTCGGCATTGGCATGCGGATCTGGGCAAGGATGCCGGCCGCCGCCGCCGCCGCAAAAGCGAGGACGACGTACACGCGGATTGCGTGTTCGGCGTCGCCTGAGAAGAGCGCTGCGTCGACATGGCTAAGCGGCACGACAAGCGCCCCGGCGCCCGCCAGGGTCAGCAGCGCTGTTGTCGTGACTCGAGCATCGCGGGTCCAGACAATCTGGACCAGCACCCCCACGACGAGCGCGAGCAAGCCTCCTCGGGATTCCGTCAGCAACACGCCGGCGCTCAGTAGGACGGCTCCTGCAGCTCCGGCCGCGCGCAGGAACCGACGGTCGCTCGCCGCAAGTGCCAGCGCGGGGGGGATGCCAATCGCCAGGATCGCCGCCTGCGCGTTCTGGTACCCCGTGAGCCCGTAGAGCACACGGCCGTGGAAGTAGGCCTGCGGATTTGCGGAGAGGCCGAGGCGGGCGAGGAGCTCGACGCCCTGCAGGCCGAGACCGATCAGCACCGCAGACTGGACCATCCGGGCTCGCTGGGGCGTCGTTGAAAGCATCGAGCCCACGGCGAGTGCGGCTGCAGCAATCAGGAGCTGGTCGAGCGTAGTCCAGCCGGCATCGGGCACGCCTCCCCAACCGGCGGAGACCGCGGCCCAGACGCCGAGTGCGATCAGTGCGACGGCCGGAGCTGCTGCTCGTCGTGAGACGCGCCAGCCTGCGATCGTGAGTACGAGTGCGCCGCAGAGGAGTAGCAGTCCCAACGGCGCCCACCTACTGATCTCGTACGCGCCGTGGAAGCGTGTTGCGAGCCAGGTGGCCACCGCGACCGGCACGACCAGGATCAGATCCTGGACGGCCGGCCGCGTGACGGCGCGACTAGTGGCTGCTTCTGCGACTGACGCGGCGAAGGCCAAGCCCGAGCCCGACGAGCGTCAGGCCTCCCACGACGACCAGTCCTGCGTCGAATCCTGTGAACGGGAGGTCGTTGCCTTGAACCGTCCCCACCTGATTCCCCCGGCCGGCGACGTCGTCGCCGCTTGTCGTATGCCTGATCGGATTCCCGTACTGCTTGTCGGCCGGCTGAGACCCCGCCGCTGCTGCTGCCGCCAAAGGCGTGGCACCGGCAATGCTCAGCGCACCTGCGACTGCTGCGATTTGTAGACGGTTCATATGTTCGAGACTACGAGGCGACCCGACCGGTCCTACCGGCGGAAAGACCAGTCAGGCCCCCCGTTTCGTCGTGATCGATCAGCCGGCTGTGTGCTCGGCGATTCGTCCGCGAGGTGTCTCGGCCAAGTCGTGCTCGAATGCGTAGCGGGCTGCTTCGGTGCGGTTGGCGACGCCGAGCTTGCGGTAGATGTTGGTGAGGTGGAATTTGACGGTTTGTTCGGTGACCCAGAGCTCTTTGCCGATTGCTTGGTTGGAGAGGCCGCGGGCGACGGCTTTGAGGATGCCGAGCTCGCGGTCGGTGAGGCCGGTGCCGCGGGCGCGGGCTGGTTCGGCGTTTTCGGGGATGCCGAGTGCGTGGTAGACGGTGCCCTCGAAGGCCTGGCGTAGTGCTGCGGGTAGGTCGAGCGGGTTGATGCTCTTGACGATGTAGCCGGAGGCGCCGCGCTTGAGGGCGGCTTCGATGTGCTCGGGCTCGCGGAAGACGGAGAGGACGACGACTTTGATGTTCGGGTGCCGCTCTCGGATGCGTTCGAGGCAGGTGAGGCCGTCCATGCCGGGCATGCGCATATCGAGCAGGACGACGTCTGGGTCTGTTCTGCCGATCACGGGCAGCACCTCGCTGCCGGAGTGGGCCTCTCCCACGATCTGGAGGTCTTCGCAGTGCTCCAAGGCGGACCGAATGCCGTCCAGCATCAACTGGTGGTCGTCCGCAATGAGCACCTTCATCGGGCGTCTCCGCCCAATGTCGTCCATCGCCGGTCCTCGAGTTTCCCCTCGCGCGCGTGTCGCCAAGTCGCTCATGTGTAGTCCTTCCTGCCAAGAAATCGGAAATACGGAAGGACGGAAGGCTGCTGCCTTCCCTGGGGTTCTGCTCGAAAGTAGCGCAGACTCGGCTGGAAATCCAGCAGAACGGAGAAACGACGGCTGCGCCGGGGCACCGGCCTGGGGTTCACTCGCGGACCCAGCGCCCCCGCGCAGCCGCGTCCCATCTATCGGCAGCGTTCGAGAATTCTTGAGCCGTCGTCCTGTGTGGGGGCCGCGGGTCCTGCGTTGAACCCCAGGCCGAAGCCCCCACGCACGGCGACGGCTCAGGCAACGGCAGTCCGCCGGAGAAGCGAGTGACCGTCGAGGCTTGCCGGCACAGAGAGCCCGAGGAGCTCGAGAATCGTCGGCGCGAGATCTGTGACCGACCCTGTCGTGGCGACCGCCTCGGCCGAGGCCCCGGCGATCCAGGCGGTGGTCGGGGTCGTCGGATGCGCTCCGGTCCGGCGCGCCGGTGCGCGATACGGGACGTGCACTCGTCCCACGCGTGCCGACTCGCACGTCTCGAGAACTTCGAGGTCCTCTCGGAATGACACCAAGAGGTCGGGCATGTCGGGGTGCGCGTCGGGCCCGAACTCCTCGAGCGGCGTCGACGCCGTCGCGACAACCGGCTCTCCCGTCGCAGGATCGGTGAGCGCGAGGAGCTCGCGACGTATGTTCTCGACCAGCTCAGGCGCGTCGCCCGCGGCAACGGATCCGAACGGCTCCCGCCCCTGGACGTTGATCCTGATCCAGCTGCAGCGATCGCCGTCGAGCGCTGCAGCGCGCGTCTCCCGGGATTCGAGCGGATTGGGCAGCGACCCTGCGGCCTCGCGCGCGCGGTGCTGGAGCTTGCCCTTCAGTACCAATCGGGCGAGCTTCTTTGCCGGTGCCGGCAGGCGTGCGCGAACGCCTGCAGCCGAGCCCTGCCCAGACGCGAGACCGAGACGCAGTAGGACCTCCGGTATCAGCTGAGGGCCCCCGGTTGGCTTTGCCATTCCGTGGCTTGCGATGACAACGCTGACGGCGTGCTCGCCGGCGGCACGCATGAGCGCGCCAATCGCGAGGTCGAGCCGGCGATAGATCTCCCTGACCGGATCCGTCGCCTGTCCGAGCGGATGCGCAGCAGCATGCTCGAGGAGATGCCACATTTGATGGCCCGCGCACTGAGGCTCGCCGAAGACCGCGACAAACAGATCCCAGTCCTCCTGGTGGAGGAGATCGACCAGAAGCTGCGTCTTCAGCTCGATCCCGGCGACAAGATCGGAGAGCAGCGCCTCATACGCGCCCTCGGATGCGTTGTGGTGGTCGCATGGCGCACGTGTGGCCGTCCCGACCACTCCTTGAGCAGTCATCGGGTATGGCCCGTAGCGGGCGGTCAGCTCCGACGCAATGTCCGACGGCTCGCTGAAGGCAAGGCCGTCGGACCCAAAGGGGCGATCGTGCGTGCCCCACTCCGCGACCTGGATTCCGTTGAGCCCGGATCTCAGCGGCCACCACGGATAATCGATGACCGCGACCCTGGCACCGGCGTCGGATGCCAGCGTCCAGAATGACGTGGGATCGACTTCGTCTGCTTCGACCGGACGCGGGACCGCTTCCCCTGTACGCAGCTGGCGCGGCGGAAAGTAGAAACCCGTCTTGCCAGATGAGCGGCCTGCTGCGATCTCCGGCCAGATCGCGCCCGGCAGGGTTGAGAGCGTGTTTGAAAGGCTCAGCTCCGTCGCGCCGGTGCACAGCCGAGCGAAGCTCGGGAGGGTGCCGGCGTCGATACCTTCGTGAATGAGAGCGGCGTCGGCGGCGTCGAGCCCGAGAACGAGTATGCGAGTAGCCATGCGGACCTGGCTACCGGGAGCACTGGTTGGAGACGCGGGCGGGTGCCGGAGGCCTCGTGTCTACGCTGGAGCAGGTTCTTGCGGCCACCCGCTGGACCGTAGGCGGGAGATCGGGCGGTGACCTCCTACCGTGGTCGAGGTTGAACACGACCATACGCGCGTTGTGTCACGCAGTTTCGTGTCACGCACAGAAGGTCTTCCGCGATCGGCGTACGCGGGCGAATGCGGGTCGGTTCCAAGACCGATATATTCGTCATCGGGGCACTGACGGCTCTCTCAGCGTGGGGACGCGTACGGAGGAGCGCGACTGGACGGAGTGGAGATGGCCACTCGGTCCGCGGTTCTTGAACCAATGGGGGTCGCAATGACCGTGAAAGGAGCACCATCGGAATTGCTGGCCGCGTTCGTGATCGATTGCCGGTGCGGGGAGCGGTTACTCCTCGGGGATGCGTTCGGCGTTATCGGTACGGAAGAGACGGCGGCTTGGTGCGCCACGCTCGACCATGTAGCGCGACGTCTTGCCGTTCCGCTCGTCTGGGGAAGAGATCAAGAGTCGTGCCCGCGATGTGGCGCGCAGGTTTCGCGTGTCTCGTCGGCTCGTCGCTAAGCGAGCTTCACGCCGCAACTAGCGCCCGCGCACCACGAAGGTGCTTTGGCCGAGCGAGGGCCCGTATTTGACGTCGGCGCGTGGTCCGAAGCCTGGCCAGACATACCAACGGTATGTGCCTGGCGTGAGCCGATACGCTTTCTTGCTGAAGACCCACTTGGCCGAAAGCCGGAGTGTGCGTGTCGTCGGCCAGACGCTGAGAACCTTCAATCCGCTGAGTAGGCCGCTCGTCGTGTGAACCGACGACGGCAACCGGTAGAGCTGGACGTTGTAGTACGCAGCACCGACCACCGCGCGCCAGGCGAGTGTCGGTGGCTTGGTCGTTACGGCGCCGTCCTTGGGTTGAACGAGCATGGGCGCTGCCGGCGTCGCGACGATCGCCGCCTCTGCCGATGCATTCCCGGTCTTGTCGTAACTCACGACTACGAAGCGGTACTCGACGCCGTTCGTCAGCCCTTTCGCGGTGTAGCTGTTCGCGCTCCCCGTATACGCGACCGACAAGGGTGATCCCCCCGACGACTGCTCGACGACGACGTGGTCGAAATCGCTGCCGGGGGGAGATACCCAGGTCAGCGCCACCACTCCGCCCGAGGCGCGTGCGGCGAGTTTGCCGACCGGCGCCGGCGGCTGCGTGTCCGGCGGCGGAGGCGGAGGCACCGTGGCAAGGGTGACGGTCACGGAGGAGGTGGCGACCGTCTTGTTGCCGTTCTTGTCGATCGCGGTGAATGTGACGTTCGTCTTCCCGATGGGGAACGAGGCCGGAGCGTCGTTCGTCACCGTCAGCGTGCCGTCGACGAGATCGGTCGCGTTCGCCGAGCCGAGGAATGCGGCGATCGTGGAGTTGTTTGCAAGCAACGCGCTCTGGCCGGTCATCGTGATCGCTACGGGGACGTTCAGGCGGGGCGGCGTCGTGTCGACGACCGTGACCGCGAACGACGCATGCCCGGAGTTGCCGTGGCTGTCGGAGGCGCTGCAGGTGACGGTCGTCTTGCCGAGCGAGAACTTCGAGCCCGACGCCGGGAGGCAGACGATGGCGGCAGACGTGAGGGGTCCATCGACTGCGTCGCTCGCCGAGGGTGTGAAGGTCACCAGTGCGCCTGACGGCCCGTTCGCTTCGCGCGTCAAGTCGGCCGGGACGGTCACGGAGGGCCCGGTGGTGTCTACGACCGTCACGTGGAAGGTCGCGCTGCCGGTGTTGCCGTGTGCGTCCGTTGCACGACACGTCACCGTCGTCGACGCGATCGCGAACGTCGAGCCCGAGGCCGGGG
>Ga0209638_1002010_pt1 | contig 12683 bp, 10 predicted proteins | sample BarGraNGADG00211_FD_184490 | JGI IMG/M metagenome (GOLD analysis project Ga0209638, IMG submission 184490) | Arctic peat soil microbial communities from Barrow, Alaska - Barrow Graham LP Ref core NGADG0002-211 (SPAdes) (version 2) | ecosystem: Environmental > Terrestrial > Soil > Wetlands > Peat... | reverse complement strand
CCCGCCCGCGCCAGCGCTGCTCGCTGCTTCTGCCCCCCGGAGAGCGTCACCCCTCGCTCCCCGATGACCGTATCGAGTCCGTGGGTGAGCTGGGCGAGGTCGTTCACGAGCTGGGACGTATTGATCGCGTAGTCGATTTCCTCCGGAGTTGGGTCCGGGCGGCCGTAGGTGATGTTGTCGCTCAGGGAGTCGGAGAAGAGGAACGTCTCCTGCGGGACGAAGCCAACGGCCCCGCGCAACTGGCTGAGGCTCATCTCCCGCAGGTCGACCCCGTCCATTGTCACGCGTCCGTCCCAGGGATCATGGAGCCGGACGATGAGGTTCACGAGGGTCGTCTTCCCGGCCCCCGTCCCCCCAACCAGCGCGACGGTCGAACCAGCCTTGATCGACAGGTTGATGTCCTTGAGGACGGGCGTGTCATTGTACCCAAACGTCACATCCTGGAACTCGATGTCCCCGTGGATATGGGACAGCTCCTTGGGCAACGCCGGATCGACGATCTGCGGTTCGGCCTGCAGAACCTCCATGATTCGCTTGAACGAAGCAGTGCCCTGCTGAACCGTCACGGCGGTCCAGCCCAGCGACATCAGGGGGTTCGCGAGAATCACCAGGTAACTGTTGAACTGGACGAACTGGCCCAGTGTGATCGATCCATTGACGACATCGTGGCCACCGAACCAGAGCACCAGGATCGTCGACGCGCCAGTCGCGACGGCCATCAAAGGCTGGAGAGCGCCGGTGAAATAGGCCCATCCCATCGAGCGCCGCATCATCTCGCGATTCTCGCGGGCAAAGGTCGCGGTCTCAGCATCCTCCTGCGCGTAGGCCTTGATCGTCCGCATCCCCGAGATGTTCTCCTGTACCCGGGTCGAGAGCGTGCTGAACTGCTCCTGGACGCGACGGTAGCGCTCTTCCACCACAGTCCCGAAACAGGCGATGACAACCGCAACGATCGGGAAGTAGGCATAAGCGATTAGGGCCAGCCGGGTGTTCACGGCGAGAAGGAAGAAGAAGCCGATGACAAGCATCGCGATGACGCGCGCCAGGTCGATCAACGTCGGACCCAGCAGGTCCCGGACCATCTGGAGGTCGTTCGTGCAGCGCGCCATGAGATCGCCGGTCTGGGAACGCAGGTAGAAGCCCTGGTCCATCTCCATCTGATGGCTCGCGAGCTCATTTCTGAGTTCGTATTCGAGACTGCGGGAGGTGCCGGAGACGAGGAGGCGAGCCGAGAAGCGCAGAAATCCTTCGAAGAGCGCCAGCACGAAGACGATGCCGCCGTAGCCAGCCAGTTTCCAGAGGGACATGTGATAAGTCCCGGCAACTGCGCTGCGAATGTCGTCAATCGCGTATCGGAGGATGAGCGGCGGCACCATAACGATGAACGACGCAGCAAGGAGCGCTGCAAGGCCCAGCAAGTAGCGCCCGCGATACCGGTCCAGGTATTTGATCATCATTCGGAACGTCGATCGCTGGCTAAACACACCCCCGATGGGTACGCCGGGCGGCAGTGACCTCCATCACATCCGCGCCGACTATCCGACTGCCCGGGCCGGTATCATTCCGGAACGAACTCGCCATATTTACGGCGGAAATGAACCAGCGGCTCCGCATCGAAGCTGACCGCTCTGAGAACCTCTCCAACCAGGATGAGATGGTCGCCCCCATCGAGCTGTGAGTGCATTCGGCACTCGAGTTGCGCAATCGCCCCGGGTACGAGCGGCAGCCTCGTCACTTCGCCCTCAATCGTGGGACCGCCGCCGAACTTGTCGGCGCCGCGCGTGGCGAAGCGCCGGGCGACGTCGGCCTGGTCCTTCGCCAGCATGCTAATCGCGATGTGGGTGGCATCTCTGAAAGCAGGAAAAGAATCATTCCGCCTGTCCAGGCACACGGCCACGAGGGGCGGCGTGAGCGACAGCGAGGCAAAGGCACTCGCCGTGAAGGCCACCAGCCCATGCTCCGGGTCCCGGGCGGTCACAACGGTGACGCCACTCGCGAAGCGCGCCATCGCCTCCCGAAAGGCCGCCGGGTCAAGCGAATTCTCCCCCATCCGTCCCTCCGACCACGGCCCACCGCCAGATCGTGCCTGCACGTTACTGACCGACCGAATGGGCGGCAAGTGAAGGCCTACCGGGCCGTCCAGTTCGGTTCCCGCTTCTGGGCGAAGGCGAGGGGGCCCTCAACCGCATCGTGACTCGCCCGGCGACGCGTCTCCCACTCGAAGCGGGCGACGGCAGCCTGCTGCAGCGGCATTTCCAATCCGCTCATCGCCGACTCCTTGGTCGAGCGGACAGAAAGAGGGGCCCCCCGGAGGATGTCTTTCACGTATGAATCGACCGTGGCATCAAGCTCCGCGGAAGGGACGACTTCGCTGACGAGCCCCAGTTCATAGGCACGGCGCGCCGACATATGACGGCCCGTCAGCATGTAGCCCATCGCTGCCTTGAGCGGCGCCTGCCTGGGCAAGCGATGGACGCCCATCGCCCCGGCGATCAGGCCAACGTGTGGCTCGGGAAGGCCCATTTCGGCGTGTTCGGCAGCGATGATGATGTCGCACGCCAGGGCCAGCTCGAATCCTCCACCCAGCGCGAACCCGTTCACCCGGGCGACAATGGGTTTGAACAGGTCAAAGCGGCTCGTGAGACCCCCGAAGCCACGGGATCGGGGCAACTCCGGCCGTTGGGCGGGCGGCATCGCGTCGTAGGCAGCGTTGAACTTCAGGTCGTTGCCCGCACTGAAGGCGCGGTTGCCCTCGCCCGTTACCACTGCGACCCAGAGGTCGTCGTCAGCGGCGAAGTCGTCCCAGACGCCGCTGAGTTCGGCGTTCCCGTAGGCGTGGAGCGCGTTCAGCACCTCGGGGCGTGTGATGGTCACGTAGGCGACGCGGCCACGCTTCTCGTAACGACAGAACTCCACCTGCTCGTCCTCCATCCGCCGGAGTCTCGGCTATGCCCCCAGCGCGTGGAGGAATCATAAAGCCGTTCGCAGCGATTAGCGCTCCCAAGGTTGCGACGCACTAGCATTACGACCATGGCTGAACCAAGCTCCGCCGGCGCGAAGGCCCCGGCAGGTACCGGTGGCCTTGTCCTCGCCGCGGCAATCGTCGCGTTCGGATTCTTCGGTTCGCGATTGCTTGGCGTCGTCCGCACAATGGCGATTGCGAGCGCCTTCGGCGCGAGCCCGGAGCTGGACGCCTACTGGGTCGCCTTCCGGGTTCCCGACCTCATCTTCCAGGTACTGGCGGGGGCGACCCTCGGAAGCGCATTCATCCCCGTCTTCGCTCGCCTCTACCGGCGCGAAAGCGAGGACGAGGCATGGGGCCTCGCCAGCAATGTCCTCAACCTGGTCACCGCGGCGACCGCCGCACTCTGTGTTGTCGCGTTTGTGCTGGCTCCGCTCCTCGTGCCGCTCCTGGCGCCGGGCCTTGGCAAGGACATCGGCCGCCACGACGAGCTGACCGCGAAGGCCGTTTCGCTCACGCGCCTGATGCTCCTCTCGCCGCTGCTCTTCGCGATGAGCGGGATGGTCACGGGCATCCTCAACGCCCGGCAGCGGTTCCTGCTGCCTGCCCTCGCGCCGATGTTCTACAACGTCGCGATCATCCTGGGGGCAGTCCTGCTCTCCGGCCCCTTTGGAGTCAATGGGCTGGCGATCGGTGTCATCGCCGGGGCGGGGCTCCATCTCTGCGTCCAGGTGCCGGGACTGGTCCGGGAAGGCATGCGGTGGCGCCCCACCTTCGACTGGAGAGAGTCACACGTTCGCGAAGTCGCACGGCTCATGGGCCCCCGCGTGATTGGGCTCGCGGCGGCCCAGGTGAACTTCCTGGTGACCACCTACTTCGCGTCGAGGATCGGCGCGTCGGCGATCTCGAACCTGACCTACGCGTGGCTCCTGGCCGGGCTCCCCCTTGCCCTCTTCGGCATGGCACTCTCCACAGCGGTCTTCCCACGGCTGGCCGAACACGCCGCCGCCGAGGACAGCGACGCGCTGACTTCCACGGTCTCACAGGTCCTGCGGATCATCATGTTCCTGACGATTCCCGCCGCCCTGGGGCTCGTCCTTCTGCGAGAGCCAATTACTGTGTTGCTGCTCCAGCGCGGGCAATTCACCAGCGCCGATGCCACCATCACCGCGACGGCGCTCGGCCTCTACTGTCTCGGGATCGTCCCCCAGGCCGGGATCGAAATCCACAGCCGCGGCTTCTACGCGATGGGCGACACGCGCACACCGGTGACGCTTGCGGTGGTCGCAGTGGGCGTGAACTTCGTCCTCAGCGCGATGTTGTGGGGCCACTTCCAGCACAAAGGACTGGCCTTCGCGGTCTCTGCCGCGGCATGGGTCGAGTGGACCGCGCTGTACATCGCCTATGTCCGCCGTACTGGCGCCGGGATCCTCGCGGACCTGCACGCGATCGCTGAGTTCGCGATCTGCGGAGCCGTGATGGCGCTCTTCATCGCCGTCTCACTCGCCCTCTTCAAGACGGGCACACCGTTCCAGAATGGGGTGGCGGCAGTGGCCGGGGCAGTGGCCGGGGCAGCCGTCTACGCCGGACTGGCGCACTACCTGCAGGTTCCCGAACTCAGTTCCGCAGTCGACCGGATTCGCGAACGCCTCCACCCCACGGCGATGCCAGCTTCTACTGAAGCGGCCGAGACCGAACTGTTAGAAATGCACTAGCGGCGCTAGTGAGCGTTGGCCATGGCCACGACCAGGCTCACCACGACGATGAGAACTCCGGTACCGGCCAGCATCCCAAAGCAGCCAAACAGGCCCCACCGGAAGATCCCGCTAGCCTTCGGCTCGATCCCCACGGGTATCGCGACCGAGTCGCTGTGCCGTTGCGTCTCCTCGGAGAAGACACCCCGAGACCTGAGTCCGTCCATCTCGGGCGAGGCCTGCGCGGGCGGTACTTCTTCCGGCAACTTCGGCCTCACTGCCGCAGCGGTGGCGGTACTCTGACGCTAGAACGCCAGCCGCGCCGCGGCAAGAGTTTTTACTATCAGGCGAAGCGCGTGAAACTACTCGCCTCGTTCCTCCCGCCACCGAAGGCTGGACATTACTGCGTCTGAGCCGGACACTCAGCACAAATGTTCGGGGACGCCGCTTCCACCGCCAGCCCCAAGGCTGAGGGCTCCTCCGCCACTCCTCCGTCACGTCCTTCAGAGTCCCTGCGCCTTCGGCTCCGGGATGCGCTCAATCAGCCCGCTCGCCTCGCGCCACGTGCAGTTGAGGAGAGCGTCACCGAGCGATCGGACCTGTCGAGCCTTGGCGGCCACTGGTTTCAATCGGCCCAGGGACCGGGGTACGTGATCGAGAGTGTCTATGAGGGAGGCCACGCACACGGCCGCATCCCCCTCCACCGGGCACTCTCCTTGAATACCGGGCAGCTGGCGGGACAGTGCCGCGATCCGCGCCTGGCTAACTGCGACGCTCGTGACTTGCTCTACATCGACACGGAAACCACCGGACTTGGGGGGGCGGGGGCGATGGTCTTCCTGGCCGGCGTCGCCCGCTTCGATGGCTCCCTCCTGAAGCTGCGACAGTATCTCCTGCCGTCGCCCCAGTACGAGGGCGGACTCCTGGGTGGCCTCGCCGAAGAGCTGGAAACCGCAACCGCCCTGGTCAGCTACAACGGCAAGTCGTTCGACGTACCGATGCTCGAATCGCGCTACATCCTTGCGCGCCTGCGTCCTGCCTTCCGGAACCTGCCCCACCTCGACCTGCTCCATCCGAACCGGCGGTTGTTCAAGGGCAGCTTCGACTCCTATCGCCTCCCCCGGATGGAAGCCGAACTCCTTGGTTTCGAACGCGAAGACGATTGCCCGTCGGCCGAGGTCCCGGAACGCTATTTCCGCTTCCAGCGCTCCGGCGATCCGACCTGGATCGCACCGGTCCTCCGCCATAACGCCTGGGACATCCTTTCGCTTGTCGCACTGGCGGGGCACCTTGGAAGCGTCTGCGATGGCGCGGAATACCCCTTCCAGGCCGGGCGAGCTGCCGAATACGCGGGCAACCATGAGGCCGCCATCGCCCATTGCGAAGTAGCCCTTTCCGGTAACCTCCAGCGGAGTGAACGGCTTGAGGCGCTCGAGCGCGCGGCGCGTTCGTCCCGGAAGCTTGGGCAATACGAAGACGCGGCACGCTGGTGGCGCGCCCTCATCGCCGAGCCACGCAACCGGCGACTGACACCGTACGTCGAGCTCGCCAAGGTGCTGGAACACCGGCTTCGGGACCGTGCGGGGGCCCTGTCGCTGGTGGATGAGGCGCTGGACCAGGTTCTGCGGGGGCTCCTCCGGCCTGCTTCACCCCCAGCTGAGGCGAGCGTCGAAGCGCTCACTCACCGGCGCGAGCGGCTGATCAGGAGCTGACGAGCTTACCCGCCTGTCGACGCAACTCAGCGCGATGGTCGGGATGGGCGACGCTGATCAGTTCCTCTGCCCGCTCCCGATCGCTCTTGCCGTACAGCTTCGCTATCCCGAATTCGGTCACGACGTAGTCCGTGAACTGCCGGGGCACGGTGACCACCGTCCCGGCGGGAAGCTGTGTGACGATGCGGCTGATCGCGCCATCACGTGACGCCGCCGGCAGGACGGTAATGCTACGGCCACCCTTGGAGAGCATCGCACCGATCACGAACTCAAGCTGGCCGCCGGGGCCACTCCACATCTCGGCGCCAAGTGACTCCGACGCCACTTGGCCGAGAAGGTCCACGGTCATCGCGTTGTTGATCGCGACCATGTTGTCGTGGGCGGCAATAACGCCGATGTCATTCGTGTACTCGACGTCATAGACCTCGTAGACCGGGTTCTCATGGATGAACTCGATCTCCTCGAGCGTCGGGGCCGCGAGTGCCGCCGCCACGAACTTCCCCCGGTGGAGCGTCTTCCGAGCCCCCGTGATGACACCCTGCTGCACGAGTGCATTCATGCCGCCAACCGTGAGCTCCGAATGGACGCCGATGTCCTCTTTCCCGCCCAGCAGACCAGCGTGGACCAGCCTCGCCGTCGTTCCTCCCGTACCGATTTGCACCGTATCGCCGTCGTGGATCAGCTCGTTCGCGTAGGCCGCGATTTCAACGGGCAGTGCCGAGTCTCGCTGACGCGCCGCGGCCCCCCGGGGGGTGAATTCGGCGCTCTCGACAAATGCATCGATCTCAGAGACGTGGATGTGGTTCGCTCCACCCGTTCGGGGGTAGCCGCTGTGAACCTCCGCCAGAACGACCCGGGCCCGCTTTGCATAGCCGGCCTTGTTCCACATGCTGAGCCCGAAGCTGCAGAACCCAAACCGATCGGGCGGTGAGACGGAAATGAACGCCACATCGACGTCCCAGCGATCACGCTCCGGCTCGTCGAGCGACTTAAACCTGCGGCTGAACGGCACGCTGATGAAGTCCGTGCGGTGGTTCACCATCGACTCGCGCGCGAGTGCCGTGTTGAAGATCTCTACAACGGTATGGAAGGCCGGGTGACCCGGTTCGAACCAGCCGGGATCAACAAATGGCGCGCAGAAGAGCATCTCGACGTCGTGCAGGCTGTCGCGGCGGTCGAAGAGCGCCTGGCAGAGAGCCGGCGTCAGGGAGCCAATAGGCACGACCACCCGGTCTCCCGGGCGGACAAGCTTTACGGCCTCCGATGGATCGACGAGCTTCGCGGCGAACTCTTCTGGCCAGGTGTTGAATCGGTCATGTGGCATGCGGCGAAGTATATCGATTGATTAGGGCGATGCGAATCATCGGCGCCACCCCTTCGAATGCTTGCCCGCACTCACAACCCGTGTCCCGGTGGAATCGTACATTCGTAACGGGCGGCAGGAATCTACCGGCGGAGATGGACAAGGTCGAGACGAAGTAGCCCCGGGTTAGTCTTCGTCACCCGCCTGGGAGCCTGTTGCCTTCCTGGCGGGAATCTCGGCCGCGACCTCTCGGATAACGTCGAGAATGCCGTTGTTCACGGCGTCGCGAGCAGCCCGGATTGCGCTGAAAATAGCACGTGCGTTTGAACGCCCATGACCAATGACGGTCACTCCTTCAACGCCCAGCAACTGTGCCCCACCGTATTCGGTGTAGTCGAGTCTACGCTTCACTTTTCGCAGTTCGCTCATCAGGACAAGGCCGGCCGCCCGGTTCCAGGGCGTGAGTTCCACGGCTCGCCTCAGCTCGTCAAACATCAACGAGGCCATGCCCTCGGCGAGCTTTATCACGACGTTGCCGGTGAACCCGTCCATCACGACCACATCGGCTGAGCCGAGGGTCAGGTCCTTCCCCTCGACGTTGCCGATGAAGTTGAGGCGGCTGGTTCGAAGGGCCTGGTTGACCTCGATCACGGTCTGGCTGCCCTTGGTATCTTCCTCGCCAATCGAGAGCAGTCCGACGGACGGCTTGTGCGTTCCGAACATCCGCTCCATGTAGGCCGCGCCCATGTAGGCGAACTGCTGCAACTGAATGGGCCGGCAGTCTGCGTTGGCGCCAACGTCCAGCATCATCGTGACTTTCTCATCTGCCGAGGGGAACAGGATCGCCAGCGCCGGCCGGCCGATACCCTTTATTCGTCCGAGGGTCAGGAGGGCAGCGGCCATCGTCGCGCCGGTGTTGCCGGCGGTTACGAAGGCGTCCGCCTGGCCCTCTTTCACCATCCGCAACCCGACATTGATCGAGGCATCCGGCTTGGTTCTCACCGACTCGGTGGGGTGCTCGTCCATGTCGATAACGTCGCGGGCATCGACAACGCGCAGCCCCTGGATATCAGTCGTGCCCTCCAGCTCACGCCGGATGACTTCCGCCTGCCCGACGAGGATCACCTCGATGCCAAGGCCACCGACTGCCATGAGCGCGCCGGCGACCACTTCCTGCGGGGCGTTGTCTCCGCCCATGGCATCGACCACGATGCGCACAGTCATTCCTCGGCCCTCCCGGCAATCACGATCATGCGCTCGCTGTCGTTAGTCAGCGGGCCAAGATCATAGTCCCCGTAGACATCGACCGGTGCCAGCCCGGCCTGCTCGAGCAGGTAACCGCATTCGTGCGGATAGACGTAGCGGAGGCGGTGTTCACTCTGCGAGCGACGGACGAGACCGTCGATGCCTGTCCGTTCGTAGGTCACCCGGAGGATGCGAAGTTGTTCCGCAAGGTCATCCTCGTGCAGCTGCCAGGCATCGAATGGCTCACCTTCCGGTGTGGTCCCCGAATACACGAGCAGGGGCTGTCCATTCGTTGACGGGTCCAGCCAGAGGGCTGGCCCGGGGAGATCCAGCGCGAGCAGGCCGCTCGGATTGAGACATTCCCGTAGCGCTGCCAGGGTCGCGACCTGTTCGTCCCGGTCTTCGCAGTACAGGAACACGTCGGCCGGGACGACGACCAGCCCGTAGTAGTCCGCGCCGAGCGTGAGGTCAGTCACCTTGCCCTCGATAAAGGTCACATCGATCGCGAGTTCGTCGGCTCGCTGGCGTCCACGCTCAAGCATCGCCGGCGACGGATCGATTCCGACGACCGTGTGCCCGGCGCCCGCCAGCTGCACGGCGATTCGCCCCGTCCCTGTCCCAACTTCGAGCACCGGGCGTTCCGTCCGGGCCGCGAACGACAACCAGAGTCCAACGTCTCCGTCGAAGCTGTCGTGGATGAGGTCGTAGTAGGCGGCGTCGGTCGCGTAGGAGTCGGGCATCTGCTGGATGCTACCAGAGCCCACGCGTGCGGCGAACGGCCGGGTGAAGTCTCACACGAGATAGAACGAGCGGTACGCCCGCGGGTTCACAAACCCCAACTTGGCCGCCAGGCCACCCGAAGGTGGATTGTGCGCGTCCCAGCAGGGTTCGAGGCCGTTCTCCAGGCAGTGCAGGATCATCCTTGCGCCAACGGCCGTCGCGAGGTCGCGCTCGCGGAAATCCCGGTGTGTCTCGATCTCGAACTCGAGCTTGCCACCGCCGAGCGTGAACGACGAACAGCCCGCCACGAATTGGCCATCGTGGAGAACGCCGAAGCCGAAGCCGTCGCGGAGGAAGACTGCGTTCGACGGAAAGTTGTAGATGAATGCGTCATCGAGCGCCCGGAATGCCGCCACCGTGGATGCATCAATCCGCACAATCTGGAAACCCGACGAGAGACTCGATACCTGTTCCCTCAGTCTCGCCCGATCCCACGCGGGTGGCGCGTCATAGACGACCCGCTCATGCGGCTCGACGCGGCTGGCCCAGACTTCTCTCAGCAGGCTTTCCCAGGCTTCGCCGGGCGCCACGATCGCAGCTCGCGGAACGATTCGCTCCACCATCTCCCGGGCGGCCAAGAGGGCAGGGTTGCCAGCGAGAAGCCAGAAGTCCAGGTGGATGCAGGCCACCGCCGGGCGTTCCAAATCGTCCGCCACCGCCTCCCCGAATGCCGCTGAGATTCCCGCCTCGGCGGCGCCGTGCAGATAGGGATAGTCACGATAAAGGGGCCGCAACACTTCGCGATGCCCGATGGGCAATTCAATCAGCACGGGATCATCGTGTCAGAGCGGGGCCCCGGCATCATGGCCGCGGGAGCGGTATGCCGAGCACCGACTGGAGTTCGTCGATTGCGCTGAAGGTATGGTCCACCCTGATGGTTACCATCCCCAGCTCGCGCGCGCCTTTCAGGTTTGCGCCCATGTCATCCAGGAAGACGGTCTCGGTGGGATCCACCGCGAGAGCATCGCAGGCCATCCGGAAAATCGCGGGCTCGGGCTTCCGCACGCCAACCTTCGCTGACTCGATCACCACTTCGAAGAGTCCGCGCACATCGGCGCCCGACACATGGGTCGGATCGGGGCTCTCAAAAAGAATGTTGTTGGTAATGCAGCCGAGCCGGACATGTCCCTTGAGGGCTTTGACCACCGCAATCATCTCGGGCCGTTCGCCCCAGCTGCGGGCGAACCAATCGAGAAACGCCTGCCCGCTCGTTCGCCCCCCGGCCTCACGCAGGATCGCATCGAACTCCGACGCGAATGCCGACGGTGTCAGCTCGCTGCGTTCGTAGCGCGACCAGGGACTCGTATCGCCGGCGAAGATGCGGGTCCGCGTCTCATCGGAGATCCCATGCTGGCGCGCATAATCGATGAGCGCCGTCACGGGAGAGTTCGTGAGCACGCCGCCCACATCGAAGATTGCCGCGCGAATCGTTCCCATCGTGGCACCCGTTCGTGACCGGGGTCATTCGGCCCTTTCGGCTGGCGGTAAGTATAGCGGGCAGACGCCCGGGGTACCGAAAGGGCCGGACCTGCGTCCAGCCCCTTCCGGTCACACGTTGGTGCTCAGGCAGTGACAGGTTCCTGCGCGGCCTCGGGGCTCTCAGCGAACGTGTCGCAGTCGCGCCCTGTGAACGTGTAGTCGCCGTTGGCGAAGTCGACCACCACACACTGACCGTCGTGGAACTCGCCGCCGAGCATTCGCCTCGCCAGCTCGTTCTCCACCCTCCGCTGGACCGTCCGCCGGAGGGGCCGGGCGCCGTACGCCGGGTCGTAACCTTCGTCGACGAGCGCGGCCTTGGCCGCCTCGGTCAGCTCGAAGTCGACCTTGCGATCCGCCAGCCGCTCCCGAACTTCGTCGGCCAGGAGGTCGACGATCTTCTGGAGTTCGGCCCGGGTCAGCGGTTCGAAGACGATGATCTCGTCGATTCGGTTCAGGAACTCCGGCCGGAAGTGCTCGCGCAGGGCGCGCTCGACCGACTCCTTGAGCCTGTCATGCTCCCCGACGCCATCGGTGCGGCGCGTGAAGCCCAGCGAGGCGCGCTCCTGGATCCCGGTTCCGAGGTTGCTGGTCATGATGATGACCGTGTTGCGGAAGTCGACGGTCCGCCCGTGCCCATCGGTAAGCCGGCCGTCGTCCAGGATCTGCAGGAGCGTGTTGAACACGTCGGGGTGCGCCTTCTCGATTTCGTCGAAGAGGATCACCCGGTAGGGGCGCCTGCGAACGGCCTCGGTAAGGCCACCGGCTTCGTCGTAACCGACGTATCCCGGAGGCGCTCCGATCAGGCGGCTGACAGTGTGCCGCTCCTGGAACTCCGACATGTCGAGCCGGATCATGGCGTCCTCGTCGTCGAACAGGTACTCGGCGAGCGTCTTCGCGAGTTCCGTCTTTCCGACGCCGGTCGGCCCCAGGAAGATGAACGATCCGATCGGGCGCTTCGGGTCTTTCAGGCCGGCCCGCGCCCGGCGGATCGCGTCAGCCAGAGCAGTGATCGCCTGCTCCTGGCCGATCACCCGCTGGTGGAGGTACTCCTCCATTTTCAGCAGCTTCTCGTTCTCCTTCTCCTCGAGGCGCGACACCGGGATGCCCGTGATCTGGCCAACCAGACCGGCGATGTCCTCAGCGGTCACCCGCAGGTCGACGTGGTGCTCATCGGCCCATGCCTTGCGGCGTTCTGCGTACTCCTCCTGAAGCTGCAGGACCTGTTGCCGGATGCGCGCGGAGGCTTCGTAGTCCTCTTTCTGCACTGCGGCATCGGCTTCCAGTGCCAGCTCATCGAGCCGCTTCTGAATGTCGCGCACCCCATCGGGGAGCGACTGCGCATCGATCACGTGCTTGCTGGCGGCCTCGTCGATGAGGTCGATCGCCTTGTCCGGCAACTGTCGATCGGCGATGTAGCGAGCCGATAGCGTCGCCGCCATCTCCAGCGCCCCATCGGTGATCTCCAGCTTGTGATGAGACTCGTACTTCGGCCGCAGACCTTTGAGGAT
>Ga0209638_1002008_pt1 | contig 12690 bp, 11 predicted proteins | sample BarGraNGADG00211_FD_184490 | JGI IMG/M metagenome (GOLD analysis project Ga0209638, IMG submission 184490) | Arctic peat soil microbial communities from Barrow, Alaska - Barrow Graham LP Ref core NGADG0002-211 (SPAdes) (version 2) | ecosystem: Environmental > Terrestrial > Soil > Wetlands > Peat... | reverse complement strand
GGTGGTGCGATTTTCAATGCGCTGACCGTTATAGTAAATTAACACTTTTTGTTCTTTCAAACTTTTTACATAATCTTCTTTGGTTTTAATCTTCATTTTCCCCCTCACTTAATAATTTTTTGGTAGCGTTCTAAATAATGACAACACCATATCTGTAGATGGACAAATCATCCAGTTGATGCCTACCAGTCAGTCGTCTTCATTTGGTGAAGGCCAAGGTGATTGTTAATCGATGGCTTGATGGTTCCTGGCATGAATCATCTCTCCGTTTCCCTCAGTGTCCTGCATTTTCGTATTTCCCCTGTGCTTGCCGCCAAACTCCACAATGATTCAAATGATATTTTCCTTCGCCAGCAGGTCCATTTCCTCTTTCGATATTCCGATTTCCGTCAATATTTCACGGGTATGCTCTCCGAGGCGGGGGGCAGACGTTTTCATTCTGGCCGGTGTTTCTGAATACTTGCCGGGAAAATTGATCTGTGGAATGCGGCCCTCAAGGGGGTGATCCATATGCACGATCAGATTACGATGTATGACCTGGGGATGAGAAAACGCCTCATCAAAGCTGTTCACCGGTTCGCAACAGCAGTCCGTGTCTTTCAGAACCTCGACCCACTGCTGCCTGCTCCGCAGCAAAAATATCGACGCAATCTCTGCGATCAAATCCTCGCCTTTTTTCCCGTCGGCATACTGGTCATCGACAAGATCTTTCCGGTTGATGGCTTCGCAGAAAGCAGACCAGAATTGCTGCTCCAGTGCCCCCAGTGACATATATTTGCCATCTTTTGTCCTGTAAATATTGTAACAGGCATATTTGCCGTTCAGGAGCTCACCAGACGGGCTCGGGATCATCCCGTCGGCAAAGTATTTCCCGGCATGGAGGCTGAGCCAGGAGAAAGCGCCGTCCATCATGGACACATCGATATACTGACCCTTGCCTGTCTTCGATCGTGATACAACTGCAGCGAGAATACAGAATGCGGCAAGCATGGCCCCGCCGCCGATGTCCGCAATCTGCACGCCCGGGATGACTGGACGCCCGTCCTTTGTTCCCGTGATACTCATAATGCCGGCAATGGACAGATAGTTCAGATCATGACCGGCGCGATGCGCATAGGGACCGTCCTGACCGTAACCCGAAATCGAGCAATAGATGATTTTCGGGTTGAATCTCTGCAGATCCTTGTAGCCGAGCTCGAGCTTATCCATCACGCCGGGACGAAAGCCTTCCAAAACAACGTCCGCCGTCCGGACCAGGTCACAAAATATCTCCCTCGCACGCGGCATCTTGAGATTGAGCGTAAGGCTTTTCTTGTTGCGATTCAGGGACAAATAGAGGGCGCTTTCCTTTTTTCGGATCGGAGGGGACTGCCGGATGTAATCCCCCCGCCCCACCTCTTCCACTTTGATTACCTCGGCTCCGAGATCCGCCAGCATCATGGAACAGTACGGTCCCGGCAGCAATCGGGTAAGATCGAGAACTCGAAGTCCCGACAAGGCCTCCTTCTGCATGGTTCAATCTCCCTTGATACGTTCCGGGCTGTCGCTGTCTCCGCCAGATATTCGATCCCGTTTTTTATGGATTTTTTCGGTTTTCGGGTTCGGTCCCTATTTTCCGATACTCTCCTTCAATTCCCGTTTCAGGATCTTCCCCACAGAATTCTTCGGGAGTGCATCAATGAAATGGATACTCTGCGGGAGTTTATATCGGGCCAGCCTCTCGCGGAGGTGGGCCATCACATCCGCTTCGTCGGCTTCGAGGCCCTGCTTCAAGACAACGAATGCCTTTCCGATCTCGCCGTAGACCTCATCGGGAAGACCGATCACTGCAGCCTCCTTCACCTTGGGATGCGTGTACAGGGCTTCCTCGATCTCTCGCGGATACACATTCCGGCCGCCCCGGATATACATATCCTTGATCCTGTCGACTACGTAATAGTAGCCATCCTCATCCGCTTTCACCAGATCGCCCGTGTGAAACCAGCCTTTCCGGAGTGCCACGGTTGTTTCGTTTTCTTTCTTGTAATACCCCTTCATGATGGAAGGCCCCCGGATCACCAACTCGCCTACCGTCCCGACAGGCACCTCTTCATCATCGCTGTTGAACACGGTGGAGTCCAGGCCGGGCATGACGGGTCCGATCGACCCGGTCTTCTTCACTCCGTCGACCGGGCAGCAGTGAGAGAGAACGGTGACTTCCGACAATCCGTACCCCTCCGCAATCTCCACGCCAGCCTTTTCTTCGAACTGTCTAAGTATCTCGACGGGGAGAGACGCTCCACCGCTCACGCAGATTCTGAGCGATTTCAAATTGTAGCCTTCCATGCCCGGCGTATTCACCATCATATTGAACATCGTCGGTACGCCGAAGAAAACTGTCGCTCTGTATTGCGCTATGGCCTTCATGACCTCGATCGCGTCGAACCGTTGGATCAAAATGATTGTGGCCCCCCATGTTTACCGGAGCAAGAAAAGTCTGTAATTTCCCATAGGCGTGGAAAAGAGGGAGCGCCGCAATGAACAGGTCTTCCGGCTTTTCTCCATAAAAACGATTGAGCGCGTTTACCATCCAATGGATATTTCCATGCGTAATCATCGCTCCTTTGGGAAAACCTGTCGTTCCCGAGTATAATCAGGTGCATGATATCATCGGGTATCCTCGGGGTTATCGACCGACTGGCAGAATGATTTCTGACCAAGGACGGCACGTTTGGATCGTCCTGTTCTGAAGTCGAGATAATCGACTTCAGCTTCGGAACGTTTGGTTGCGCCTTACGTAAATTGGGAAGCAACGCGGGCTCCGAAATGATCGAAACGGCATCTGCATCGTTGAGGTGATATGCCAATTCATAAGCCGTGAAGGCGTAATTCAGAGGCACTGCCACCGCACCAATTGTCGCTATGGCGTAATACGACATTAGGTATTCCACTCTGTTGGACATCAGCAGGCCGACCTTGTCGTCCTTCCGAATCCTGAGGCTATCCAGACCATTTGCCAGTCTATTGACCTGACCGAGGAATTCGGCGTACGTCATCTCCCTGCCTTCGAATATGAGGAGTACTTTGCCCGGAGATTTATCGGCATTTTCGCGCAGCATATTGACAATATTCATGTTTCACCTCTATCCTTCATTGCAGTATATATTCACGTCTTCGGGGTGATGCCCCTGGTCGGAATATCGAACGATGAGACTGTCACACCAGGCATGAATGGGCTGGACTCCCTTCGGATATTGCGCTTAGTATCCACTCCCGTTGGAACATTCTGCAAATAAACCGGGGCTCTGGATTTCAATGCTCGCTCTTTCCTGCCCGTTGAAGCCATTCTTCAGGTCATCATCCGTGACGCGAGGACCTGACGTCGGCCGGCACCGGGCACAGATGTCCACTTCTTCCCGCCCTTTCCTGTGGAGCACTCCACAGGCAGGTGTGAGTTCGACTACATATTTCCTGTTCCAACCCCTCCTGCACGGCAGGGTTCGTACGCCCTGCCAGCGATCACGACACCGGCACTTCAAACGCAAATCGATCAGGACGAGACCTTGGGGACGATCGCTATAATGAACCAACCGAGAATGACGACTGCGAGAATCATGGTACCCCAGGCCAGAATCTTCGTGTTGAATATCTCCTTCTTCAGTTTCGCGGGCGTTAGACTCTCTATTGTCTTTTTGGCCAGAGAGAGAGTCTTCATTTCCACTTGCACTTTCATGTCCGATTCCACGGGCTGCGTCATGAGCGACACAATCCACAGGGACGCACAGGATATTATAATCCCGAAGATAACGGGGTCCAAATTGAAGGGCAGCGCAAACATTTTTGCGACGCTGACCATCTGATACAGGAAAATGTAAGAGCCCGTCCCGATAATAATCGACGCAAGGACACCCTGCCGTGTCGCTCTTTTCCACTCAAAGCCCGCAATCAGCATGGGCATCCATGCCGTCGCAAAGAGGGCCCCCGCCCAAGCACCGACCCAATACACGGCAAGCGGCTTCGTTAACGCAAATATCGTGACTACTGCAACCACAACGACCTGCGCAAGCCGGGCATAGGTCAGTTTTTGTTTGTCCGTGATCGAACGTCCTTTGTCCATGAGATACCTCTCGTAGAGATCTCTCGAAAGACCAAACCCTGCTCCGAGGAAAAGGGTCGCTGCCGTCGAAAGAATGGCCGCTAGGACTCCCGCCAGTGCAAATCCTCCCAAAACCGGGTTGACGAGATTCTTCGAGGCCCAGATGAATACTTGATCCGGCGGCTTTATATTCGGGTTGACGTTGTACACGGCGCTGACGCCGAGAAACACGATCACGACTCCGACCGTCGTAATGAAGACCGCAATAAGAACGCCGCGCATGACGACAAAGTCATTCTTTGCGGGCAGTGCCATGGCGGAAATCCAAGGCGCCGACATGAAGAAAAATATCCAGAGGAGCAGCTGTCCGATCGTCCACCCCATGGGTTTATGAAGCACCCTCCCCCCTGCGCTCCAGAAGTTCGGATCGATCGCAAAAAGGCCGGCGCTGACCCCATGAAGACCTCCTCCCAGCGAGAGGAAGATGGGGCTCGCGACGAACATGGCAATCAAAATCGTAACCATCAGGATCGTGTTCACGACAAGAACACTGTACATCCCCGCCGCGGCACAAAAAGCGATTGACATCACCGCAAAGATGATAATTGCCATCTGATAGTTATACCCGGTCATCGCGGCGAGAAGTACTCCCGCACCCATCATCTGCACGACGCCATAACCTAAAAGTCCGACGATCAGCACCACCGTGGCGACGACTCGAACCTTCGAACCGAATCTGCCCTGGATGTAGTCAGGCATCGTCAACGCGTTATATGCCCTCAGGCGCCTTCCCACATAAAGAAAACCTACGACCATTCCGATCCAGCTCCCGTACGCGATGAGAAATATCGGAGGACCGTTAAGATATTCAATTCCCGCGATACCGATAAAAGTCACGGCGCTCAGGTAGCTCGCGGTGAGAAGTCCCGCAAGGCCGATTGTGGTTGCCCGATGGCCCATGACGTAATAGTCATCAGCTTTTTTGACAGACCTCATTAACAAAAATGCGGTTGCCATGCACACAACAAATATAATCCAAAATGCAATTACTGCCATACACTATCCCTCCTTCAATCAATCAAGTACGTTGATCCTCATGAATTATTTTTTCACTTCTGTCTGTTCATCAATTTTCTGCTTATATTCTTTGCTTATAATGTGAAGAATCCAGAAACCACATATCAGAACGACAGCCATTGGATGAATAAAAGATAAAAGCGCTGCCCAGTTCATTGAATCACCTCCTCTCAACGTTGTTATCAACTCAGTGCCCGCAACGGGCCTGCATATCGCGCCTCATGCTCGTTCTTCCCTTACGACCATTCCGGGATTCTGCTGATTGCATCCTCATTTTTTCTGATGGCCGCAATTTTTCCGTACACCCTCGGCAACAGATCGCCGATGTAGAACTTTGCCGTATCGATCTTGTTCAAATAGAAGTCCTTCTCCTGATCCGAGACGGAGAGCTTTTCCTGGGCTTTCATCGCCTGCCAAAGGAACATCCATCCCAGAACGACGTCTCCGAATATCTCCAGATAGTCCGTCGCCCAGGAATACGCCCTGTAGGCATTGCTGGATGTCGAGTCTGCGATGAGTACCGCCGTGACGTCGCGAAGCTCGGACAATGCTTTTTCAACCTCGTCCGCGTATGCCTTCAACTCCTGGGATTTTCGCGCTTCCAGGATGTCCTGCGTCATCCGGTCAAATACTGTTTGAAGCGCGGCGCCCTTTCTCATCCGAACCTTTCGCCCAAAGAGATCCAACGCCTGGATGCCGTTGGTTCCCTCGTAAATCGAGGTAATCTTGCAGTCACGCAGGAACTGCTCCACCGGATATTCCTGGCAGTAACCATAACCACCATGAACTTGCATGGCCCTTACGCAGACATCAAACCCCCTGTCCGTGCAGTAGGCCTTGCACACCGGCGTCAGGACTTCGATCAGGTCCTGCCATTTTGATCTTTCCACATTGTCCTTGCAGACAGACAACTTGTCCATGCAGTAGACGGTGAACAGAACAAGGGCCCGCATTCCCTCCGAATAGGCCTTCATCCATAATAGATTTCTCTTGATATCCGGATGACCGGCGATGGCGACCTGAGACGGACTCTTGCTTCCGAACTCGCTCCCCTGTTTTCTCTCCTTGGCAAAGTCAAGGGCATGCAGGTACGCGGTGCTCGCCTGGGCCAACCCCTGAGATCCGACGAGGACCCTCTGTTCATTCATCATGTGGAACATCACGCTGACGCCTTTTCTCTCGGGGCCCAGCAACTCTCCTAGGCATTTTCCATTTTCTCCGTAATTCAAAGCACACGTCGCCGATCCTCGCATGCCCATTTTATGCTCGATGCCGGCGCAGGTAACATCGTTTCCCTCACCGAGAGATCCATCGGCAGCCACCCGGATCTTGGGCACCACGAAGCACGACACGCCAGCGGTCCCGAGGGGATCGCCGGCAATCCTTGCCAGAACAATGTGGATGATATTTTCCGAGATATCCTGTTCCCCTCCGGTAATGAAGATTTTTCCTCCCGTGATGGAATAGGTTCCGTCCGCGTTTTCCGAAGCCTTCGTCCGGATTGCCCCCACATCGCTGCCTGCCTGGGGCTCCGTCAGATTCATCCCGCCCGCATACCTCCCTACATAGAGGGGTACCATGTATTTCCGCTTTTGTTCCTCCGTCCCAAATGCTTCAATTACTTTTGCCGCGCTGTGCGTCAACCCCATATATCCTGCAAGGGAATGATTCGCAGCAAAGAACATCATACTGCAAACGTAATAGACCGAGAGGGGCACGTTCTGGCCGCCAACACTCTCGTCTTCTGGCACGCAAATCCACCCACCTTCGCAATATTTCTCAAAAGGTGTGCGATAGGGCTCAGGAACCGTCACCCTGCCGTCGCTCCAGCGACACCCGATCTCGTCACCTGGCCGGTTTGCAGGGGCAAAATCATTAATGGCGAGCTTCTCCGCAGCCTGCCATATCATCTCGAAAGTTTCCTTCGAATGATCACGATATCTCTCGTATCCGCAGAGATCTTCCACTCCAAGTTGGTCGTAAAGAATAAATTTTGCATCCCTCATATCCAATAATTTGTTTCTAGACATGCTCTTTCCTCCTGCGCCTCGACGCTTTTATTACACTGCGTCTTCCATGACTTTATCCAGATACTCTCAGCGTCCCTTGAACTGTGGCTGCCGTTTTTCCACGAATGCTCCCATCCCCTCTTTTTGATCTTCCGTGGCAAAGCATGAAGCAAAACACACGATTTCATGATCGAGCCCCATCTGCAGAGGTGCCTCCATCGATTTGTTGATGGCGTTCTTTGCCAGTGCGAGGGCAACGGCCGGTTTCCTGCTTAATTCCTCTGCCAGCTCCTCCGCCGTCGGCATCAACGCTTCAAGGGAAACGACTTTGTTAACCAGGCCGATCCGCAGGGCATCGTCCGCGGAAATGATCCGCCCGCTGAAGATCAACTCTTTCGCGATGGCTACCCCCACGAGCCGCGGTAATCTCTGTGTTCCTCCACCACCGGGGATGACGGCCAGATTGATCTCGGGCTGTCCGAATTTCGCCGTCGTCGAGGCAATTCTCAAATCGCAGGCCATGGCCAGTTCGCAGCCTCCGCCGAGCGCAAGCCCGTTGACTGCCGCAATGACCGGCTGAGGCAGCTGCGCAATCAGATCGAGGGGTTTCTGTCCTACCTGTGCCAATGCCCTGGCGTCCACCGCCGTCATCGTTCGCATCGCCGCGATGTCCGCACCTGCGGCGAACGCTTTATTTCCCGAACCGGTGAGGATCACCGCTCGAATGTTGTCATCTTTCCTGATCTCTTCGAATGCGTCAGCCAGTTCTTTGTAGAGCTCCTGATTCAGCGCATTGAGAGCCTCAGGTCGATTCAACGTTACAATTGCTGTTTGCCGCTTTTTTTCTATTAATAGCAAAGCCATATTTGCACCTTCTCTGTTCTTCTGTTCATTACGGTCACATCTCCTTTCGCCCCGATGCTCCTCCGCATCGATTCGCCCGGAAGGGATCCATTCATGGGAACAGAATGGCTCCTGAGAAAGGAGCGCACACATACGAGATTTTTATAGAATCGCCATCTTTCGCGTCTCGGCTGTTAATTGCTCCCGGAAGTTGGGGTGGGCGATATGAATTAATTCCTGGGCCCGCTGTCTCAGGGATTTTCCGATCATCGTGGCCACGCCGTACTCGGTGACAATGTACATGACACTTTGTCTTTGCGTGCTGACCTTTGCACCGGGATTGAGTGAGGAGACGATTGTGGAGATCGCCCCATCCTTTGCCGTTGAGTAGAGACAAAGAAAATTTTTCCCTCCCTCCGACAGATAGGCTCCCCGGGCATAGTCCGCCTGCCCACCGACAGCGGAATATTGCTTCCAGCCGATCGATTCGGAGCAGCACTGCCCGGTCAGATCCACCTGGAGTGTTGCATTGATGGCGATCATGTTGTCGTGCTTTGCAATAATCTCCGGATTGTTGGTATAAGACACCTGATAGGACTCCACCGCCGGGTTCCTGTCCACATAGTCGTAGACGTTCCGTGAACCGAGGGCAAAGGTGAACACGGATTTCCCTTTGTGAATCTTCTTTTTCTTGTTGGTGACGATGCCCGCCTCGATCAGATCCAGCATGGTGTCGCCGAACAGCTCCGTGTGAATGCCCAGGTCTTTTTTACCTATGAGGGACTTGCAAACTGCATTTGGAACACCGCCGACGCCGATCTGAATGGTTGCCCCGTCGGGAATGAGGTCCGCTATGTACCGCCCCATGGTCTCATCCATGACAGATATCGGGATCGAGGGAATGATCGGGAGATCTTCGTTGTTTTCGATGACGTAATCCACGTCGGAGATGTGAATGAAACTGTCGCCGTACACGACAGGTTGCTTCTCGTTGGCCTCCAAGATGACCATTTTCGCCGCGCGGGCGCACGACTGAGAGTTGGAAACGCTGCCGCCGAAGGAGAAATATCCGTGCTTGTCCATCGGAGATACCTCGGCGATAAAAATATCCAGATGCCGGTATCCACGCTCATAGAGTCTCGTGCAGTCCTGGTAGTAAACGGGCGTGAAATCCCCCGAGCCGTCATCGATCGACCACCTCTGCGCTGCCCCGACAAACAGCGGGGTCGGAATGATCTTCCCTTTCAGCTTGCGATCCCAGATCGGGTTGCTCACCCCCAAGGTGTAAACGTTGTCGACTTCGACCCCCGCAAACTCCCCCGCCTCCGCCCTCTTTGCGATCGCCCGGCAGAGGGCCCGGGGCTCGCCGGGGGAAGGCGGCATGGCGAGCCGGTAACCGGACAACACTTTCTTCGCAGCCTCATCGGCACTGATCAATTTCGACTTATATTCATCCTGCGCTTTGTTCACCGACATAATCCACACCTCCTAAAGATTGTTTATGCTCTGTTGAAGACACTTCGAGCGAGTCAAGAGACCCTTTTCAATCCGCTGTCCAATGAAGGCCACCGATTGACGCCGTAATTATCCTTTCGCTTTACTTGCCATTTCACCGTTGAACCGTTATGTGAATAATCAGTCCTTTTGATTCCCGCCTCTCTTTGAACGAGTTTCTCATTCCACCCGGATCACGGCGGCATCCCCCTGGGCAAGTCCTCCACAGATTGAGCAAACACCCAATCCGCCTCCCCGCCTCTTGAGCTCATACATCATCGTCATCAGGATGCGGGCGCCGCTGGCGCCGACCGGATGGCCAATAGCAACGGCGCCTCCGTTAACATTGGTCTTGTCCTTTAATTCCTGCCATTTTTTATCGTCTCCCTCTGCAAGAATCTTTGTGGCCACCAAGGGCATGGCGGCAAAAGCCTCATTGATCTCGATCAATTTGATTTCGTCAAGCCCGACACCCGCTTTGGCTAAAGCCTTCCTAATGGCCGGTGCCGGTGCTTCAGCAATGTTGTCGGGCGCGACAGCCACACTCTGGACACTGAGAATGGTTGCGAGCGGTTTGATTCCTCGCTTTTCGGCTTCCGATCTTCTCATGATAATCACGGCAGATGCGCCGGCATCAAGACCCGGTGCGTTTCCGGCTGTCACAGTCGGACTACCATAGACTGTCTTGAGTTTTGCCAATCCCTCCATGGATGTATCGGCCCTCGGGAATTCATCCTTATCAAAGCGTACCATGCCTTTCTTTCCTGCCGGTACCTCAAACGCCATCATCTCATCCGCGAATTTTCCCTGTTTAAACGCCTCCTGGTATTTATGCTGCGACCCGAAGGACCAGGCATCCTGCATCTCACGGGTGACTCCGTGTTTTACGGCCACATCCCCGGCATCTTTCGCCAAATGGTTATAACCGGTGTAAGTGATTGGATTCAGGTGATCCTTGATGATGGGCGGCTGGATTCCCCTGCCCCATCTCAGGCCGTTAAGAACAAGAGGTGTGTTGCTCATATTTTCCGCGCCTACGGCCATGCAGATATCCGCTTCGCCGAGAAGAATGGCTCGGAACCCGAGCTGTACGGCAGAAAGAGAGGAGCAGCAAGCCCTGTCGATCGTCAAGGATACAAGGCTCGAAGGGAAGCCGGCGCGAAGCATGGCCTGTCTGGCATTTACATTGCTTTCCAAAGCCGCCTCGGATTGAATGCACATCCCATAGTAAAGTTCGCTGAGTTCCTCCGCCTGAAGTCCGGATCGTTTCAGGCATTCCTTCATAGCAAATACGGCAATATCAATACTGTGCATTTCACGCAGAGCGCCCCCGAATCTGCTGAAGGGCGTCCTTACGGCACTTACAATCACGACATCGTTTTTATTGTTCATTTACAGCCTCCTATAAGCCGTTCTTTTTTTAATAGTTATACCAGCCTTTACCGTTTTTTCTGCCGAAGCGGCCCGCTCGAACCAAATTAAGCAGATTTTGCGGAGGCCTGAAACGGTCTCCATATATTTTCGTCAAGCCTTCGCAAATGGGGACTTCAATATCCAGACCGGAAAAATCGGCCAGCTCGAATTGCCCCATGGGATGACCCAGTGCCAGCCGGAGGGTCTTGTCGATATCCTCTTTCGTAGCCACTCCTTCCTCAAGCAGCCGGTAACACTCCAGCCTGAGGGCTACGAGAACCCTCGTACTGATGAAACCTTGAGAATCCTTGCAAACGACGATTTCCTTTCCTACCTCGGCGGCAAAAGATTTTACCTGTTCAACTACCTCATCCGCCGTTTGCAGTCCCCGGACCAATTCAATCAATTTCATTATGACCGGGGGATTGAACCAGTGCATACCGATCACCCGCGAGGGGTCGGATACAGTGGCTGCAATTTCAGTGATACTGTACTGCGACGTATTGGAAGCGAGAATTGCCTTGGGACTGCATAGCGTGCTCAATCGCTTGAACAGATTCTTTTTTAATTCCAAAATCTCAGGGATGGCCTCAACAACGAGGTTGGCGTCCTTCACGGCGTTTTCCAGGTTGTCATTGAAATCAATTCTGGCCAAAACTGCTTCCTTTTCCTGCTCCGTCATCTTTCCTTTTTTTACAATGCGATCCAAAGAAACGGATAATTTCGATTTTGCCTGATCAAGAAGCTCCCTGCTGATATCATTAAGACTGACCATAAAACCGGATTGAGCCGACACCTGCGCTATTCCGTGTCCCATTGTCCCCGAACCGATAACTGCTACCTTTTTAATTTTCATTTCCTGCCTACTTTCTACCATATAGAATATCCACCGTCGATGACCAGCACGGAACCCGTCATATAATCGGATGCCTCCGACGAAAGAAAAATAGCCGCGCCGATGATTTCTTCCGGTTTGCCGAGCCTCCTAAATGGAATCTTGAATTTGAGGAATTTGCTGTGCGCTTCGTCCTCCTGCTGATGTTTCGTCATCTCCGTCTCGAAAAAACCGGGAACGATGCAATTGACGTTAATGCGGTAGGGGGCCCACTCCAATGCGAGTACACGTGTCATGTGGGCGAGGCCTGCTTTTGAGGCGCAATACGGAAGGGCGACGTTCGAGGCCATGATGCCGAGAACGGAGCCGATGTTGATGATTTTTCCTTTTTTCTGCTTGAGCATAATCTTGCCGACGGCCTTCGAAAGGAGGAACACCGATTTCAGGTTTGTATTCATGACATCGTCCCATTCCTCAACGGACGTATCGATGGTTTTGCTCATCGGGGCGATGCCTGCATTGTTAATGAGAATATCGATTCTTCCGAATCGATCGAACACCTTTGAAACCATTTCATCGATGCTCTTTTGACTTTTTACATCTACGGGAATGGCGATTGCACTGCCACCGTTCTTCACAATCTCATTTGCCGTCGCCTCAATGAGATTCGTGGTTCTGCTCGTGACGACAACCTGTGCACCGACGTCACCCAGCCCGATCGCCATCGCTTGACCAAGCCCTTTGCTGCCGCCAGTCACAATGGCCACTTTGTTCTCTAACCTGAACTTATCCAAGTATGTCATTATGTCCTCCTCGGTATCGTATCCCTTCGCAGGGTCAGATTCTTTTGCCCCTGTCTGACAATTTCATAGGTGGGCGCTACAACCTGTCCTCCACCCATGCCGCTGAAAGCGATCGAGCTTCCATCAAATACGTATTTGGAA
>Ga0209638_1002007_pt1 | contig 12692 bp, 12 predicted proteins | sample BarGraNGADG00211_FD_184490 | JGI IMG/M metagenome (GOLD analysis project Ga0209638, IMG submission 184490) | Arctic peat soil microbial communities from Barrow, Alaska - Barrow Graham LP Ref core NGADG0002-211 (SPAdes) (version 2) | ecosystem: Environmental > Terrestrial > Soil > Wetlands > Peat... | reverse complement strand
TGACCTGCGACGACGTTGGTAGCGGGGGCAGGATTTGAACCTGCGACCTCCGGGTTATGAGCCCGGCGAGCTACCGAGCTGCTCCACCCCGCGTCGGTAGTTGCAACCCTACGCGAACCGGACGGGCACGCCAAATCCGCTCGGTTCCCAGCGTTTTGCGCGCGTTCACGGCTTGGCGGTCGCGCTCGGCGTAGGTGCCGCCGGGGTCTTGGTGGCACCGGGCGCCGGAAGGCTCACCGAACCCGAGGGAGCAGCAGCCACCGCTTGGGCGATCGCTGCCTGCAGGCGCTGCTGCGCCGCACCGTACCCCGCGAAGTCGCCGTTCTTCAGGGCGGTCTGCCCGTCGGAATACGCCTGCTGTATCGCGGCGAGGGCAGTTTTCAACGCTGAAGTTGAAGGCGTGACACCAGCGCCAGTCCCGCCAACAGCAGGCGTTGTCGTAGGAGCTGTCCCCGAATCCGCGGTAACCACGCCGGAACTGCCACCGAAGAGCCCATCCAAAGCCCCTTGCAGCGTGTCCGACCACGCCAGCTGGTTGCCGAAGGCCGTCACGATCGCCCGAGACAACGGAAACGAAGACGTGGTCTTGGCGCTCACATAGATAGGCTCGACGTACAGCAGTCCGCCGCCCACGGGCAGGGTCAGCAGGTTGCCCAGCGAGATCTGCGAGTCCGCAGTTCGGTTGTTATTGAGGAACTGAGACAACGTGAGGGTGAACCGTGGGGACGAGCTGTTGGATGACTCGATGTCGTTCTGGACCTGCCCCGGACCCTTGACCGTCGTGTCACGCGGCAGCTCGAGCACCCGCAACACGCCGTACCCCGGACTTCGCTGACCGGCGACATTGCCCGCATTTGAGTCAGCGGCCATGAACCCCGCCAGCACTGGGCGGTTCCCCGTTGGCATGAAGGTTGTCGTCAGCGAGAACGAAGGTGACGACTGGCCCGGCATCGCGATGCTGAGGTAGTACGGAGGCTGGTCAACGGGTTGCGCCTGCGTCGGGTCATCAGGAATCGTCCAGAAGTCCTGTCCACCGTAGTAAGCCCCCGGGTCGGTGACGTGGTAGGTGGCCAACAGGCTGCGCTGGATTTTGAACAGATCCTCGGGGTAGCGCACGTGCGCCATCAGCTGACCGCTCATCGCCGACATCGGAAGAACGGTGCCGCCGAAGGCCTTCGACCATGCCTTAAGGATCGGGTCGGTGGGGTCCCAGGCATAGAGCTTGATGCTGCCGTCATAGGCATCGACGGTGGCCTTGACCGAGTTGCGCATGTAGTTGACCTCCCCCGCCTGCAGGGCCGTGACGCTGGTATTCTGCGCCGTCAGCGAGTCTGTCGTCACACTGCCGGTCTGCTGCAGCCTGGAGTACGGGTAGTCAGGCGACGTCGTGTAGCCGTCGACGATCCACTGCACCCGGCCGTTGACAACCGCCGGATAGGTGTCGCCGTCCAGGGTGAGCCACGGCGCCACACGCGCGACCCGCTCGGCCGGCGTGCGGTAATCGAGCATCCGCGAGTCGGAGTTGACGGTGTTGGAGAGCAGGATGTTCACCTCGCGATACTTGATCGCGTAGGCCACCTTGCGGGCGAGGTTGCCGATGTTGACGCCACCCTTGCCGGTGTAGGTGGTGTTCTGCTGGCCGGTCGCACTCGAGTTGGGGTAGTCGAGCTCTTTCGCCGTCCCGTTCGCGGGACCGCCCACGATCGAGTAGCCCGGCGAGGACTCACCGAAGTAGATGCGTGGCTCGAAGGTGCCCAGGGGCCCCACCGGCGGGATGTTCTGCTCGTAGAAGACCGGCGTACCGTCCTGACCGCTGCGGTTGCCGTAGGCCGCCACCACACCAAACCCGTGTGTGTAGACCGTGTGGTCGTTGACCCAGTTCTGTTGGGAGGCCGGCAGACCGCTCAGATCCAGCTCGCGCACCCCGATCACGGTGTCCCTCAAAGCCCCATCGATCGGGTAACGGTCGACGTCCAGGGGATCGGGAAACTGGTAGTAGGTCTTGACTGCCTGCAGCTGTTTAAACGTCGGGGACACCACACTCGGGTCGACCAGACGGATGCCCGGGACGGTGGCAGCGTCGTTGGCTAGCTGACCCTTAGAGGGGGTGGTCGACGCCTGATACTGGGTGACCTGCGCTCCATTAAGTCCCCATGCGGTTCGGGTGGCCTGGATGTTGCGGGAGATGTAGGGGGCCTCAAGAGACTTTTCGGACGGCGCGACCTTGAACTGCTGGACGATTGCCGGGTAGATGCCTCCGACGACGATCGCGCACACCGCCAGCAGTCCGACCCCAATAGCCGGAAGGCGCCAAGAGTGGGTCCAGATCGTCGCGACGAACAAAGCTGCGCACATCACTCCGGCCACCGCCAGGATCGCTTTGGTGGGCAAGACCGCGTGCACCTCGGTGTAGGTCAGTCCGGTGATAAGGCGAGAGTCCTGTGCCGTCAACGAGTAGCGGTCCAGCCACCAGCTGGCCGCCCGGACGAGGACAATGCCGGCCATCAGCAACGAGAGGTGCACACGCGCCGCGGTGGTGGTCCGCTCACCCTTGGTCTGTATCTGAAGACCACCGTAGACGTAGTGCGTCACGGCAGCGGCCAGTGTGGCAAGGATCAGGATCATGGTGAGGAACCCCACGATGAATCGCAGCCATGGCAGGGTGAAGACGAAGAACCCGATGTCAAGGCCGAACTGAGCGTCCTTGGTCCCGAACGGCGACCGGTTGACCCAAAGCAGGAAGGTCTGCCATTCGCTGGCGCCGGCCGATCCGGCAAAAAGACCGAAAACCGCCGGAGCGGCGATCGTGGTCAGTCGGCGCAATGGCTCAAGCAGCTCGCGGTAGTGATCGAGGTTCTGCTGCTCTTCGGTGACCGGCGGATAGACCGGACGGGTGCGATACCCGATCAGCAGACTGGAAGCCACGACAGCAGCCGTGATCAGACCGCAGACCACGAAGAGCCCGACCTGGGTCCAGAGCTGGACCCAGAAGACCGTGGTGTACCCGACGCTTTGGTACCAGAGCACCTCGGTCCACAGCTGAGCCGCGAGGGTGATGAGCACGATGATGACGGCCAGGATGACCACGGTCGGGACCAGCGGACCTCGACGGCGCAGCGAGAACTGCGGCATGGTGGGTCTGCCGGGGCCACCGCCCATACGACCGGACCCGAACCCACCAGAACCGCCGCCTGAACCCCCACCGGGGCCGCCAGAGCCCGCGTCGCCGGAACCGCCGAACCAGTTTCCTTGACTCAAGACATCGCCCGATCTCGCCGTTGCCGCACAGGAATTGCGCGACCTCCTGGATACTCCAACTTACCCACTTATCGTCCGGTTCCCGTCACCGCATGAATATGCGGCAGTATTGAGTCGTGACCAGCGCCTTCCAGCCGATCTTCAGCCCCCTCGTGACGTCCGCTGTTGAGACCGAACGGCACGTCGCCGCGGCCGGCTGGGACCAGCCGCCACGCTTGTTCGCCCTGGTCAAGACCACTGGGCTGCTCGAGCGGGAGCCGCACTTGCGGGCCCAGGTCGGTCAAGGCGATGCGGAGGCTCTGACCGCGATCGAGCAGGAGGGCTTGCCCAGTACCTCGTCTCTGGAGTCTCTCCTTGCCCAGCTCGCCTGGCCACACGAGGTCGAGGGCGTAGCCCTCGCCGTCGAACGGCTTGTGGTGCCGCCGGAGGCCGAACGCGACCTGCCCGAGAACCCCGACGAAGCCGCCGAGGCCCTGGCCGCGCACCCCGGCCGCAAAGACGTCCGACTGCTCGTGGCGGTGCTGCGCGACGGCAAGTCCACCTGCCTGCTGCGCCAGCGCGATCACGACACCGACGACAAGGTTGCCTCCGGTCCCGACATCGCGCCGGGCCTGGTGCAGGCGCTCAGCGCCACGTTGCAGGACTGACCAGCACCCAGCTCCGCCCGCGCGTGTTCCTGCCGTGCATGCCTGGTGCCTACTTGCAGGTCGGCAGCGAGGCGCCGCGGTTGGCTGCGATCGCCTCAACGGCATCGCGCGCCTGGGTGAACGTCGCCACCTTCACGACCCTGAGCCCGTCGGGGACATGCCCCACGACCTCGTTGCAGTTGTCCGCGGGAGCAAGGAACCATGCAGCTCCACCTCTCCTGGCACCCACGAGCTTCTGTTGGATGCCGCCGATCGGCCCGACAGTGCCCGCGGAGTCGATCGTCCCGGTTCCAGCGATGTCGGCGCCTCCGGTGAGCGAGCCGGGCGTGAGCTTGTCATAGACCGCGAGGGAGAACATCATCCCCGCCGACGGTCCGCCGACATCTCCTGCGTTGATGCTGACCTTGGTCGGGAAGACGAACCCAGTTCGCAGCACAACACCCACCACCGCGTTGCCCGACACGTTGGCCGTCTTGACTCTGAGCACCCGATCCTTGCCAGTCCGGCGCACGGTAAACACAGCACTCTGACCCGGCTTGTGCGCGCGGATCGAAGCCCGGACCGAAGCAGGGGTCGTCGCGGCCTTACCGTCGATCGAGACCAGGATGTCGCCGGGCAGAAGAGCACCCTTGGCTGGCGAGTCGGTGGTCAGCACATCGATGGAGACCACCTCGGGAACCGTCTGGCCCAGCGCACGAAGGGCAACGGCAATGGCCTCCTGCTGCGAGTCGGCCATCTCGGCGGCGTTCTCCTGGTCGACCTCTGTACTGGTCACCCCCGTGGGGAACAGCTCGTCCTCGGGCACCACCGCCGTCGTGCCGTCCAGATGAGCGCTGAGCCATGCCCACGCGTTGACCGGGTTCGTGGGGCCACCGAGAACCGCGACCGTGGTGAAGTCCAGAACTCCGGTTGTGGGGTAGGTGGCCTTGCCCGCCACGGTGATCAGCGGCTTCCCGTCAGGACCATTACCCAAGGTGTTGGTCACCGGACCGGGCTGCAGGATGGCATATGGCAGATGAACCATGCCCATGACTGCGCCCACGACGATCCCGACGAACATGGCGATCAGCCAGAAGGTAGCCCGCCGACCCAGGCCGGCGCCCTGTTCCTCAGCAGCAATGATCGCAGAGTCCTTGGTGTCGGTCACGGCGTACCGACCCACTCATCGCTGCCGTCTTCAAACATCTGGTGTTTCCAGACCGGGACCGCGGCTTTGACAACATCGATCAGGTCACGGCATACATCCAGGGCTACGCCGCGGTGCACTGCACTGACTGCCACCACGACCGCGATGTCTGCGATCTCAAGGTGACCGACTCGGTGCACGACCGCGAGGCGAATGACGTCTTCGTCGGTGGTGACACGCTCGGCAAGCTCGCGCAGAACCTGTGCAGCGCTCGGGTGGGAGCTGTACTCCAACGCCACGACGCTGCGGCCGTGGTCGCGCTCGCGCACGAGACCGATGAAGGTGGCGATGCCGCCGGCGCGGGGGTGACGCACAGCATCAAGCACCTCATCGACAGACAGCGGGGACGCGCGGATCTCTGCGAGCACCACCTCTGCCGCATCTCCCTTCCGAGGGAGGCCGTGCGTGCTTCCGGTCATTTTCCAACTTTCTTGCGTCGACGGCGTCGCATGATGGCGGCGGTACCGACCAGTGCCACTGCGGCACTGGCTGCGCCGAGCGCCGCATCCTTGCGGTCAAGCCTGCGGGCCGCCATGGCATGGTGGCCGATGATGCTGTCAATGAGGGCAACCAAACAGGTCATGTTGTCGTAAGCCGGTTGCCAACCTGCCTTTCCCAGGGTTGCCGAGGAAACAGCCCAGGGATACATCGCGAAGGCGAGATCGCTGGCCGGAAAGGGCAGTATGCCCACTCGGTGGAGCCGCTGACCAATCCCTAGGGCCATGCTCTCACTGAGCTCGACTGCAAGCATCCCGCTCACCGCCTCCACCTCAGCCTGGGTCATCCAGCCGTGCGACGCCACCGTGACCACCGGCCCCAGGCCCAGTTCGACCGTGGTCACCAGAGCAGTGGCCAGGTCCTGCACGTGGCAGAACTGCCAGGCCGGCGAGCCGCCCTTGACCGTCAGCAGACGAGGAGCCTCAAAGTGTCGGGTGATGACGGTGTCGATCCCCGGGCCGACCAGGGCCGCTGGACGCACCACGGTGATAGCCAAGCCGGGGTGAGCCTCGCCGGCGGCCCTCAGAACCTGCTCGACGGCCAGCAAGTCTCCCACCATGCCCTCATCAGGGTCGGCAGCCAACGGCGCGTCTTCGGGCAAGGGCACCGCGTTGCCCGGCGACGCCCCGTATGTCATAGCGCTCGTGACGACCACCAGGCGCGCGACGCCGGCGGCCGCAGCGGAGATCACCACGGTCTGGATCTGGCGAATGGCCCGCTCGCGCCGGTTCCGGGCACTCTTCTTGAGGTCTGCCGAAAGGTCCGTACTGGCCGCCACGTGAATGAGGGCCTCGACGCCCCGCAGCGAATGAGCCAGATCAGGAGATTCCAGGTCAACCAGTCGCCAGTGCACCCCGTCGGCGCTGCCCCGCTCGGGACCGAGCCCGACCACGGTGCCAATGACAGCCCCCGGGCCGGAACGTGCCAGCAGCGCACGCACGATGCGGTCGCCCACCGGTGTCGCCGCACCGGTTACCGCGACGGTCATCGTTGCGCGCCGGGCCCTAACCCGTACCCTGGGGGAACTCACTGAGACCTCCTCATGTTTACCTATGAGAGATCATCTTCTCAGGAGATCAAGGAGTCCCGCGTGTCTGATCATCCCCATCAAGGGCCAGCCAACCCGAACGAGCCGGATGAGCCCGACTTCGCGGCGATCCTCGCCTCGTTGCTTGGTGCAGCCGACAACCCCGAGGTGGCCAACGCGCTAGCTGCCATGGGCATCGACAAGATGGACCCCGCCGCCATGGCCATGCTCGGAGCCCAGCTCAAGTCCATGCTCTCCGGGAACGCCGTTGACCCGTTCAACGTCGAGCTCGCAACCGACGTGGCCCGCAAGTCCGTTGCTGCAGAAGGCGACTCAATCGTCAGTGTTGTCGCTCGCCGCGAGATCGAGCAGGCCGTCGAGGTAGCCCATCTTTGGATCGACGCCGTGACAGACCTGCCGGCCCCCGCCGGTGCAGTCCATGCCTGGAGCCGAGCCGAGTGGGTCGACCAGACGATGCCCATGTGGCGCCAGCTTGTGGAGCCGGTCGCCGCAGGAGTGAGCACCGCCGTCGTGGCCGCCATGCGCTCCCAGATGGGCCAGCTCGAGGCCGGCGAGGACGTCGCCGCGATACCGGGGCTTCCTCCAGGCCTAGATCCCAGCGCACTCATGGGCCAGGTGGAACCGATGCTGGCGCGGATGAGCGGAACCATGTTCGGCGTCCAGGTCGGTCAGGCCGTGGGCGCGCTCGGCGGGTCCCTGGTCAGCGGGACCGACGTGGGACTCCCGCTGGTGCCTGGCCACGGCGTTGCGCTGCTGCCGGCGAACATCGCCGCCTTCGCAGAGGGGCTCGAGGTCGAGCTCACCGAGGTGCGCCTGTACCTCGCGGTGCGCGAAGCCGCCCGCGTGCGCCTGTTCGCCGAGGTTGCTTGGCTCGGCCCCGAGCTGGTCACAGCCGTCCAGGCTTACGCCCGCGACATCAGCATCGACACCGAGGGCATCGAGTCGGCACTGCGCTCGATAGACCCTTCCGACCCCGAGGCCATGCAGTCGGCTCTGTCCAACTCTTTGTTCACCCCCGAGCCGAGCCCAGCCCAGCGCAGGGCGCTGACCCAGCTCGAGACCTACCTCGCCCTCGTCGAAGGCTGGGTGACTGTGGTCGCCAACCGTGCCACCAGCAACCATCTGCCCCACCCGGCCGCCTTGGACGAGGCGGTCCGGCGGCAACGCGCATCTGCTGGCCCGGCCGGGCAGATATTCAGCCAGCTTGTCGGTCTTGAGCTACACCCCCGCCGGTTGCGCGATGCCGCCAACCTGTGGGCCGCGCTGGAGTCCAGGGGCGGTGCCGCAGTGCGTGACAGTGCCTGGGCACACCCAGACGTGGCACCCACGGCGTCCGACCTCGACGACCCGCTTGGCTACGTCGACCGTTTCATGTCCCGGGGCACCAAAGACGAGATGGACACGGCCCTTGATGCCATGCTCGCCGAAGGCGACTCAGGCAAGGAAGGCGACTCGGGCAGAACCTAGGTTGACCTGTTGAAGTCCAGGAGTGCTCGGTCCCAGCGTCAGTTCTGGGTCACATCGTCGGTCAGGCCGTCGGTGACGTCGTCGGGCCGGCGAAGTCCGGCCGTGGCCGCGACCCCCTCGAGATATCCGCGCGCCCGCTCCGTGCGTGGGTAGGACTCCAGCAGCGACCAGAACTCGCCACCGTGACCGGGCTGGAGCAGATGCGTCAGCTCGTGCAGGATCACGTAGTCGAGCACCCACGACGGCATCCCCTTGACTCGCCCCGAGATGCGGATCGTCCCGTCGGCCGGTGTGCAGGAACCCCATCTGAAGTTCTGGTTCGTGACCCAGGCAATGCTGACCGGCTTGGCCAGGCCACCCAGGAATCGTCGGGACAGGTCAGCGGCCCGAGCCAACAGCTGCTCGTCGCTCGGTCGCCGACGCCTGTCACCGGCAGCCAGCCTACGGATCATGGCGTCGACCCACGCGTGCTCCTCGTCGGCAGAGAACCGCGCCGGGATGAGCACGATCGTGCGCCCGCCCTCGCGATAGGCGCTGACGGTCCGGCGTCTCTGCCGGCTGCGCCTGACCTCGATCTCATCGGTGTCCACATTCAGAATCTAGGCTAAGAATCCGGGAAATTGCATGATTTCGGGGCGTCGAGTTGGGCGCGGTGGTCGTGACAGACCCGGGGTTCGCGGGCATCCAGCCACCTCTGGGGCTAGGTCCGAGGGCGTCATACCGGAGGTTTCGCAAGTTCTGGTCGGTCATCTCGGGGGTGAGCGCAAAGCTGAGGAACCGAACTTGAGCACGGAAATATCGGCCCAATGCACTGGGTTGTGCTCAGGCTGGTCTAGGGTGACACGAGTCCGGTGCCGCACACAGCGGTTGGAACGAAACAGGAGACATAGACAAATGGCAGAGTCTGTAGAGACCGGCGAGACGTACACGGGCGACTTCTACTGCGTGAAGTGCAAGGAGAAGCGAGACGCCACTGGCAAGGTCGTCGAGACGAACGGCCGACGCATGGCCAAGGGAAAGTGCCCCGTATGTGGCACGAACCTCAACCGTATTCTCGGCAAGGCCTGACCAGCCACCGAACCTCGCAAGGGGCGGCACCCGAGCATCACCGCTCCAGTGCCGCCCCTTCGCACACCCCCGACCCAGGTGCTGCTAGGAACCGCTGGATGAGACCGGGGCCCGACAAACCGTGACTCCTGCAGCGACGGGCCGCGTCCCTGCAGGAGTCCAGGATGAGCAAGACCACCTCTGGAGAGCCACCCGCAACCGCCACGACCCGGTCCGGATCAGCACACCGACGACGGGATCGCCTCGCGGACGGCTTGGACGGGGGCAGGGCCATCCCGACCCTGAGTCGTCTGGCACGCCCCGAAAGGCGGATGCCGATCGGCCTCGGCGCCCCTCGCACCCTGAACGAGCACCATCTGCTGGTCGAAAGAGCCACAGACCGGACTGACTGAGCCCGATCGATGAACGCCGCGCCATCGGCTGCGACCGCACCCAAGGGTGACGGCGGCTGCGACCGCCCACGGCCCGACTGCGCGCGCCCTCGACCACGTCGGCGCCAGATCCACCAACACCTCGCCATCAGCGGGCAGGCCCCGCCGCCCTCCGCCGCCACAGATCTGCCCACGCGCGGATCGGTCAGACCCGCGTGAACCGAGGCTGCGGGGCGGGTTCGGGCGTCCTTCATGGGCTGTCCGGATCTCCGGCTGGAGGTCGGCCCGCTGAGCACAAGACACCTTCCCTGCATGACTGCTCAATGGCACGAAAGGGACGCGCAGTGGCCCGGGTCGCTGTCTCGGTCCTCACCCGCTCGGGCGCTCCGTCCCGGTCGCCGGGTTAATCTCGCGGGCACGTTTTGCCCAAGGAAGACCTGGGTCGCCGCAATGATCGGGTGCACGTGCCCGCCCGGGGCGCTGGAGGCCGGACGATCTTTGGGTACAGGCGTTGCTGGGGTGGCCGCGACGCTCAGCCGCGTGGGTTTCGTCATCCGCTTTGCTAGTGCCCAGCCTGGCACGCGACAATGGCAGGGTGAGTGAAATCCCCCGCAGGGCAGCGATGCGCACGGTCAGGCTCGCCGCCTTGCCGTTGGGGCTCGCCGGCCGCACCGCGTGGGGCTTGGGCAAGCGGGTCGGCGGAAAGTCAGCAGAGCTCGTGGCCGCGGAAGTCCAGGCCCGCACAGCCGATCAGCTCTTCAAGGTCCTGGGCGAGCTCAAGGGTGGGGCGATGAAGTTCGGGCAGGCCATGTCGATCTTCGAGGCAGCCATGCCCGAGGATCTTGCCGGGCCATACCGCGCCACGTTGACCAGGCTGCAGGACGCCGCGCCACCGATGCCCACGCCCATCGTGCACGCCGTGCTGGTGGCAGAGCTCGGGCCGCGCTGGAAGCAGAAGTTCCTTTCGTTCGACGACAGGCCAGCAGCGGCGGCATCCATCGGCCAGGTGCATCGTGGCGTCTGGAAGGACGGCCGCGACGTCGCAGTCAAGCTGCAGTATCCGGGCGCGGGCCAGGCACTGATCGGCGATCTCAACCAGGTGTCCCGGGTGGCTCGACTGGCCGCCAACTGGATCCCGGGGCTGGATATCAAACCGATCCTCGAAGAGCTGAAGAGCCGGGTGGCCGAGGAGCTGGACTACGGGCTGGAAGCAAAGTCCCAGAAGGCTTTTGCCGCGGCGTTCGCGGGCGACCGTGAATTCGCCATCCCCGAGGTCGTCTACCACAAGGGCAAGGTCCTGGTCAGCCGATGGCTCGACGGAACACCCCTGTCGACGATCATCACAACTGGTTCCCAGCAGGCCCGCGACGCAGCCGCCACGCGCTACCTGGAGTTTCTGTTGGTGGGGCCCCAAAGAGCCGGGCTGCTGCATGCCGACCCACATCCGGGCAACTTCCGGATGCTGCCCGACGGCCGGCTCGGGATCCTCGACTTCGGTGCGGTCAACCGGTTGCCCCATGGCCTCCCGGTCGCGATGGGTCAGCTGCTCACGTTGGCGCTGATGGGCGATGCCCAGGGCTCACTGAAGGGTCTGCGCAGGCAAGGGTTCGTCAAGAACTCGATAGATGTCGACGCAGACGAGCTGCTGGCCTTCATTGGGCCTTTCATGGAGCCTCTGCGGACCGACACCTTCACCTTCACCCGAACGTGGTTACGCTCCATGGCGTTGCACCTCCACGATCCCCGCCGCCCCGATTTCATGCTGGGCCTCAAGCTGAACCTGCCGCCGGCATACCTGTTGATCCACCGCGTGTGGCTCGGCGGCCTCGGGGTGCTCTGCCAGATCCAGGGCGAGGTGCCCGGCCGTGCCATCCTGGACCGCTGGCTGCCCGGCGCCGACCTCCCACCGTTCGACGTTCTCCTTTCGCAGGCCTAAGGACGGAGCTGACAGTAAGTGGCCAGACCCAGCAGTACGCCCACGGCGTGTCTGCTTATTCGGCGGCCCACGTGCGGCGGCGGCCTCGCGGTTCCGGGGGATGCCATCGAATGATTCGCAAACCTGCTTGGTAGCTGACCGGAGGGAGGAGTCGAAACGGATGACAGATCTCGTCTTAGCGCCTCACTGTGCCGTCTGTGCAGGTCCTGGCTGCGATCGCCGGACGGCTCAGCGGAGCTCGTTGATGCCGATCGGGCTGCCCGCGGGATCGCGCAAGGCGCAGTCGCGAACCCATACCGGCTGCTCGGTCGGCTCCTGGACGACGTCGGCGCCGTTGGCCTGCAGACGCGCGAAGGCGCCGTCGAGGTCGGCGGTGGCCAGGATGATAGGGGCGTAGCCGGCCTTGGCCATCATCGCGACGACGGTGCAGCGCTCGTGGTCGGTGACGCCGGGGTCGACGTCCGGCGGCTCCAGGACGATGGACGTGCCGGGCCGGTCGGCGGGGCCGACCGTGATCCATGCCATCTCGGCGCATCCGACGTCGTTGCGGACCTCGAAGCCGAGGGTGTCGAGGTGGAAGGCCAGGGAGGCGTCCGGGTCGGCGTGCGGCAGGAAGCTCTCGTGAATGGTGATGTCCATGGCGGTCAGGCTCCGGGCGGCTCGGCGACCGGCGCTTCTCGATTCCTGATCGCTCTGGTCACCTGTTTCGCGACGCACGACGCCATCTCGCCCTCGCGCGCGTCGCGTGGCGCCGGTAGGTGCTGGGCAGCACGCCGACCAGCTCGGTAAAGCCAGTGCTGAAGGTGCCCAGCGACGAGCTGCCGACCGCGAAACAGACCTCGGTGACGCGCAGGGCCCCACGACGCAGCAGCGCCATCGCCCGCTCGATGCGCCGCGCCATCAGGTAGCGGTACGGCGACTCGCCGTAGGCGAGCCCGAACTCGCCTCTGAGGTGCCCGGCCGACATGTGCGCGCCGCGGGCGAGCGCCTCGACGTCCAGCGGCTGCGCGTGCTCCGGTCGATCCGGTCACGAAGCCGGCGCAGCCGCGCGAGGTCGCGCAGGTGCTGCGCCGCGGCGGGTCTGCTGGTCACCTGCGAGATCGGGCCACATACGACTGTATGTGGAGCAGGATAAATGCCTACCCGACCCTCTTGAACACGCCCCTTTACCGGTCGGGACAAGTCGAAACAGATGAGAGAACTCCTCTCACGG
>Ga0209638_1002006_pt1 | contig 12700 bp, 11 predicted proteins | sample BarGraNGADG00211_FD_184490 | JGI IMG/M metagenome (GOLD analysis project Ga0209638, IMG submission 184490) | Arctic peat soil microbial communities from Barrow, Alaska - Barrow Graham LP Ref core NGADG0002-211 (SPAdes) (version 2) | ecosystem: Environmental > Terrestrial > Soil > Wetlands > Peat... | reverse complement strand
AGCGAGCACAAGCGGATCATCATGGCGTTGCTGCGCGAGTTTGGGGACCGTGGGTTTCCGCTCGATCACCTGCTCCTGATCGTGCTCGATGGCGCGAAGGAGCTGCACACGGGGCGGTGCGCGAGGTATTCGGTGACGTGCCTGGAGTCCATATGCAGCGCTATCAGTGGCACAAACGCGAGAACATCGTGAGCTACCTGGCGAAGCAGAACCAGCTGAATTGGCGGCGCAGACTGGAAACGGCGTATGCGCATCCCTTGTATGCGGATGCGAAACGGGCACTCGACATGCTGTATGCCGAGTCCCCGGTGGCCACCTCAAACTCTCCCACCCGTGGCCGGGTCAAACTCCCCCACCTGTCGCGGTGGCGGGACAAGGGGACGCTACCCGTTCGATGGGTGCTTGGCAACTCGCGCTGCCGCTTCGCGCAGGCGCCAGCTCTTCCCGTCAAACTTCAGCAAGTACCCGTGGTGTATCAGCCGATCCAGCAGCGGCGTGACGATCACCGTGTCGCCGAGCAGCCGCGCCCAGTCGTCGACCGGGCGGTTTGAGGTCACGATCGTCGAGACCTCTTCGTAGCGACTCATCAGGACCTCGGCGAACTCGTCGCTGGCGGGCGCGGGGAGCTTGCGTAAGAACAGATCATCAATGAGGAGGAGGTCGGCCGCCTTCAGTTGACCGCGGTACGCGCGGAGTTTCCCAAGTTCGCGCGCTTCGGCGATATCCTCGATGAGGTGATGCGCTTCGCGATAGAGGACCTTGTAGCCGCGCTGCACCGCGAGTAGCGCCAGCGCTTTCGCACAGTGACTCTTCCCCATCTCCGGCGGATCAATCAACAACACGTCTTCCTTCGTGTCGAGAAAGTTGAGTGTGGCGAGTTCGAGTACGTCGCGCTTCGGGAGACGCGCGTTGTAGCTCCAGTCGAAGGACGGGAGATCTTTGCGCTCGGGCAGCCCGGAGAGCGCGTAGCGCCGTTCGAGCAAGCGCGAGTGGCGACAATCGAGTTCGTCCTGCACCAGTCACGAGAAAGCCTCCAGGAAATCCATCTCGTGACTTGTTACTTGCAGGGTGCGGACCGGGAGCGTGGCGCTCATGCCCGAGAGGTGCAGGCCAGGCAGGGCGCGTTCTAATTCGGGGAAGGATAGCGTCATGGGGTGTCTTCAGGCGCGGGCTGGACGGCGGGCTGGTCAAAGAAGGTTTGCTATTCCGAGAGGTCCCGGATGCTGGGCCCCGATTGCGTTAGCGCGGGTGGCGCGACCGATGGGGCCAGGGCGCGACGCCCCAGCGCCCCGCGCACGACCGCGGAGGAGACGCACGACGCGTCAAGCGCGCGCGCACACGGCTTCGATGTCCGTGTGCGCATAGGTGCGCGGCAGATTTGCCAGTGCGTAGAATGCCCGGTTGCCCAGTCGGCCGAGCTGGGCGAAGAGCGCCCGGCCCAGCGCCGCCATCTGCGGGCCGATCAGTTCAACGCGCGCGAGGACACGCGCCGTCTCACGGGACGGATTGAAGAGCCGATCTGCCTGAGGGATCACGAAGGTGCCCTTGCGTAGGGCTTTCGTATGGCGGCGCAGCACCCCGTGTTGGGCGTCGAAGATTTCGATGTCGCGCGCGTAGATACGCACCGTGACGGTGCTGTACAGCGGCGTCGGGAGCGCGGTGTAGTAGGAGTCCTCGATCTGCACGAGCCTCGCGTCATCAACGGTGCGCACGCCTTGCATGAAGGGGCGAAAACTCTCGAGCAGGAGTGGCCGGAGCGCGGGCTGTTTCTCGTGATACATCTCCAGGACCTGCCGCTTCTTGCGGCCGTGGATGCGGAGCGCGGCCCAGCGGTTCTCCCACTGCGCGAGCCACGCATTCTGCGCGTCGAGGGTCTCGAAGGTGCGGCCTTTCAGCGCGCCTTGGGGGTGCTGGATCGCGGTCTCCACCATCCCCTTCCGATTCGGGTCCCGCACGCGGCACGGATCGGCCACGACGCCATAATGCGCGAGCAGCGCGGCGTACACCGGATTCAGCGCTGGCTCGTACCAGTCGGGACGGAGCACGCCTTCCTTGAGGTTGTCCAACACGACGTATTGCGGGCACCGCCCAACGCCCGAAACCCTTCCTCGTGGAGTTGTGTCCAGATCTCTTGGCTGGTCTTCCAGCGCGTGGTCCGAAAACTCTTGTCCGAATACTTGAGCGTCATCACGAACAGATACGGGCGCTTGTACTTGCCCGAGGCCGTGCGCGTGGGGGCACCCTGGCCGTAGTTGACCTGGGCCTCCTTGCCGGGGAGGAACTCAAGGACATCGAAGCGGTCCGGTTCGCGGGCCTTCAGCGTCGCGACGAACCGCTTCACCGAGTTGTACTGGTGGGCGAAGCCGTGGCGCTTGACGAGATCCTGGAAGATGCTCACCGCGTTCCGCCCGAGCGTCACCTGCACCTCGATCCAGGCGTGGTGCGGCTTGCACGCCGAGATCGTGTTCGTCGCCGCCGACATCAGACTGCCGTCGGACGCCGGTGGCCAGGGTGGGGGAGTTTGGGTGACATCCCTCGCAAAGCCGGTGGCCACCCCGGGGGAGTTTACCCGTCGTGCATAGCGCCGGATGGTCTTCCGGTCGACGCCGGTTCGTCGCTCAATCTCGCGCTGCGGCACGCCCGTGCCCAGCAGCGTCTCGACCATAATCCGTAAATGGGACTTCAAGACGTTCACTCTTTCCTCCGTCACCTGCGTGAGGAGGTCAGCGTAACGTCCCGCCGTCGGGCGCCCCGGATTAGGCGCTTATGCGATCACTTGGGTGGGGAAGTTTGGGGTGGCCACAGGTGGGGGATTTTGGGTGGCCGCCGAGGTGCGACTGGGGGTAAAGTCGGGAAATCGGTATGCATCCTGAAACGTGCGTCGCGGAGGACATGGAGAAGTCATGCACGAACTTCAGCTCTCGGCTGGAGGTCCGCAAGAAGCCGTTTCTCCTCTGAAAGGGACTCCTCTAAGTCCGCAACAACTGCCTGATTTTACCAAGTCATTTTCCTGACGAGCCAATTGGGATGTCAGTGATTCGATGACGCAGACGTGACAATGGTAGGTACTGTCTTCGCTCCACTAGCCAGATAATGCGACACCGTGTCGCATTACCTGTCGTTTCGCTAAGAGGGTGAAACAATGTTCAAGTCTACCACAGCTGTTGATCTTCCTCCAATTATCACGCTTCTAACACCTGCTGAAAGACCTCGGGTTGATGCTGCAGGGGAGGGATATTACCGAACCCTGCATCGTGAGAATGTGGATGATCTCATACGGGATCTAAAATCGCGGCAAATTCATGCTGTCCTCGTTTCTGTTGCATGTGCAGGTTCTCAAGTTTCGCGTGTTGCTTCTCTTGTGCGGGAATTTCCACGTGTTCCTGCTATCGCACTTCTTAGTGAGCTTGAACCGAAGACACCTCACGCCGTGCTGGCACTTGGGCAGAGTGGAATTCGACGTCTCGTTGACGTTAGACTTGCAACGGGATGGCGGGAACTACGAGGAGCACTCATGGCGGACACGGGAGACAATGGCCAGCGCAGTGTACTTGGACAATTGGCAGTGGATCTTGCTGGTGCGCCAGATGACTGCTGGCGCTTTTTCGAGACACTTTTCATTTGTTCACCGCGGATTGGTAACATCCGAATGCTTTCCAAGCATCTCAACGTGTTGCCCAGCACGATGATGAGTCGATTCTACCGTGCAGGTGCGCCGGCGCCCAAACGCTATCTCGCTATGGCTCGGCTTGTCCGAGCAGCTCGCCTCTTTGAGAATGCAGGCTTCTCGATTGCGAACGTTGCGAATCATCTGGACTATAGTTCACCACAAAGCTTCGGTCGCCACATGCGCACTCTTCTGCATATGACCGCTGGTGACTTTCGAGCACGCTACGACGGTACTGGCATGTTCGAACGGTTTCGTGGAGAACTGATAATTCCGTATCTGATGGTACTTCGAGAGTTGCGACCCCTTACTACACCGCCAGGATGGATGCGATCGATACCGTCGGCTACGAAAAGGCTTGTGAGTCGGATATAGTGCGGTGATAGCGTACCGTAGCATCCACCATTGTCAGGGAGAGATCCTTATGGTGAATACTGTATGGTGAATACTGTAATTCTGGGACGCCAGTGTGATGATTAGGACATGTTATTACTGTGCTTCGAGACGAAGCGTGGACAGTATGCCAGCCATCTACGATTCGGCAGAAATGGGAAGATGTGCTATGATATCACTAGCTAGTGCCAAAGCAATTACCGGTAGCCCTGCGGCAAGGATAGCTTCTCGGCCACCCTCCTCGCGATCAACCAGGGCAAGTACACCAGCAACAATGCCACCAGCAGCTTGAATGGCGTCGACGGCACGAAGTGCAGAACCACCTGTGGTGATCACATCCTCGATCACGGCGACGCGGTCTCCTTCGTGGAACGGTCCTTCGATGAGCTTTCCTGTTCCGTGGGCCTTAGCTTCCTTGCGCACGGTAAAGGCGCGCAACGGTTGCTCCGTGCTTGCACTGGCGTAGGAGATGGCATAACTCATTGGGTCGGCGCCGAGAGTGAGACCACCAATTGCAGAGACATTCCATGACGCCTGACGAAGTACGGTGAGAGCCAGTGGCCCTATGAGTGCCAGACCATCAGGGCTCATTGTGGTGAGTCGTGCATCGATGTATAAGGTGGACTGACGCCCAGACGCGAGTGTGAAATGTCCGCGCCGTGCAGAGCGCTCGGCGAGCAATATGAGAAGGCGGTCGTGATCAGACATAAGCGTGGCAGACGTTAACGAGGCATTTGAGAGCGGTCAATTAATTGGGCGGGGAGCTGATGAACGCGCTGGGCTTGGACTCCTGTCGCGATTTCTTGGCGCCGTCTTTCTCGTGCTTCTCGGTGGATTACTCCTGCTCGACCGATCGTTGTTGAAGGCGAATCACAACCAGGCTGCACTCGATACACAATCGGCGGCGCTTCTCACCGAGTCCTTCGTGTCTGCACAAATCGATTTACTTGGGCGAATTGCTGATGTGGTTGCTGAAAGCACCGTGTCAAAGGATAGCCTTTTTGTGCACGGGAGGGTGGAACGGCTCATCGCGCAGGTTCCTGGATTGCGGCATGCGTGGGTGATTGACGCCGCTGGACGTCTTCAACTGGATGTCTCCGAGGCGGGAAAGAGTCACCTCCTGAGCTCAGAGCTTGTCGCGCGACTGGAGGCTCTACGCCCGTCTAGCGAGTTCACCATCGTCATCGTGCCGGTTGCATCGCGTCATGCGCTTGTTGCTCTCGTGCACACTTCGACAGGTGGCGACGGGGACGTTGGTGGCATTACCGGGCTGATCTTTGACGGTAATGCACTTCAAGCCTGGCTTGAACGCACGCAATCCGATACGAGAGTGACGCTTGTCGTACTCTCTGGGGCCGACACCGTTGCCTTTATAGGACAGCCTGGTGGAAACGCTCAGGCACTCACTGCGGCGCAGAAGATTGTTCGATTGCCAACTGGTGGAACATGGAGTGTGACGGCAACGCACGCCTTGACCACACGCTCTCTTCGGTGGGCGCTCTGGGCTCTTGGTGTGTTGGGCGTGCTCTTTCTGGCATTGGGACTCCTCCGCGAGCAACGACGAGCACTTCAGGCCTCCAGCCGATCGATCGAACTCGAGCGACTGTATAGCGACGTGAAACGAGCGAATCAGGCGAAGAGCGAGTTTCTTGCGAACGTGTCGCATGAGCTACGCACTCCACTCAATGCGATCGTTGGTTTCGTGGAGCTGTTGAGAGACGGATTCTATGGCGATCTTTCACCGCGGCAGGTTCCACCGGTTGACCGCATTGCGGCCTCGGCGACACATCTGCGGCATTTGGTTGATCAGGTGCTGGATATTGCGAAAATTGCGGCTGGACGTCTCGAAGTGGACTCGGAAACAATCGTTCTCCGTCCATTCGTACTTAACATTGCAAGCGAGCTGGAATCACTCGTTAGCGAGAAAGGTCTCACCTTTTCAATTACCATCGGAGCGTCTCTTCCGCGCGTTCGGACGGATCCAACGCATCTCCGTCAGATCCTTATCAATCTTATCGGTAATGCGGTGAAGTACACACCAGCGGGCACGGTGAGCCTACGCGCGCGGTTGATTGGTGCGCCTGCGCAACCCAATGCGCGTCGTCCCAGTGGGGCAAGTGCCGATGATGCAGGAGCACGGTTGCTACTTATCCGTGCTCCGCGCAGTGGCCCTTGGGTTGCACTGCAGGTGGTTGATACGGGTGTCGGGATTGCGAGCGCTGATCTCGAACGGATCTTCGATGAGTTTGAGCAGGTGAATGCTGGTCCGCGTGGCGACTCGATGCAACGTGGTACCGGTCTTGGGCTCGCTATCTCACGCCGGCTGGCGCGCCTCCTTGGTGGGGAGATCGGTGTTGAGAGCGAACTTGGCCGAGGATCGACTTTTACGATATGGCTCCCGGTCAACCCTGCCGATCTCACGCGCGAGCCTATCGGTACGCCTTCGCAGGGAAGCGATGTTATCGCTTGAAGATGTCCCTTACTCGCGAGAGGAGTCCAGGCTTTGACGGTTCCTTTATTGTTGCTAGTGCGCTTTCGAGCTCGCGCGAGAACGCGACAGTGTCGGGATAACGTTGCTTGGGCGTCTTGCTGAGCCCCTTCATGATCACTTGCTCGACGTTGGTCGAGAAGCGTAGGTTCGGACGTGCCGCGTTGAGCGGAATCGGCGGTTGTGAGAGCAGTTGCGAGAACATCTCGCGCGGGGTCTTCGCCGTGAAGGGCAGACAGCCGGTGAGAAGCAAATAGGCGATTGTTGCGAGGCTGTACTGATCCGCAGCCGGAGAAACGAGCTCACCCGAAAGCGCCTCCGGTGCGACGTACATCAGGGTACCCACGAAGAAGCCGGCGCGTGTGAGCCGCTGCTCTGGCGCCATGTCGGTATCGGTTGCAATTCCGAAGTCGAGCAGCTTTACCTGCCGGGTCGCCGGGTCGTACATGACGTTGTCCGGCTTGAGATCGCGGTGAACAATTCCCACGACATGTGCGGCGTGCACGGCATCCGCGATCTGCCGAATGATCGTCGATACTTCGTCAGTCGGAAGTGGTCCATGCTGCTTGGCATAGCGCTCGAGCAGCTCACCAGTGGCCCACTCGATGGCCAGGAAATGCATGCCTAGTGCAGCTTCGCCAACCTCAATTGTCTGTACGACGTTCGGGTGCTGCACGCGCTCGCCGTACCGTGCCTCGCGTACGAATCGGGCGACCGCTGTCTTGTCCTGGCGAAGTTTCTCACGCAAGACCTTCACTGCTACAATGCCATGGGTGGGATGCTCGGCACGGTAGACAGCAGATGTTCCACCCTCTCCAACTTCACCGCGCAGCATGTATCCCGCCAGGGTCTGACCTACCAGGTTCTCTTTGGTCACGTGGCGAACCTAACGTCTTCTCGTACGTTCTAGCAAGCAGCATTGCGTCAGATTGGCGCAAAGAACCTTGGAACAAGGATGAAACCAACGCAGCGGAAGTACGCGTTGTGCATTTCTTGACAAAAGATCAAAGCATTCCTATATAGGGCGCCGCACGTCGGGCAGCATGCTCAGCACCAGTACCGCAGAATCGATTCACATCGTTGGAGGCACCTCGCAATGGCTAGAGGGAAAGTGAAATGGTTCAATGACGCCAAAGGGTATGGCTTCATTGAGCAAGAGGGTGGTGAGGATGTCTTCGTGCACTTCTCCGCGATCGGCATGGAGGGATTCAAGACGCTCGCTGAGGGGCAAGAGGTCGAGTTCGAGATCGAGACGGGCGCAAAGGGACTCCATGCGGCCAACGTGCAGCGTGTGGGCTGAGTAGCGCTGCTCGACGTAACTGATTCTGCTACCGCCTGCCTCCTGTATGGCAGGCGGTGCTGGTTTTGGGGTATGATTGTCTTCATCCCATAATCGCCTCCGTGACTGATCTGATATTCTCCAGCCAGCCTTCCGTAACACGCCCTGCCCCACCACGGCTCTTCCTTGTCGATGGCTATGCGCTCATCTACCGAGCGTTTTTTGCGCTTATTTCGCGACCACTCACAACGGCGCGCGGCGAAAACACCTCAGCGTCATGGGGGATCGTAAACTTCGTTCAGCGACTCATGGCGTCGCATCGACCAGAGTACCTTGGCTGGGTGCATGACTCCGGGTTGAGCTTTCGACACGAGCGATATCCCGCCTACAAAGCGACGCGGGAGAAGCTGACCGAAGAGCTCCAGAGCGACTTCGATACTGGGATGGAACGGATCTGCCAAATCCTCGATGCGTATCACATTCCCATTCTCTCGCTCAAGGGCTATGAAGCCGATGATGTCATCGGCACCCTTGCCCGGCAGGCAACGGAGCAGGGCTTGAATGTCGTGATCGTTTCTGGCGACAAGGATTTCCAGCAGCTCGTTCGGCCTGGCGTGTGGCTACTTAATCCCGGACGTGGTGGGCCAGCGAGCGTTGAAGAATCGTGGGTCTCTGTCGAGAATGGAGGGGAGCGACTCGGTGTTTCTCCTGTGCACGTCACCGATTACCTCGCGCTCGTCGGAGATTCCTCCGACAACGTGCCCGGGGTGAAGGGCGTCGGGGAGAAGACCGCACGTGATCTCGTGGCCGAATATGGTGATCTGGAAGCCATTCTTGCCGCGGCTCCTACGCTGACGAAGAAACGTCCACGCGAGGCACTCCTCGAGCATGCCGAGCTTGCACGTCTCTCGAAGGAGCTGGTGACGATCAAGGAAGACCTGCCGGTGTCGCTCTCGCTGGATGAGATGCGCGTGAAAGCTCCCGATTCGGCGCGGTTACGACAGATCTTCGTGGAGCTGGAGTTCCACGGCCTTGCCCGATCGATATCCGATACGGCCGCGGCGATTTCTGCCGTACCACCAATCGGTGCACCGGAAGCAGTACCTGAAGCCATGCGACCGACGACGAACTACGTCACCGTAGACACTATCGATGCGCTGGAGCAGATGGTTGCTCGTGCACGTTCGGCGCCGTACGTCGCGTTCGATACCGAAATGGTGATTGAGCCGAACAGCCCGCAGAAGGTCAATCCTTTGCGAAGCTCGCTGATTGCGATCTCGATTGCGGTGGGTGCCGGTGAGGCGTATTACCTCCCGATCCGCCACCGAGCCCGTCAGCCGACACAAGGCGATCTCCTTTTCCAAGATGAGTCGGAGCAGGGCAGTGACTCCAGTGAGACGAAAAAGTTACGTGCCAAGAAAGCCGCGAAGTCGGCCGAGGCGACGAGCATAGCGGCGCGTGCGCTTGCTAACGGTGCGCCGCCGGTGAAGAACCTTCCGTCGCTGGATGATCCGTCGATGGCGCCACTGCGTGCGCTACTCGAGGATCCTGCCGTGTCGAAGGTCGCACAGAACGCGAAGCACCACATGCTCATACTGCGCCGAGCAGGTATTACGCTCGGCGGACTGGTGTCTGACACGATGCTTGCGAGCTATGTTCTGGATCCCGGGCGACGGTCGCATGGACTCGATCTGCTGGCGCTCGAGTTCCTCGATCACACGATGACAAGCCAGGAGGATCTCTGCGGCAAGGGAAAGCAGCAACTCTCTTACGACGTGGTCCCGATCGACTGCGCGCGCGACTATTCGTGTGAAGTCGCCGACGTCACCTGGCAGCTCGAGCAGCGATTTCGGCCGCAGCTCGAGGCGCAGCACATGTACGAGCTGTACCGCGATATCGAGATTCCGCTGGTAGGCGTGCTCGCCGATCTTGAATGGGCGGGCATCGAGATCGACCGCGCGTTATTCGTTTCCCTCAAGGAACGATTCGCACGCGAACGGCAGCGCGTTGAACAAGAGATCTATGTCTCGGCGGGGGGCGAGTTCAACATTAACTCCAATCCGCAACTGCGTAAGGTGCTGTTCGAACGACTCGGCCTTCCGTCGAGCAAGCGCACGTCAACAGGACCTTCGACCGACGTCACTGTACTCCAGGAACTCGCCGAGGCGGGGCACGAGCTGCCCGTACTCCTGATGGAGTATCGCGAGCTGAGCAAGCTCGAAAGCACATACATTGACGCGCTGCCGGCGCTCGTGAATCCTCACACCGGCCGGCTGCACACGTCGTTCAACCAAACGGTCGCGGCAACTGGCCGGTTGTCCTCCACTGAGCCCAACCTCCAGAACATTCCGATTCGCCGTGAGCTCGGACGCGATATCCGACGTGGGTTTGTACCACGCGCGGGGTCATTGCTTCTCGCCGCCGATTACTCGCAGATCGAACTGCGTCTGCTGGCGCATCTTTCCAATGATCCTGCCTTCGTCGCGGCGTTCAAGTCCGGTGGCGACATCCACCGACAGACTGCAGCGCTGATCTTCGACGTACCTCTGAGCGAGGTGACGTCCGAGATGCGCGCTCGCGCCAAGACTATCAACTTCGCGACGATCTATGGGCAGGGTGCACATGCGCTGTCACGCCAGCTCAAGGTTACGCACACCGAGGCGAAGGAATTCATTGATCGTTATTTCGAGCGTTTTCAGGGTGTGCGCGAGTATCTGAACTCATCGGTCGAGTTCGCGCGCGAACACGGGTACGTGGAGACCATCTTCAAGCGTCGCCGCTACATCCCTGAACTGCGCGACCGAAACTTCAACATCCGGGCGTTTGGTGAACGCACCGCGGCCAACTCACCAATCCAGGGCTCTGCCGCCGATCTGATCAAGATCGCAATGATCCGTATTCGCGACCGGCTCGTTGCTGAACGGTTGAGCGGGCGCATGCTTTTGCAGGTACACGATGAGCTCGTTCTCGAAGTACCGGTTGCCGAGATAGACACCGTAACAGCGCTCGTGAAGGGCGAGATGGAACACGCCGCGACACTCTCCGTTCCTCTGCTCGTGGATGTCGGAACGGGAGCAAATTGGGTGGAAACGAAACTCTGATTTGTGACATCGAACTATTGCAGAGTGCGCCAGTTCGGGCAGATCGAATGGACGATACGACCGATGAGCCAACCTGAGTCGCAATATAACTTTTGATATGGCAAGGACTTAGAGCAGATTGCCGAACAGGGCATTGTGCTTGCTTTCACATGGATATCATGTCAGACCATTGCACCTTCCGGCCACTATCTCAGGGCCAGTCCAGGATTTCTGCAATGTCTCGTGCGCGTGCCGCGTTTACCCTCATCGAATTATTAGTCGTCGTCGTGATCGTTGGCATTCTTGCCGCGATCGCGATTCCGAAATTTCAGAACACGAAAGGGAAAGCAAACGCAGCTGCCCTTCGAAGCGACCTGCGCAATCTCGCGGTCGCTGAAGAAGCGATCTTCTATGATTCGACGAAGTACTCGACTGATACCGCTGCGCTGAAATTCCGGCCCTCCCCTGGTGTGATCATCACGATAGCGTTGCCGGCGTCAGGAGGAGGGTGGATGGCTACGGCGACGCACCCTCTATCATATCCGCTCCGATGCACGATTTTCTTTGGATCTGTCTCGCCGCTTCCTGTACCAGCAACACAGGAAGGCGTACCCGCGTGCCAGTAGAAGGCACTGCGAAGGGGTTGCCGTACCACGAGTTCGAACGCCGGCGCGATGGAATGGTTCACGCCATGGATGGCGGGCTCTGGATGCATCGCCACGTGTGGAAAGGCAAGCCGATGGCGCATCTGGTCTCGACGGACAAGGCGAAGTTGCTGGAGTACGGCGAGGTCATTGGCATTCCAGCTGCGCGATTGCAATACAAGCCGCTCAAGGACCCACGCACGGGCGTGCGGCGTGAGGCCTGGCACTGGGACCTCGGCGGTCCATTCCTCCCGTTGCTGATCGCCAAGGGCGACTCTGACGCACGTCGTTATGCGTGAGTGCTTGCTCGAGCGAGCCGGCTGTCCGGTACGCGGCGCATCAGCACTAGTGATGTGGCGAACATCGCGATGACAGTGAGCACGGCCATGCGGTATGCCAACCCAGTGCCGCGGGACGGCTCAAGCGTGTCGACCGTGATGCCCCAGATGATCGGTCCAGCGACCGCGGCAGCGCGCGATGACAGAAGCATGAGACTGAAGAAGCGGCCGGCTTCTTCTGTCGGCACCAGGGAGAGCAACAGCGGACGCTCAGCGGTAGGCACGCCGCCGAAGATGAGCCCAATCAGCAGTCCCACGCCCAAGAATGCCTTCTGACTCGGCACGAGCACCATCGCTACGAGGAGAATGATCCACCCCACGATCGTGAGCACGAGAGTGCGCTTCGCTCCGAAGCGATCCGTGAGTATTCCCGCCAGATAGCTGCCGAAAATCGCCGGGATGGTGAGAACGAGAAAGAGAGTCGTTTCGGTTCCATCCGGAAACTTCATTGCCTTGATGGCGTAGATGGCCATGAAGGAGACGATAGTGCCGATGGCGTCCTGATAGAGAAAGGAGGCGAGGATGAACGGCAGCGCCCCCGGATATCGGCGGGCATCGTGGAGCGTATTGAGCACGTTGCGAAACGCTTGCCGCCAGTTGATCGCAGTCTTTCCGACAACCGGGTAGTGGTCGCGACAGAAGATGAATAGCGGAAGCGAAAAGAGCAGAAAAAGAAGCGCGGTCGGAACGAATGTTGAGACGCGCCCGGCATGATTGGTGTACGGCACCAGCGCGCGCAGCGTGCTGATGAAGCCCGCCGGGAGAGGACCCAGCAAGGGGAGCTCACCGCCGAAAAAGGGAAAGATCAGCA
>Ga0209638_1002003_pt1 | contig 12709 bp, 18 predicted proteins | sample BarGraNGADG00211_FD_184490 | JGI IMG/M metagenome (GOLD analysis project Ga0209638, IMG submission 184490) | Arctic peat soil microbial communities from Barrow, Alaska - Barrow Graham LP Ref core NGADG0002-211 (SPAdes) (version 2) | ecosystem: Environmental > Terrestrial > Soil > Wetlands > Peat... | reverse complement strand
ATCCGCAGCAGCCGGGTTTGAGAAAGCCCCCGAGCTGGCGGCCGTTGCGCGTCAGGAACCCGGACAGGGCGTCGATTCTTGTCGCATCGTTGCCATCGGTAGCATCGACCCCCGCTAAGCTGAAAATGTTTTTCTAGGTAGAGGAGACGGAAAGCATGGATGACGATAGCAAATCCAAGGATGATAAGCTCGTCTCGGATCTCACGGCACTGGAGAAAGAAATACCGGGCCCCCACAAGAAGGGCATCGCCATGGCCCTCGAGGGCGGCGGATTGGTCCTGGCCATCTTCGGTGTTGTCCTCGTGGCGGTCGTCGCGGTGCTGGTCATCTTGGTTCTCATCGGAACCATCCGCTAGAACAGCTAGTTCTGACGTTCATTTGTCATCGGTTTCCCCTACGCTATACTCTATCCGGAGGTAGAACATGGGAATCCGCGGTCAGTCCGGCATAAGAATCATTTCCCGAAGCGTCGGAGCATCCACGGTGCTCCAGCCGACCTCCCCCACCAAGTGGACGAGTTCGTCCTCTCCGATGACCTCCCCCAGCAGCACCTGATCAAGCCGGGGAAGGTGGGCCTCGACGAGGCGCTGGAGAAGACCATTGCCACGGTCAGGGCGATGGAGCTCGACGACTTCCTCGTGGTGGACACCTTCGGGGGCAGCGTGCGGCTGCGTCATGGACGGGATGTCGGGACCGAGGATCTGGAGGAGTGGTCCGCCCGCGCCGCGGCGGTGGAGAGTCTCCCCTCCGAGCAGGACGGGAGCATCTACTACGAAGGGCTGCTGGAGCGCGTCCTCCATCGCGGGTTCACCACACTCACCTTCGACCTGGACGCGGATGAGGGCCCCGAGACGGTGAAGCGCGGGCTGGAACTCGCCGCCGCCAAGCGGGGCGAGCAGGACCGTATCACGGTGAAGGTCGCTGGACCCAGACAGGTCTCCGTGCGTCTCAGGGGGGGACACAGGCTACCCCGTGTCGTTCCCAGGAAGCTGGGGTTGGCCCGCTGGGTCGCCGCCGTGGAGGAGCTCATCTTCGAGGACACACTCCTGGACGAGCACCTCATCTCCCCGGACGGCGTGTCCTTGGAGGGGTCGCTGAAGCAGGTCATCGCGGCGGTGAAGGCGATGGGACTCGACGACTTCCTCACCGTGGATGGGCTGGGTGGCCGGGTGAGAGTGCGTCGCACGAGGGATGGGGTGCGCTTCGACGCCCCCCGGGTCCTGGAGCTATTCCTAGAGAGCGGCGATGAGATGGTGGATGTCGACTGGAAGATGATCAGCCGGCGCTTCGGCGCCATCGTCCAGTCCCTGCGGATGGCGGTCCATGAGGGCGGGTTCCAAGACCGCATCCGGGTCAGTGCCGACCGCGCCGCCGAGCGTGTCTGCTTGGCACGCCGCGATATGGAGAGTCCGACCAGCTGATCCGCACATTCAGCTACACACAGGAACCCTTCTCCGGAGCATCGGGGGAGGGCTCCTTCGCATCGCGGGTGAAGATCGTGCTTACAGCAGTGCGCGTCTTTCCAGCCAAGGGACTACTGGCTAGGATGGCCTTATAGTCCTATGGGGGAGGAGTTCGGGATGGCCTACCTGGTGCAGAAGAAGAGGAAGGTCAAGGGACGCGACGGGGAGACCCGCGAGGTGCCCGGCAACTACTACATCTGCTGGCGCGACCGGGACGGGACCCAGCGGACCGAACCCACCGGCACCGACAAGCACGCCGAAGCGAAGCTCCTGTGTTCGGCGAAGAATGTGGCGTTGGGTCGGGGCACCAGGGACTACGCCGGCGGGGTCTTCAGCGACCTCTGGGCCGAGTATATGACCGAGCAGGTGTCCACGCTCTCGGAGGCCAGCGAGCGGAACTACCGGGTGGCGGGCAATCACTACTTCTGTGCGAAGAAATCCGAGGGTGGTGCCGGCTGGGGTGGACGCCGGGTGGAGGAGCTGACTCCTCGCGAGATCCGCCACTATTTCGTCGAGCTCACCGACTCCGACAACCCCCACCACCGGACCACCCGTCGGGCGAACACACTTATGTCTCTCCTAAGTGGCTTCTACTCGTGGCTCTGGGAGAACGAGCTCGTGGACGAGAACCCGGTGAAGAAGGTCAAGCGGCTCAAGAACACGCTGCCTCCGAAGAAGACGATCAGCTATGAGCAGATGATGCTGACGCTCCACTACATCGACCCGCGCTGGTTTCCCCACCTCTCCACGCTGTGCTGGACCGGAGTACGCATTTCCGAGCTCCGTGGCCTGACTTGGGAGAGCTTCTCCACCACGAGGCGCCAGCTGAAGGTCGACAAGACCATCTACCGCAACGGGGAGCGGGCGATCCAGCGGACTGGGAAGCCCTTCGGAATTACGAAGAGCACCTCTGGGGTGCGGATTATCCCGCTGCCGGAGACGCTCTACGAAACCCTGATGGACTGGAAGTTCAACGGCTGGCACCGGACGACGAAGAATCGCTTTGACCTGATGTTCCCGAGTGTGAGTGGTGGGCCGCTGAACGAGGAGCAGTTCCGGGAGGCCATCCGGGCCGCGGTCATCCTGGCCGCGAAGGACTACTACGACTGGGAGGTGAACTTCCCCGACGAGGAGCTCGACCCCAAGACCGTCGAGCGGAGGGTCAACGAGCTGGGTATCAAGAAGGAGCCCTTCCGGGTCGCTATGGCGGGTTGTCATCTCTTCCGCCACGGTTTCGCTCGCTTCGCCCTCGAATTCGCGCACCTTTCCCTCGTCGAATTACAGAGAATCATGGGGCACGCCAGCTACTCCCAGACACTGATTTATGCCGAATTCCAGCGCCACGAGGACGAGGTGGATCCGCGGGCGGCGGTGCTGATGGATGCGGCACTCGAAACTCTCGCCGCTGGAAAGAATGCTGGAAGGCCGAAGTCAAACAGGGGCTTCTAGCAGGGAAAACAGAGGTTTGCTTTGGACTATCACCAGAAGTTCCGCCTGCGCTCCCACCGCGACGTGTTCGCGCAGTTCCGGCCGTTGATGCCCAACGAGCGCGCGTTCACTGATTCGACCGCAGCCGCGCGCCTCAACGGCTGGCTCGACGGCTGCGGGAGCGCCGGGCAGGTGGAGCGCGAGCTCCCGCTCACGGGCCTGAGTGAGGCCATGCAGGACGAAGTGCGCGCGTTCGCGGGTCGCCGGGAGCGTGTCGGCCGGCTCGTTCGCTGAACCCCCACAAGGAGGCGCTCCATGCCCTACGAGATCGAGCACACGGACGAAGACTGGAAGCGCATGCTGTCTCCGGATGCCTACCGCGTGCTGCGCCACGCGGGTACCGAGCCCGCGTTCGCCAACGAGCTCTGGGACAACCACGCCGACGGCACCTATCTCTGCGGCGGTTGCGGACGTCCGGTGTTCGACTTCCGCGACAAGTACGACTCCGGGTCGGGCTGGCCTTCGTTTACGAAGCCGATCGAGCTCGCTGCTGTCGAGACGCACACGGACACCAGCCTCCTCATGAAGCGCACCGAGGTCCGCTGCGCGCGCTGCGGCGGCCATCTGGGCCACCTCTTCGATGACGGCCCGGCGCCCCTGGGTACGCGCTACTGCATGAACTCCGCCTCGCTGCGCTTCGAGCCCCGCGGGTGACCCGCGTTCCCTTGCCCGAGGTGGGTATGCTGGAGGAGGAAGCCGTGCCGCACGCCGATGCAGGATCGTCCTCTCAGGGGAGACCGCGATGACGCCGAGTACCTATGAGCTGTTCCCCGACGAAGCGCGTACCGTGGCGATGCGCGCTGCCGCCGTTCGCGCGCTCGAGCACGTCGAGCCCGGCTCGCTCATGGGCATCGGCACGGGCGCCACCGTGGCGCAGTTCATAGAGGTCCTCGCCGCTTCGGACCGCCGTCCCATAGAGGCGGTCGCGAGCTCCAGACGGACCGCTCACCTGCTGCTGGCCGCCGGGATCGACGTCGTGCCCCTGCCGGACTCGGGCCGCGTCCCCCTCTACGTAGATGGCGCCGACGAGGTCGATCCCGTGATGCGTCTGATCAAGGGAGGTGGCGGAGCCCACGCTCGTGAGAAGGTCCTTGCCTGCGCCGCGGACCTGTTCGTGTGCATCGTGGACGACTCGAAGGTGGTCCCCGCTCTCGGTGGCGGCCCGGTGCCGGTCGAGGTGCTCCCGTTCGCTCGCCATTGGGTCGCCCGGCGGCTGTCCGAGCTGGGCGGGCGCGCGGTGTCCCGCGTCGACTTCGTCACCGACAACGGCAACGATCTGCTCGACGTGTACGGTCTGAGCCTGGAGGACCCGGGCGCGGTCGAGTGCTCGATCGCGTGCATCCCGGGGGTCGTGGCGTGTGGCATCTTCGCGCTGCGTCCTGCCGACGTCGTGTACGCCGGCGACGCGACCGGTGCCGTGGTCGAGATGCGACCGCCGACGCGCTAGTATCACCAGGTACTCCGGACGCCGTCGAAGGGCCGCATTCCATGGACCGTGAGCAGGATCTCCCGCGCTACGTCGCGCTCGCCCTCGAGCTGGGTGCGGCGGACGCCGTGCCCTTCACGCCCGACGACATCGTCTTCGAGCCTCGCACGATCCTGAAGTGCATGTTCGGCTGCGAGGACTGGGGCAAAGGCCCCACGTGCCCCTCGCGGCCCGGCTCGCTGATGCCGTGGGAGTACGAGCCGTTGCTGCGCCGCTACAGCTGGGGACTGATCGTGCACTCGCCCGACAAGAAGATCGCCCAGGAGGCCTCCTACGCCCTCGAGCAGAAGGCGTTCGTCGACGGCTACTACCTGGCGTTCTCGATGAGCGACTGCGCGTCGTGTCCCGAGTGCGTGGGACTGAAGGGCAAGTCCTGCGCCCACCCCAAGAAGGCGCGCCCCGCGTTCCACTCCGTCGGCATCGACGTCTTCGCGACCGCCCACAACATGGGGCTGCCGATCCAGACGCTGGCCTCGAAGGACGAACCCCAGAACTGGTACGCTGCTGTCTGGGTGGAGTAGTGCGGCTCACGTACGGTCCCGCGTCCCCCGAGGTCGTCGCGCTCGCGGCCGACCCCGTGATGGCTGCGGTCACACGCGCGGTGGGGGACGTCAGCGTCGGCGTCGAGTCGAACCACTTCGTGTCGCTGGCGAGCGCGATCGTCGGCCAGCAGCTCTCGACGGCCGCCGCGAACACCATCTGGCGGCGATTCGAGGCCCTCGGCCCGGTCGAGCCCGCGGCGGTCCTCGAGCTCGAGGAGGGCGCGATGCGCTCCGTCGGGCTCTCGGGCGCGAAGGTGCGCTACGTGCGCGACCTCGCCGAGCGCGTCCACTCCGGCGATCTCGATCTCGCCTCGCTCGACGCGCTCGACGACGACGCGGTCGTCGCTGAGGTCACCCGCGTCAAGGGCGTCGGTCGCTGGACCGCCGAGATGTTCCTGCTCTTCTCGCTGGCGCGTCCCGATGTGCTGGCGCTGGCCGACGGCGGGCTGCTGCGTGCCGCCGGCTGGGCGCTCGAGCTCGGACGCGCGGCGACCGGCGATGAGTTCGCCGCGGCAGGCGAGGCGTGGCGGCCGTACCGCAGCATCGCGTCGCTCTACCTGTGGGCGTGCCTCGACCGGGGACTGGTGCCGCGCACCGGCGCCGCCGGCGGGCTCACGCCGCGCGAGGCCGCCGCGCTCTGGCGGTAGCGCTACTCCGCGCGGACGCCGGCGAACGGCGACGCTGCCGCGCGCTCGCGCGCCACGCCGCGGATCGCCTCGAGCGCCGCCGCCACGGCGGGGCTGCCGCCGCTCCCGCGCCGGATCACGGCGAGGATGCGTCGCCGCACCTCGATGTCGGCGGGTTGCCGGAACGCCACACCGGGGTACTCGGCGAACCGGCCCATGGGAGGGACGAGCGCCACACCGAGGCCCGCCTCGACGGCCGCGAGGATGACCTGGAAGTCGTTGCTGTGCAGGTCGGCGTTCGGCTGGTACCCGGCCTCGTTGGAGACGCGCACCTGCACTTCGAGGAAGGGCGAGCCGTCGCGTCCGACGATCCACTGGTCCTCCTTGAAGTCGGCGATCCTCACCGGTCCGCCGGCGGCAAGAGGGTGCGCCACCGGGAGAGCGATCGCCATCGGCTCGCTCATCAGGAGGATGCGTTCGAGCCCCGGGTCCTGCCGAAGGGGCATCTTGTCGAACTCGTAGGTCAGCAGGATGTCGAGCTCGCCGGTCTTGAGCAGCGGGATGCTCTCCTCCGGCTCGAGGTCGACCATCTTCAGCTGCAGGCGGGGGTACTGGGTGCGGAGTCGCGCGAGCGCGGGGACGAGCAGCGCGCGGGCGGCTGTGGGGAACGCGCAGGTGAACACGCGGCCTGCGACGCCGTGGGCGACAGCGTCGACGTCGGCCTGCGCCTCCTCGAGCACGGCCAGGACGCGCTCGGTGTGCTCCACGAGGCGTTCGCCGGCGGGCGTCAGGCGCACGCCGCGGCCGACGCGCTCCAGCAGGTCGACCCCCGCCTCGCGCTCGAGCGTGGACATCTGCTGCGACACGCCGGACGGCGACATGTACAACGCCTCGGCGGCGCCGACGATCGAGCCGCGCGAGGCGACTTCTCTCAGGATCCGCAAGCGGTTCAGGTTGAACATTAAGCCCATGTTACGAAACAAAGAAGAAAGCGGCAATGTTTCTGAAGCGTCGAAGCGACGATGATAGCAACGTAGCCGAAGGACACCGCAGCAGAACCACAGGAGGCAGACATGTTCCAGGATTCACTCTCAGAGGGTCACCTGTACTACGGCCGCTTCGTGGCGATCATCGCCGCGGCCATGCTCATCGCAGTCGTCGTTCCGCACATTCCGCACATCCTCTAAGACAGCCCTCATCCCGCTGGCCGTCACCGAATCCCTGCGGCGACGACCGGCTCTCCGTACTTGACGACAAGGACGCCCCGCATTCGTGCGGGGCGTTCGGCTTTTCCCGGGTGCTCGAGCGACCCGCCTACGGGAAGACGTCCTTCTCCGGCAGCACGCCTCCGGTCTGCTCCCGCGCGTGTTGCAGGTGCGCCTTGCGCGCGTCGAGCGGCGCCTTTGCGGCGACCACCTGTCGGTACACCGACGTGTACACCGGGTCGCCGCCCACCACCTGCGAATAGGGGAGCCAGCAGCCAGAACGCCGGGTCCACCTGGTCCGCCTCCAGGAGCTGCATGGCGCGGAGCGTGACGACGCGCCAGGTGAAGCGCGCGTTCCACGGTTCGAGCGCCGACGCCAGACGCGCCGACGCGAGTCGCGACGCGGTCGTGCCGCCGTGCTCCGTCGCCCGATACGCCGAGAGTGCGGTGAGACGCCATCCGACCGCGGCGATCAGGAGGGCCAACGCCACGGCAGCGACCGCGATCGCCCGCCGCCGCCGGACGGCGGTCACGGGGGTCAGGCGCGCGATCCTGCTCATGGCCGGATGATACCCGGGTGACGGGCCGTCGCTAGAGGACCGGCCGGAGCCTGCGATCGGACAGCCACCCGACGAAGAGCATGGTCGCGAGCGTCGCCACCATGGTGCCGGCCCAGCCGAGCCCCATCATCGAGGTCATCATGTCCACCCGCTGCTCGACGACGCGGAGGCTGCGCCCGGCCAGCACGAAGCCGTCGGCGCCGCCCTTGATCGGCACGACCACGGAGGCGATGCGCGTGTCCGAGCGCGGCTGCCATGTGACCTTGTTCTCGCCGGTGGCCTTCGACGCGTCAAGGACGCCGACGGGTGGGACCGGCGTCGTGCCGCCCAGCGTGCCCGAGGAGACGAGCGGCTTATGCGCGGCGTCGAAGACGATCACGAAGGGGGCGAGGCTCGTCGACGGATCGATCGTCTCGTTGGAGACGAGCTGGTCGGGAGCGGTTCCCGACGCGATACCGGCTGCGATGTCGTGCGCGACCATGATCTGCGGGTCGTCGGCACCCATCCGGTACGTCTGCTGGATGAGCACGTACGTGATCCCGAGCGCCAGCGTGCAGGCGACCGCGATCGGAAGCCAGCGCAGGAGGGAACGCGTGAGCAGCGACATGGAGAGGGTCCTCTCGTCGGGTCTGCAACCATGATGCGCCCGTCGACGCGAACGCTCCCCGGAAGGCGGGCATCCGTCACCGTTTCGCAACGGGTCCGTAGCCTCGTCGCCCCGGGGAGCGTCGGGTCGGTCGGGGTCTCCGAGCTAGTAGGCCTCGACGAACACCTCGTAGTAGGCCTGCGGATGCTTGCACGCCGGGCACTCGAGCGGGGCGCTGGTGCCTTCGTGCACGTAGCCGCAGTTGCGGCACTTCCAGCGGATCGGCGCGTCCTTGGTGAAGACGCGGCCGGCATCGAGGTTGGCGGCCAGCTTGACGTAGCGCGCCTCGTGGCGCTGCTCGACCTCAGCGATCTCCCGGAAGGAGGTCGCGACGTCCGCGAACCCTTCGGCTTCGGCGACGATGGCGAAGTCCGGGTAGAGCACGCTCCACTCCATCCGTTCGCCTGCGGCGGCCGCGAGCAGGTTCTCGTACGTCGAGCCGATGCGCCCCGCCGGATAGGTCGCTGTGATCTCGGTATCGCCGCCCTCGAGGTACGTGAAGAAGATCTTCGCGTGCTCCTTCTCGTTGTCTGCCGTCTCGGTGAACAGCGCCGAGATCTGCTGGAAGCCTTCGTCGCGCGCGACGCTCGAGAAGAAGGTGTAGCGGTTGCGTGCCTGGCTCTCGCCCGCAAAGGCCTTGAGCAGGTTGAGTTCGGTCTTGGTGCCCTTGATGGTCATGGTCGCCTCCGGCGAGTCAGTCCGATTCCTACCTCCTCGTGATACCCGAAGGCCCGAGGGGCGTCACGCCGCCGCGCGGGGCGCCCGCAAGAACGGCTCGCCCGGAGTGTCGCGGTATTCTTCGAACAGACTCGGGAGGAAGGCCATGAACGCGTTTCTCAAGGGCACGGCGGGTGTTCTCAAGTGGGCCGGTCTCGCGCTGCTCGCCGCTATCGTTCTTCTGGTCGTCGGGTCGGTCGTGGTGCCGCCGCTGACGCGTGGCTTCACCGACCGGTGGGGAGCCACCGACGCCGAGGCTGCGGAGAAGTTGCCAGGTGACGAGTGGGTCAAGGAGCCGCAGCAGTCCGCGACGCGGGCGATCACCATCGACGCGTCCGCCGGACTCGTGAACCAGCTCGTCCGCCAGCAGGGATACAAGCGCGCCGGGTGGCATGGCTGGGACTGGTTCTACGACGCGACCGGCTCGGGCTCCTTCGTGGACGGGCACTACTCGACGCGTGTCGTCCCTGAGCTGCAGGACATCACCGTCGGCGACAAGGTGTTCATCAACCCGGCGGTGAGCTACCTCGTGGCGATCGACGAGAAGCCCTCGGTCTTCGCGCTCTACAGCGGCGGCGACGCGAGCGGCAGGTCGCTCGACGCGAGCGAGTCCGCGCAGGCAACGGCCGCATCGACGAGCTGGGTATGGGTCGCGAAGCCACTCGGCCCGAACAGGACGCGGCTGATCCTGCGGATCCGCGGCGACATGCGGGGCCAGGGCGCGTTCGTCGCGTGGCTGTTCGACAACCCGCTCGACTTCGGCGGAGCGCTGTTCGCCAACAAGACGCTGAACGGGATCAAGGCCACGGCCGAGGCGCTCGTCGCAATCCGATAGGGCGTCCGGCCCGTGCACGCGGTGGTAGCATCGGCTGTAACACTCCTGCTCCGCCTCGAGAGGAAGACCGCTTGACCGACCAGCCGTCCGGCGTTCCGTCGTCGCGGACGCCCGCGCTCGACCTGCTCGGCTTCGACCGCTTCCGCGAGGCGTTCGCCGAGCACGCCGCCGCCGGCCTCGAGCCCGCGCGCGTCGTGCGCACGATCCGCGGACACCTGTGGGTCGCCTCCGAGTCGGGTGTGACGCGCGTGAACCCGACGGGCAACCTCATGGGCGGCGGCGAGGCGGAGTCCCGTCCCGTGGTCGGCGACTGGGTCGGCGTGCGCCCGGGGAGCGAGACGACCTCGCCCATGGTCGAGGCGCTCGTTCTGCGTCGCTCGTCATTCACGCGGCGGGACCCCGGCAAGGCCGCCATCGGACAGGTGCTCGCGGCCAACATCGACGTGGTGTTCATCGTGGACGGCCTCGACCGCGGGCCGAACCTGCGTCGCATCGAGCGCGAGCTCGCGCTCGCGTGGGAAAGCGGTGCGAAGCCCGTGGTCGTGCTGTCGAAGGCGGACCTCGCGGAGGATCCGGCAGCCGCGGTCGCCGCGGTCGCCGCGGTCGCCCCGGGCGTCGACGTCCTCCTCGAAAGCGCCAAGACGGGCGAGGGCCTGGCCGGGCTGCTCGCCTACGCGGACGGCAACATGACCGTCGCGCTGATCGGACCGTCGGGCGTCGGCAAGTCCACGTTGGTCAACCGGATGGTGGGCGGCGACATCCAGAGCGTCGGTGAGGTCCGTGCCTTCGACGGCAAAGGGCGACATACCACGGTGACGCGGGAGCTGGTCCCGATGCCCAACGGCGGGGTGCTCGTCGACACACCCGGACTTCGAGCCGTCGCCATGTGGGACGACGAAGAGGGCGTCGACACGACGTTCGCCGAGATCAGCGAGCTGGCCGCGGGCTGCCGCTTCGACGATTGCTCGCACGAGAACGAGCCGGGGTGCGCAGTGCTCGCGGCGTTGGAGGCAGGGACGCTCGACCGGGACCGGTACGAGGCCTATCTCGCGCTGCGCCGGGAGTCGGCGCTCAGCGGGCGTGAAAGCGACGCGCGCCTGCGCGCGGCAGAGACGCGAAGCGGGAAGACGGTCCAGAAGGCGGGGCAAGTGCGCCACCTCGACAAGTACGGGGACCAGTCGTAGCGCGCAACTAGCCTCGGGAGCGCCGCGCTTCCACGATCGCGCCGAGCACGACGCCGAGCGCGGAGCCGAGGACCAGGCCCCACGTGAGTTGGCCGAGCATCGTCCCCAGAAGCAGCCCGAGCGCCGCCCCGAGCGCGATCGACGTACCCATGTTCAGGTACTCGGATGCGTCCCGCTTGGATCCGCTCTGCGCCGCCCCCGCGTCGCTGCGTTCGTCGTCCGTCATGGATCCCCCTCTCCACTACCCGTGCGTATTCTACCCGCGCGCCCTCGACCCTTCCGGCAGTGCGACAGACGGGTGTTGACTAGTACGAACTTCGTAGTAGTATGTCCTGGAACTAGTAGCAGCTTCACAATAGAGATGAGTACAGAATACCGACCGGGCGGCGACCGCGCCTCCCGGTCTGACGAGGCAAGGAGGTGGAACGTGGACGTCGCAGACGAGGGCATGCTGCGCAAGTTCCAGAAGGAACTGAACTCGGGAACGGTCTCGCTCATCCTGCTGGCGATCCTCGACCGCTCGACGGAGCCGCTCTATGGCTACCAGATCGCGAAGAGCATCGAGGGCAACTGGCAGGAGGGCGCGCCGGTCAAGCAGGGGACGCTCTACCCGGTCCTGCGCTCCATGGAGGAGAGCGGGCTGCTGGGAAGCCGCGTGGAGCCGAGCGTGTCGGGTCCGCCGCGCAAGTACTACACGATCACGGACCGGGGCAGGGCCGTGCTCACGGACTGGATGTCGGCCTGGTCGCAGACGCGCGACTTCGTCGATGCGACATTGGAGGGGAGGAACGATGCCTGACACGATCGAGGCCTATCTTGCTGAGCTGCGAGCGGCGCTTGCGGGCGCCGATCCCGCGCTCGTGCAGGACGCCGTGTACGACGCTGAGGAGTACCTCCGAAGCGCAGCGGTCGAGGGCGGTGGGACGCAGGACGCGGTCGCGCAGGCCATCGACGCCTACGGGACCCCCGTCGAGATCGCGGCGGCCTACCGGGAGACCGAACGTACGGTCGCCGCTGCGCTGCGCCGCCCGGCGCCGGTGAAGTCGGGCAACGCTATCGGCCGGTTCTTCGGCATCGTCGTCGACCCAAGCGCCTGGGGCGCACTGTTCTACATGCTCCTGTCACTCGCCACGGGGATCGTGTACTTCACGGTCGTGGTCACGGGACTGTCGCTCTCCGCGGGGCTGATGATCCTGATCATCGGAGTCCCGATGGCGCTCCTCTTCGTCGGCGCGGTACGTGCGATATCACTCGCGGAAGGTCGGATCGTCGAGGGGTTGCTGGGGCAGAGGATGCCGCGGCGCCCGGTGGTCGCCGCAGTCGCCGACGGCACGTTCTGGGGCCGGCTCAAGGCCTGGTTCTCCGACTACCGGACGTGGACGACGATGCTTTACATGCTGCTGATGCTGCCGCTCGGCATCACGTACTTCACGATCGTGGTGACGGCGCTGACCGTGTCGCTCGCGACGTTCGCCGCTCCGATCGCCCAGTGGGTGCTCAACGTCCCGGTCATCCGGACCGGCGAGTGGGGCTACCTGATCCAGCCGTGGGGCGCCCCGTTCTTCTTCGCCGGCGGTGCACTGGGGTTCTTCGCCACGATGTGGATCGCCAAGGGCGTGGGCTATCTGCACGGGATGTTCGCAAAGGTCATGCTGGTCGGCCGCTTCGAGGGAGGCGCGCAATGAGAAGGAACCATACGGCCGCTGCGGTGGCGGCGCTCGCTCTGGTGTTGCTCGTGGGCGTCACGGGGTGCACGCGTGTGAGGCTGCAGGACAACCCGGCGACCGCGGTGAACACGCTGAACAAGACAGTCGCGCTGGACGGGGCCACGCATCTCGAGACCGAGGTGGACATGGGCGTCGGCGAGTTGACGCTCTCCGGTGCCGAGACCTCCGGCACCGCGATGGCCGGCACGTTCGTCTACGCACCGCCGAGCTGGCTTCCCGAGGTCGACTAC
>Ga0209638_1002002_pt1 | contig 12711 bp, 9 predicted proteins | sample BarGraNGADG00211_FD_184490 | JGI IMG/M metagenome (GOLD analysis project Ga0209638, IMG submission 184490) | Arctic peat soil microbial communities from Barrow, Alaska - Barrow Graham LP Ref core NGADG0002-211 (SPAdes) (version 2) | ecosystem: Environmental > Terrestrial > Soil > Wetlands > Peat... | reverse complement strand
TGCGGCCGCTGCCAGTCGCAGTGCCCGGCCTGGAACACCGGCAAGCCGCTCTCCCCGAAGCTGCTCATCATGGAGTTGCGGGACAACCTCTTCTCGTCAGCCGACCGGGTCATGACCAAGAACCGGGCCGCCGGCGTAGAAGTGGAGACCCTGGTCCCTTCGGTCATCGACCCCGACGTGCTGTGGTCGTGTACCACGTGCGGCGCCTGTGTCGAGCAGTGCCCGGTGGACATCGAGCACATCGACACCATCATCGACATGCGCCGCTACGAGGTGCTGATGGAGTCGCGGTTCCCCAGCGAGGCCGGACTCATGCTCCGCAACGTGGAGAACCAGGGCGACCCCTGGGGGTTGGGTGCGTCCAAGCGCACCGAGTGGATCGACGGTCTCGACTTCGAGGTCCCGGTCATCTCGGGCACCATCCCCGACGACGTCGAGTACCTCTACTGGGTTGGCTGTGCCGGCGCCCTCGACGAGCGGGCCCGCAAGGGAGCCCAGGCCACGGCCCGCATGCTCCACCGTGCTGGGGTCACCTTCGGGATCCTCGGTCCCAAGGAGTCCTGCACCGGTGACCCGGTCCGCCGCCTGGGCAACGAGTACCTCTACCAGGAGCAGGCCCGGATGAACATCGAGACCATGGAGAACGCCGGGGTCAAGAAGGTCATCGCCACCTGCCCGCACTGCTTCAACTCCCTGGCCAACGAGTACCCGTCCCTGGGCGGGGACTTCGAGGTCATCCACCACAGCCAGCTCCTCGACCACCTGGTGCAGGCGGGGAAGCTCACCCCGGGAGGCGGGTACAAGGGCACGGTTACCTACCACGACCCCTGCTACCTCGGCCGGCACAACCGGGTGTTCGACGAGCCCCGCTCGGTGATCGACTCCATCCCCGGGGCCACCCAGGTGGAGATGGGCCGCTGTCGCGAGAAGGGCTTCTGCTGTGGCGCCGGCGGGGCCCGCATGTGGCTCGAGGAGAACATCGGCAAGCGGGTCAACATGGAGCGCACCGAAGAGGCGCTCGGCACCGGTGCGGACGTGGTCTCGACCGCCTGCCCCTACTGCATGATCATGCTGGACGACGCGGTGCGGGCCAACGCCAAGGAGGACGACGTCCGGGTGCTCGACCTCTCCCAGCTGCTGGAGGAGTCGATGAACGAACCGGTGTCGGTCGGTGCTCCCGCCCCGGCGACCGAGCAGCCCGCCTCGAGCGAGGATCCGCCCGCCGCCGAGTGAGGTCGGACCGGAACCGTCCCCGTTGCCGGTCCCGTCCCCGGTCCGTCAGGCCGGTGGAGCTCGTCTGCCTGGTCAGTCGAAGGCTTTGGCGTCGGCTTCGCGCACCCGCTGGGCCATGGCCGCCAGCAGCTTGCGGGCGATGGTCGGCACCGACTGCAGCAGGCTGTTGAACTGGCGCTGGCTGAGCACCAGGAGATCCATCTCCGTGTCCGACACCACGTTGGCCGACCGGGGCTTGCGGTCGAGGAGCGCCATCTCGCCGAAGTAGCCGCCGGGCCCGAGGGTGGCCACCTTCTTCCCGTTCCTGCTCACTGTGGCCGTGCCGCTCACGATGAGGAAGAATTCGAGCCCGACCCGCCCTTCTTCGACCAAGACCTTGTCCTCGGGCACGACCACCTCGTCGAGCGAGCTGCGGATCTTACGGAGCTCGGAGGCCGAGCACCCCGAGAACAGCCAGATGGACTTGAGATCGAGTGCCTGAGAACGTGCGGCCATGCCGGGGAGGATACCGCGCGCGGTGTGCCTGGCGTCGGGAGGACCCCGCTGGCCGCGGGGTTCCGTCACGCACGTCCCTGGATCTCCTTCGTCCATCGATCTCAACCCTGACGCCTTCAGAAATGCACTGTGAGCTGGGCGCGGGCCGAGTTCACATACCTGAAACGTTGGCGTAGCAAGTGGGAAACACCTGGGGTGCACAGTGTGGCCCACGGCGATCAGACCCCGGCTTTGTTGCGTGCCGCCTCGTCGAGGAGGCACGACGTCGAGCCTGGTGACGGTCTCCGCTCAGTCCCTGCGAGAGGAGAGCAGCAACCGTGTACATCCCCTACCCTCACTGGCTAAACACCGGTGACAATACGTGGCAGATAGTCTCCGCCACCCTGGTCGGCCTGATGAGCCTCCCGGGCATTGCCGTGCTGTACGGCGGTCTTGTCCAGCGGAAGTGGGCCGTGAACACCATGATGATGGCGTTCACCGGTTTCGGACTTGTGCTCATCGTCTGGGTCCTGTGGGCCTTCAACATGAGTTTCGGCACGCCTGCGCACTTTGGAGGAAGTAACGCACACTCGTTCTTCAACAATGCGATAGGTCACTTCAAGATCGCCACGAGTCCCCAGGCCGAACAAGGCCAGGAGATCCTCCCGGAGGGAACGCTCATTCCGTTCCACTACAACCAGGCGACCTTCATGTACTTCCAGGTGGTGTTCGCAGCCATCACCCCGCTGCTCTTCCTCGGTAGCGTGCTCGGCCGCATGAAGTTCAAGGCCTGGCTGCTGTTCGTGCCGCTGTGGATCACCTGCGTGTACTCGGTGAACGCATTCCTCCTCTGGGGTGGTGGCTTCTTCGCTCAGAAGGGCGCCGTCGACTACTCCGGTGGGTACGTCATCCACCTCGCAGCCGGTGTGACCGGTTTCGTCGCCGCATGGGTGATCGGACCTCGTCTCGAGCGGGACCGGAAGCACGGCGTGCCCAACAACCTGTTGTTGGTCGCCGTCGGCGCCGGCATCCTGTGGCTCGGTTGGAACGGCTTCAACGGTGGTGACCCGTTCTACGCCGGCGTGGACGCCACGTCTGCTGTGCTCAACACCAACTTGTGCACCGCTGCCGCCATGATGACCTGGGTGTTCATGGACATGTTCCTCGCCAAGGAGAAGAAGGCCACGTTCCTCGGCGCCATCAACGGCATGATCGTCGGACTGGTGGCCATCACACCCGGGGCCGGTTGGGTCAACGGCTACGGGGCGATGCTCGAGGGACTGATCGCCTCGGCCATCGTGTGGACCGCCTGGTACTACCTGGTCAAGGTCAAGCCCTTCAGCAAGGTGGATGATGCCCTCGGCGTGGTCTACACCCACGGCATCGCCGGCCTCTGTGGTGGTCTGCTGGTCGGGTTCTTCGGTGACCCGGGCATGATCGAGTACATCGGCAAGGGCAGCGACGCCCCGGGCTTCGCCGTCCAGGGCCTCTTCTACACCGGGTCCTGGCACCAGGTGTGGGAGCAGTTCCTCGCCGCTGCGTGGGTCATCGTGTTCACCGCCATCGCCAGCTTCATCCTGCTGCAGATCGTCAAACTCCTCGTCGGCTTGCGAGAGTCGGACGAGAAGCTCGAGCAGGGCGACCTCGGCATCCACGGCGAGGAGGTTTATCCGGAGGAGACGTTTGCCGAACGGGTGGGCTCCGGCTCCTTCGAGCCGGCCAACGCCTAGACCGCACCAGGGACGGTGGGCCCCTCCAGCTCCGACGCTGGGGTGGCCCACCTGCCCTTCGATGGCAGAGTTAGTTCGACGAAAGGAAATTCAAGGTGAAGCTTGTCGTAGCAGTGGTAAAGCCGTTCAAGCTCGATGACGTCAAGGAGTCCCTCAAGACACTGGGGATCCACGGCATGACGGTCTCCGAGGTCCAGGGCTTCGGCCGTCAGCGTGGACACACCGAGGTGTACCGGGGTGCCGAATACGAAGTCGAGTTCGTGCCGAAGGTTCGACTGGAGATCGTCGTGGACGATGCCCAGGTCGAAGAGGTGACCAACGCGGTGGTGGATTCTGCGGGAACCGGAAAGATCGGTGACGGCAAGGTCTGGATCCTTCCGGTGGACGAGGTCGTCCGCGTCCGTACGGGAGAGCGGGGTTCAGACGCTCTCTGAGCGGTACCGGTCTTGACCGTCGGGTGTCGTGTGTAGGGACAGACGCACCGGACAGCACGAGGGGTCGGCTCTCCGGAGTCGGCCTCTCGTCGTTCCCGGGGTCACGCTGCGCCCGTGCCCGCGCTCACCGACAGGGCCCCGTTCGTCGACAGAGCCTCCCTCGGCAAGGAGGTCCGATCGTGGCCGACGGGTGCGGGTGATCAGCCGGCCTGGCGGCGCACGGCGTCGGCCGCCGCGGCCGCCGCATCCGGGTCACCCAGGTAGCGTCCGGACACCACGGAGAGGTCGTCGGCCAACTCGTAGAGGTAGGGGATGCCCGTGGGAATCTCCAGTCCGGTGATGTCGTCGTCGGCGATGCCGTCGATGTGCTTGCGCAGGGCCCGCAGGCTGTTCCCGTGGGCCACCACCAGCACCGCCCCGCCCCTCGGCCCCTCGGCCAGCAGGTCGGGCACGATGGCGTCCTCCCAGTAGGGCAGGGCCCGGTCGACCACGTCGGCCAGGCACTCGGTGGTGGGGAGCACCTCGGCGGGCACGTCCCGGTAGCGGGGATCACCGACCGGATGGTGTTCGCTCCCCGGTTCGACCGGCGGCGGCGGGGTGGCGTAGCTGCGTCGCCACTCCTTGACCTGGGCCTCGCCGAACTGGGCGGTGGTCTCCTTCTTGTTCTTCCCCTGCAGGTCGCCGTAGTGGCGCTCGTTCAACCGCCAGTGGCGGCGGGTGGGCAGCCAGCTCCGGCCGGCCTCGTCCAGAGCCAGGTTGGCGGTGCGGATGGCCCGGGCCAGCACCGAGGTGTGCAGGACCCGCAGATCGAGTCCGGGCTCGGCTGCCAACAGTCGTCCGGCCTCGCGCGCCTCGGATTCCCCTTGCTCGGTGAGGGCGACGTCGTACCACCCGGTGAAGAGGTTGTCGGCGTTCCACTGCGACTGGCCGTGGCGGAGCAGCACCAATTGGGACATGGATCGAGCGTATCCCGGCCCCACCACGGGCTTTGCACCGAAACCTCTTCCTGCGCCAAATCCCCACACTCCGCACCAAGAGGACTTTCGCCCCTGACCCGGAGTCGTGATGTCCGCTTTGCTTGATCCATGGCAACCGCGCTCCATGTCGACACCGATCTGGACTTCGTCCGGCACCAACTCGACGTTCTGTCAGCGTCTCGCTGCATGAACGGTCTCACTGCCGCGAGTGAACGCCACTATCAGGAGCTTTGCGACCTCGAGCAGCAGCTGCTGGAGTCTCAGCGCACTTCGTAGGTGTCATCTCCCCCTTTCGGCACCGAGACCATCGACGCCCCCTTCGTTGGCATTCCCCAGATGGTGGGCTCGAAGTGAGCCGGGGCATCCACCATCAGGTGGATCAGATCGACGCCCGATCTGATTCTCGCTGCCAACTCATCGGAGCGGAGTCGCCGTCGCCTGGAGCCTCATCACCTCCCGAAGGGTCTTGGTCGCCTTCGGACGCTGAGGCGTCGGCGGTGTCGCCGTGATCCGCCCCGCCTCGAGCGGCCTGACGAACCCCTTCAGGGCTCTTGGCGCAGAACGCAGCGTTGCATCGAAATCCCACCCGACCTGGGCTTTTCGGTGTGTGGCCCCTCACCACGCGGAGCTTCACAAAGTCCATGCAGTAAACTTATACAGAAGGCACTCAACTTTGTTATACTAGAGGGCGTAGCACAGAGGCGCAGTGTGTCTGATGAGCGTGATCTGCGCAAAGGACGAGCCCACAGCAAGACAGAGCCCGTAAGCGGGCGACAGACAGAGAGAATGCCCGCACCGGGCGACCAGACAGTGCCCATGACGGGCATGAGTAGGAGGCAGTGACTATGGCCAAGGCCGTTGGAATCGATCTCGGAACCACCAACTCGGTGGTTGCCGTTCTGGAGGCCGGCGAGCCGGTCGTCATCCCCAATGCCGAAGGTGGCCGGACCACCCCGTCGGTGGTCGGGTTCGCCAAGTCCGGCGAGGTCCTGGTCGGCGAAGTGGCCAAGCGGCAGGCCATCACCAACCCGGATCGGACCATCCGCTCGGTCAAGCGTCACATGGGGACCAGTTGGACCGTCGACATCGACGGCAAGGACTTCACCCCTCAGGAGATCTCCGCCCGCATCCTGGGCAAGCTCAAGAGGGACGCCGAGGCGTTCCTCGGCGACACCGTGACCCAGGCGGTCATCACCGTGCCGGCCTACTTCGACGATGCCCAGCGCACCGCCACCAAGGAGGCGGGCACCATCGCCGGCCTCGAGGTGCTCCGCATCATCAACGAGCCCACCGCGGCCGCCTTGGCCTACGGCCTCGACAAGGAAGGCGCCGACCAGACCGTGCTGGTCTTCGACCTCGGCGGGGGCACCTTCGACGTGTCCGTGCTCGAGATCGGTGACGGCGTGTTCGAGGTCAAGTCCACCGCCGGTAACTCCAAGCTCGGTGGTGACGACTGGGACCAGCGGATCATCGACTGGCTGGTCAAGACGTTCAAGGACACCGAGGGCGTCGACCTGTCCAACGACAAGATGGCCACCCAGCGTCTGCAGGAGGCGGCGGAGAAGGCGAAGATCGAGCTCTCCTCCCTCCAGGAGACCCAGATCAACCTGCCCTTCATCACGGCCACCTCCGAGGGCCCCAAGCACCTCGACGTCAAGCTGACCCGGGCCAACTTCAACGAGCTCACCGCCGACCTGGTGGAGCAGTGCAAGGGCCCCTTCGAACAGGCCATCGGCGACTCGGGGCTGTCCAAGTCCGACATCGACCACGTGGTGCTGGTCGGTGGTTCGACCCGGATCCCCGCCGTGCAGGAACTTGTCCAGCAGATGACCGGCAAGGAGGCCCACAAGGGCGTGAACCCCGACGAGGTGGTCGCCTTGGGCGCCGCCGTGCAGGCCGGTGTCCTGAAGGGCGAGGTCAAAGACGTCCTCCTGCTCGACGTGACCCCGCTGTCGCTGGGCATCGAGACCAAGGGCAGCGTCATGCACCGCCTCATCGAGCGGAACACCACCATCCCCACCAAGCGCAGCGAGGTGTTCACCACCGCCGACGACAACCAGCCCTCGGTCGAGGTCCACGTGCTCCAGGGTGAGCGCGAGATGGCCATGTACAACAAGACCCTGGGCAAGTTCCAGCTGGTCGACCTGCCCCCCGCCCCCCGTGGCGTGCCTCAGATCGAGGTCACCTTCGACATCGACGCCAACGGCATCGTGCACGTGTCGGCCAAGGACCGGGCCACCGGCAAGGAGCAGTCGATGACCATCACCGGCCAGTCGTCGATGGCCAAGGAAGACATCGAGCGGATGGTCAAGGACGCCGAGGCCCACGCCGAGGACGACCGCAAGCGCAAGGAGGAGGCGGAGGTGCGCAACAACGCCGACACCCTCGTCTACCAGACCGAGAAGCTCCTGAAGGACCAGGGCGAGAAGTTCGAGGGAGACGAGAAGGAGAAGGTGGAGACTGCCCTCACCTCGGTCAAGGAGTCCCTCGCCGGTTCGGACATCGAGGCCATCAAGACCGCCACCGAGTCGCTGCTCAGCGCCAGCCAGTCGTTCAGCCAGCGTCTCTATGAGGAGGCGGCCAAGACCGACGCATCGGCCCCCGGTGGCCAGGTGTCAGCCGAGGACGAAGCGTCCGACGACGAGGTCGTGGACGCCGAGATCGTCGACGACAAGAGCTGATCGTCGATGACCGGCGACAACCAGTCAGGCCAGGACGGTGGTCCGTGGGACCCGGAGGCCGATGCGGCCCCCGGGCCCCAGCCCGCCGGGGGCGCCGAGGACGCCGAGTTCGGCTCGGACTATGCGGCCCACGGGAACATTCCCGAAGGCGGTGAGGACGATGAGGTGGCGGATGCGGAGATCCTCGACGCCGCCGACGTGAGCGCGGCGGTGGACGAGGCGTTCGCCGACGATGACCCACTGGCCCTCGCCCTCAACCAGCGCGACGAGTACCTCGACTCCCTCCGCCGCCTGAAGGCGGAGTTCGAGAACTACAAGAAGCGGGTGGCCAAGCAACAGGTCGACCAGGTGGCCCGGGCGGCCCAGTCGTTGGTGAGCTCGTTGCTCCCGGTGCTGGACACCCTCGACCTGGCCACCGAGCACATCGGTGACGCCGAGTCGGCTGACGGCCGCGCACTGGCCGCTGTGGCCGGCCAGCTCCACGACGTGCTGGCCAAGGCGGGACTCGAGCGCCTCGATCCGGTGGGTGAGGAGTTCGATCCCAACGCCCACGAAGCGGTCGGCCATCTCCCGGCCGACGAAGACGACCCTGACGGTGCCACCGGTTCGAGTGAGCCGGTGGTGGGCCAGGTCATGCGGGCCGGCTACCGGTGGAACGGTGCCGTGGTGCGTCCGGCCATGGTCATGGTCAAGGGCTGACAGGGAACGGTCGGGAACGAGTGGCGCCACAACGCGAATGGTTCGAGAAGGACTACTACAAGACCCTCGGCGTGTCCTCGACGGCTACGGCCAAGGAGATCACCAGCGCCTACCGGAAGCTGGCCAAGAAGCACCATCCCGACACCAATCCGGGTGAGGAAGAGACCTTCAAGGAGGTCTCCGCGGCCTACGACGTGCTCGGCGACGCCGACCGGCGCAAGGAGTACGACGAGGTCCGCGCCATGGGCCCGGCGGCTGCCGGGGGCGGGTTCCCCGGAGGGTTCGGTGGCCCTGGTGCCGGCGGCACCTACCGGGTCGAGGACATGGGTGATCTCGGGGATCTGTTTGGCGGGCTGTTCGGCCGCGGCCGGCGGGGTGGCGGAGCCTCGACCGGACCCCAGCGCGGGCACGACGTGGAAGCCGAGCTCCACCTCTCCTTCGAGGACGCGGTCAACGGCGTCACCACCTCGGTCAACCTGACCACCGACGCCCGGTGCCAAACGTGCGGCGGGACCGGTGCCGCCCCCGGCACCCACCTGACCACCTGCCCGCGCTGCAACGGCTCGGGCACCCTCCAGGACAACCAGGGCCTCTTCTCGCTCAGCCAGATCTGCCCACAGTGCAGCGGGCGCGGGAGCATCGTGACCACGCCGTGCCCCACCTGCTCGGGCTCGGGCATCGAGCACCGCAACCGCACCGTCAAGGTGCGGATCCCCGCCGGTGTCGACGACGGCCAGCGGATCCGGATCAAGGGCCGGGGCGCGGCCGGTCGGGGCAACGGTCCGAGCGGTGACCTCTACGTCATCGTCCGCGTGGACCGCCACGGCCTGTTCGGCCGGCGCGGACGCAATCTGACACTGACCGTGCCCGTCTCCTATCCCGAGGCCACGCTCGGCACCTCCCTGACCGTCCCCACGCTCGGCGACCCGGTCACCTTGAAGGTGCCCGCCGGCACCCCGTCGGGGCGGACCTTCCGGGTCAAGGGTCGCGGTGTGCCCGCGGGCAAGAAGAGCGCCACCGGGGACCTGCTGGTCACGGTCGAGGTGGTCGTGCCCCACTCGCTGACCGACCAGCAGCGGGCCGCAGTGGAAGCGTTGGCCGCGGTGGTCGAACCCCCGGCCCGGGACTCGTTGGGGGTGTGAGATGAGCGAGGATCCTCGCAGCCGTGCGGTGTACGTGATCTCGGTGGCGGCCGAGCTGACCGGGGTGCACCCCCAGACCCTGCGAGTCTATGAACGCAAGGGCCTCCTGGAGCCGGGCCGCACCCAGGGGGGCAGTCGCCGCTTCAGCGAACACGACCTCGAGCGGCTCCGGCACATCCAGTCGCTGACCAACGCCGGCCTCAACCTGGAGGGAGTGCGGCGGGTCATGGAGCTCGAGGCCGAGGTGGCCCGGCTCCGCCACGAACTGGCCGCCACCCGGGCCGAGGCCCGCGAAGCGGTGGCCGTCACCCATCGCCAGTACCGACGTGACCTGGTCCCGCTCTCCCAGAGGCTCGTGCCCACCCGGCCGAGCCGCCGATCCGCGCAGTCAACAGGAGGTCCCCGATGACCATCAATCCCGACCGTTGGACCCTCAAGACGCAAGAGGCCTTCTCCGCTGCCGTCGACCGGGCGCGGGCGGCCAACAACCCCGAGGTCACCCCGGACCATGTCCTAGTCGCCGTGCTGGACCAGCCTGACGGCATCGCCGTTCCCATCCTCACCCGGGTGGGGATCGAGCCGGCCGTGGTCCGCGAGCGGATCGCCGACACCCTGGGTCGCCTCCCCCACAGCGTGGGCGGGGCGGAGCCCGGCATCGACCGCGAACTTCGGGACGTGCTCGCCTCGGCGGACTCGCTCCGCACCGACATGGGGGACGACTACCTCTCGGTCGAGCACCTGGTCCTGGCCATGGCCGACCGGCTTGGCGTCGACCGGGACCAGCTGCTCACCGCCCTGCGCGACGTGCGGGGCAGCCACCGGGTCACCTCCCAGACTCCCGAAGACAAGTTCCAGGCCCTCGAGAAGTACGGCCGGGACCTCACCGCCCTGGCCCGGCAGGGGAAGATGGACCCGGTCATCGGCCGGGACGAGGAGGTGCGCCGGGTCATCCAGGTGCTCTCCCGCCGCACCAAGAACAACCCGGTCCTCATCGGCGAGCCCGGCGTGGGCAAGACGGCCATCGTCGAGGGACTGGCCCAGCGCATCGTGGAGGGTGACGTCCCCGAGGGCCTCAAGGGCAAGCGGGTCATCGGTCTCGACATGGCCTCGATGGTGGCGGGGGCCAAGTACCGGGGTGAGTTCGAGGAGCGCCTCAAGGCAGTGCTGAAGGAGATCACCGACGCCGAGGGCGAGGTCATCACCTTCATCGACGAGCTGCACACCATCGTGGGTGCCGGCGGCGGCTCCGAGGGCGCCATGGATGCCGGCAACATGATCAAGCCGATGCTGGCCCGGGGCGAGCTTCGCCTGATCGGCGCCACCACCCTCGACGAGTACCGCCAGTACATCGAGAAGGACGCCGCCCTCGAGCGCCGGTTCCAGCAGGTCTTCGTCCCGCCGCCGTCGGTGGCCGACACCATCGCCATCCTGCGCGGCCTGAAGGAGCGCTACGAGGTCCACCACGGGGTCCGCATCCAGGACGCCGCTCTGGTGGCGGCGGCGGTACTCTCCGACCGCTACGTCACCGGCCGGTTCTTGCCGGACAAGGCCATCGACCTGATGGACGAGGCGGCCAGCCGGTTGCGCATCGAGATCGACTCGATGCCCACCGAGCTCGACGTGGTGACCCGACGCCTGCGCCAGCTGGAGATCGAGCGGATGGCTCTGGCCAAGGAGACCGACTCCGCATCGGCCGACCGGCTGGCCCGGCTCGACGAGGAGTTCGCCAACCTGTCCGAGGAGTCGGTGGCCATGACGGCCCACTGGCAGTCGGAGAAGGAGGCCATCGCCACCATCCAGCATCTCAAGGGCGAGCTCGAGCGGCTCCGCGGTGATGCCGAACGGCTCAGCCGCGAGGGCAACCTGGCCCAGTCCTCGGAGATCACCTATGGACGCATCCCCGACATCGAGCACGAGGTGGAGGTGGCCACCCAGGCCCTCGACGAGCTTCAGAAGAGCCAGCGGTTCCTGAAGGAGGAGGTCGACGCCGAAGACGTGGCCGAAGTGGTCAGCCGCGCCACCGGCGTGCCGGTCAGCCGCCTCCTCGAGGGCGAGGTGGAGAAGCTGGTCCGGATGGAGGACGCCCTCCACGCCCGGGTCATCGGCCAGGACGAGGCCGTCTCGGCGGTGTCCAATGCCATCCGCCGCAGCCGTGCCGGTCTCTCCGATCCCAACCGCCCGATCGGCTCCTTCCTCTTCATGGGCCCGACCGGGGTGGGCAAGACCGAGTTGGCCCGCTCCCTGGCCGAGTTCCTCTTCGACGACGCCAAGGCCATGGTCCGCATCGACATGGGTGAGTACGGGGAGCGCCACTCGGTGGCCCGCCTGGTGGGTGCCCCTCCGGGCTACGTCGGGTACGAGGAGGGCGGCCAGCTCACCGAGGCCATCCGCCGCCGGCCCTACGCGGTGGTGCTGCTCGACGAGTTGGAGAAGGCCCACCCCGACGTGTTCAACATCCTCCTGCAGGTGCTCGAGGACGGACGCCTCACCGACGGGCAGGGTCGCACGGTCGACTTCACCAACACGGTGCTGATCATGACGTCGAACATCCCCGGCGAGCCCATCGAGCACTTCAAGCCCGAGTTCGTCAATCGCATCGACGAGATCGTCCGGTTCCACCGGCTGTCCGAGGCCGACCTGTCCCGCATCGTGACCATCCAGCTGGGCGGACTGCGCGGCAGGCTGACCGAGCGCCGGTTGGCCCTGTCGGTCACACCGGCGGCCGAAGCGGCGCTGGCGTCGGCCGGGTTCGACCCCGACTACGGGGCCCGTCCGCTCCGGCGGGTGATCCAACGCCAGGTCGAGGACCCGTTGGCCCTCGCCCTGTTGGAGGGGCGCTATCCCGAGGGCTCGACGGTGACCGTCGACGAGCAGGACGGGGCCATCGTCCTGGTCTGAGTCGCCCGAAGTCTTGCCGGCGCGCCGTCACCTCCTGGCGCGTCCGGTCTGGCGCGCATCTCCGGTGCGGACGGTGCGGACGGTGCGGACGCCGGACGTCCGAGGCTCCATCCGATCCGGTGACCCGCCGCACCTTCGCGCCGCTTGGACGCTCGTTCGAGGTGCGCCGAGTGGTGCGGTCTGTTCGGCCGGAAGAATTCGCGAACCCGCGTACCGCGTACGCAGGTTCGCGGAATTGAAGGGCCGACTCCCGGTCGGTCAGCTGAAGCGCAGACTCCCGGTCTGCGAGTCCGGCTGATCGCTGCCGACATCGATCAGGGCGGCCAGCGTGGCCCGAGTGCGGGCGAGGGAGTCGGCACCGACTCGCTCAATGACCCGGGCATCGACGCCGCGGACCGCCTCGCGCACCGCAGCCGCAGCCAGCCGGCCCCGCTCGGTCAGGG
>Ga0209638_1001999_pt1 | contig 12713 bp, 12 predicted proteins | sample BarGraNGADG00211_FD_184490 | JGI IMG/M metagenome (GOLD analysis project Ga0209638, IMG submission 184490) | Arctic peat soil microbial communities from Barrow, Alaska - Barrow Graham LP Ref core NGADG0002-211 (SPAdes) (version 2) | ecosystem: Environmental > Terrestrial > Soil > Wetlands > Peat... | reverse complement strand
CGGCACCAACAGCGATCCGGAGAGTTTCAGGCCTCTCGATGTACGAAATGTGACTTTCTCCTCGATCATCCTTATCACCCCGCCCAGCCGTGCAGTCGCCAAGCCTCATGATCATACCACATTTTGCAGACAACCAAGCTTAGCAATGTGAAGTGGAGAGCAGAGAGCCGAGAGCAGAGAGCCCGGAAGAGAGCAGCAGAAGTCGGATTGCCATTGCAACTGAGGTGCCGGAATGGTAGAATCTGAGTGCGATAACGGAGGTAGGAATGAAAGATCAGCTTAACGCGCTGTATGAGCTCCAGAGAGTTGACGTTGAGATCGCGCGGGCGAGTATGGGGCTTGAGGCGCTGACCGGCGCTCTTGCGCTTCGGAAGCAGCACGCAACCGCGAAGAAAGAGCGCGATGCGGCCGAGAAGGTTGCAGCGGATTTGGAGATTGAGCTCATGGACAGCGAGTTGAAGCTCAAGTCTATCGATGAGAAGCGCACCGCGACCGAGAAGAGGCTCTACGGTGGCACGGTGAGCAACCCCAAAGAGCTTTCGAGCCTTGAAAAGGAGATCGAGCACCTGAAGAACCAGCAGGGGCAGCTCGATGGGCGCGTGCTGGAGCTTTACGACCAGGTGGAGACCCTCCGTGAGACAGCGAAATCGGTGAATGCGATCTTCGAGGAGATCGAGAAGCAGGCCAGGGCCGCGCTGGGCAAGGAAGCGACTGAGCGTAAGCGGCTGGAGGCTGAGCTTGCCAGACTTGAGCCTGAGCGCGCGGATATGGCGGTGAAGATCACCGACAAGCACCTTCTGTCCCGCTACGATGCGATCCGCAAGAAGAGCGGCGGAACGGGCATGGCGAAGATCGTCGATCACCGGTGCGAGGGCTGCCATGTCGCCGTCACCAACTTCACGATCCGCAATATCTTCGAGGACAAGGGCATCGAGTACTGCGAGAACTGCGGCCGAATCCTCACGCAGGATTTCTGATGAAGAAGGTAGTCATCTACTCGGACGGCGCCTCCAAGGGCAACCCCGGTGATGCGGGGATCGGCGTCGTGATTTCCGATACCCAGGGCAATGTCCTGCGTGAGATCGCCGAATACATCGGCAAGCAGACCAACAACGTTGCGGAGTATTCGGCACTGATACGCGGTCTAGAAGAAGCAGCCGATCTGGGCGCGACCCAAGTTGACATCTGCACGGACAGCGAACTCCTCGCGCGGCAGCTAACGGGCGTTTACAAAGTCAAGGCCCCGAACCTGAAGCCCCTTTTCGAGCAAGCGGTAATCATCCTCCGTGCTTTCGAGCGAGTGACGATTTCCCACGTGGTCCGCGAACTCAACAAACGCGCCGACGAGCTAGCCAACGAGGGCGTTAGGAAGCACAAAAACAACCTCCGCAATGGCCCCGCAAAGCCAGCCGCCTCGCCTGCGAGGAAGACGAAGCAGGGGGAGTTGGAGTTCTAGGTCTGGCTTGCTGAGCTAGCGGATGAACCGTACCTTGCACACGCCGGCCTCTGCGAGTGATTCTATCTCGTGGCGATCTGAAGTGACCATCTCCGCGCCTATGCGGTTCGCAAGGGCGATGCACTGGCAATCGGCTAGAGACACCCGGTGGTGGTCGGCCTTTATACGCGCGGCGGCCTGCCAGAAGTCCTCATCCATGTCTTCGCGGATGTTCAGTCGGAGTCTTTGAACCCCGGCGTATGCTTCCTGCGCAGCTTGCTCGCCGTGCTTGCGGCGCACGTGATAGAAGACCTCGCACAGGTTGATCGAATGGACGAAACCAACGTTTGACCTGTCGGCAAGTAGGCTATCAACTTCTTCCGCACCGGGTTCGTCCTCTAGATAGGCGATCAGAACGTTCGAATCATATACCAGGTTCATGCCGATTTCCTAGCCCGGCGCGCCTGCTTCTCGAATTTGGCTTCCTCAAGCCCCGCTTCGAGCCGCTTGTCGGCGTTGACCTCTTCGCTGGTGAGCGTTCCGGGGTATTTCCTCAGCAGCCCACGCGCCGACACGAACTGTTCTCTGCGCTGGCCCTGCGCGGCGCTGATCCACAACTCAAGGTCGGACTCCAACACTCGCCAAGCCTTTCCGATCTTCCGGCCGGGCATTTTCCCCAGGCGCAGGTAATCGCGGACTATATCGGGGTTCATCTGCAGCTTCTCGGCAGCTTGTGGGACAGTCAACACTCGTGATGCCATGCTACTCACCTCAGTACACATGATACCACATATAATCCTACATAATGGTAATATAATACCAATAAACGCCTACTAATCCTTCGGCGGCGGGATTGTCTTCTCGATCAGCTTGGAGGCGACTGAGGACAGCGCCTGCGCGAGTTCGGTCGGCGAGACTGCTTTGTCGCGGTTGGTGAGCAGCGGGGAATCGGCGTCTATGTAACCACCAGCCTTCAAATCCTGTGCGGGATCTGGACTTTCAACTTTGGACTTTGAACTTTGAACTGCCGCTCCCTGACTTTCGTCTTTCGACTTGGGACTCTTGACTTCAGGTTTCAGGCTGTTCTCGATCACCTCGATCATCCGCTCCAGCGCGACCGCAAGCTCGTAGCGCGTGACGGCCTTATCGCCCTTGAACGTCGAGCCGGGATAGCCCTTCATCACCCCGTCGGAGGCGGCTTTCGCCACATATTCCGCTGCCCAGTGATCTTTCGGGACGTCTTTGAAGCTCTCGGCGGCCATCGCAGACGCTGCGATAAGAGCCGAGAAGATAATGGCAATCAGAATTGCGGTTCGCATGTGTGCCTCCTACGGAACCTCACCCCAGCCCTCTCCTACGAGGAGAGGGGGCAGCCAGTGTCGCCATAATGGCAAAAACGCCCGATGCTCGGTCGAACATCGGGCGCGAAACGTTCGGTAGTCTAGGCCTCGAAGCCGGTTTCGATGAACTGGTCGCGGATTACGTCCAGTTGGTCGAGAGCTCTGCCGCAGCCTAAGGCCACGCAGCTAAGCGGGTCCTCCGCCACGTGAACGGGGATGCCGGTCTGCTTACACAGCAGCTTGTCGAAGCCCCGCATAAGCGAAACGCCGCCGGTGAGCATTATCCCGCGCTCGATTATGTCCGAGCTAAGCTCCGGCGCGGTCTGTTCCAGAACGGACTTCACGCGATCGACAATCGCCATAATCGGTTCCATCAGAGCCTCGCGGACCTCGCCCGACGTGACCTCGATGGTCTTGGGCAACCCGGCGACCAGGTCTCGACCGCGCACTTCCAGCACCAGTTCCTGCTCCATAGGAGAGGCGCTGCCGATCTTCATCTTGATCTCTTCAGCGGTCCTGTCGCCGATCATCAGGCTGTACTTGGCCTTGACGTGCCGCTGAATGACCTCGTCCATTTTGTTCCCGCCGATACGAATCGACTTGGAGGTTACAATGCCATTAAGCGAGATCACCGCGATGTCCGTGGTGCCCCCGCCGATGTCGATAATCATGTTCCCGCCGGGCGCCGAGATAGGCAGTCCCGCGCCAATCGCGGCCGCAAGTGGTTCCTCGATCGGGTAAGCCTGCTTCGCTCCAGCGCTCTTCGCGGCCTGAACGACCGCGCGCTTCTCGACAGGGGTTACCTGCGAGGGGACGGCCACTATGACGGTGGGCTTGAGCATTCGACGCTTGCCACATACTTTGGCTATCAGATACTCGAGCATTTTCTGCGTGGTGCTGTAATCGGCGATAACGCCCTCGCACATCGGCCGGATGGCGACGATGTTCCCAGGCGTGCGGCCGATCATCATTCTGGCTTCCTCACCGACTGCAACGAGCCGCTTCGTAGTCGTGTTCAGAGCGACTACCGACGGCTCGCGCAACACAATGCCCTTACCCTTGAGGTAAACCAGGATGTTAGCTGTTCCAAGATCGATGCCTAGTTCAGGCACCAAATTAAACACTTAGGATCTCCCTCTCTACGCCGTTCGGGGCCGTATCCACTTGAGCTCCCAGTCCCCGAAGTTTTTCGGCTATACTCTCATACCCGCGCTCGATGTGCTCCATACCGCTGATCTCGGTCTGTCCTTCGGCGACAAGCCCCGCGCATATCAGCGCGGCTCCTCCGCGAAGGTCGGGAGCCGTCACCTGCGCGCCCATCAGCTTCGGCACGCCGGTTATCACGGCCGTGCGCCCATCCTGCTTAATCTCAGCGCCCATCCGCGCGATCTCGTTCACGTATTTGAAGCGCCGCTCGTAGACGTTCTCAGTCACGACCGATGTCCCCTCGGCTACCGCGAGCATTGCCGCGAACGGCTGCTGGAGGTCCGTGGGGAATCCCGGATGCGGCATGGTCATAACGTCAGTAGCCATCGGTCTGGCATTGCATCGCACGCGCATCGCGTTGTCATACATATCCACTACCGCGCCGACTTCGCGCAGCTTAAGCACGAATGGCTCGATGTGAGCGGGTCGAACGTTCTCGATGTGCACATCACCTAGTGTTATGGTCGCAGCCACCGCAAGAGTTCCCGCTTCCATCCGGTCCGGCACGATCTCGAACTCGGTACCGTGGAGTTCCTTAACGCCCTCTATGCGAATGGTCGGGGTGCCGTCGCCTGTAATCAGAGCCCCCATCTTGGTAAGCAGGCTCGCAAGCTCCGTGATTTCCGGTTCCATCGCGGCATTGTGGACTGTGGTAACGCCCTCCGCGAGACACGCGGTGGTCATAATATGCTGGGTAGCTCCCGCGCTGGGGAGGTTGAAGTAGATCTGCGCGCCTTTCAGTGACTCAGACTCGGCCTCGACAAACCCGTGCTCGATGTTTACGAGCGCGCCCAAGGCCTGAATGCCCTTAACGTGCAGATCGATCGGCCTGGCGCCTATATCGCAGCCGCCGGGCATCGCGACTTTCGCGTAGCCCCTTCTTGCGAGCATCGGACCCAGTACGGAGAAAGAGGCCCTCATCTTCTTCACAAGTTCGTAGGGGGCCTCGATGGCTTCTATATCACTGGCGTCTATATGCACGACGCCGCGAGCAGTTTCTTTACAATCGACTCCCAAAGCTCGCAGCATGTCCATCATCGTGTGGACATCGCCGATATCCGGAACATTGCGGAGAATGGTTTCGCCCTTGCCGAGCAGTGCTCCAGCCATTATCGCAAGAGTGCTATTCTTGCTGCCGCTGCAACACGTGGTTCCATGTAATCTCTCGCCGCCGGTTAGTAAGAGCTTGCCCAAGTAACTGGACCTCCTGTCGAATGTCTACCCCTCAGTTAGCTCACCGTCAAGCACAACGCCCCGCGCTGCGATCGGTGAGTCAGGCGGCTATTAGCCCGCTCAAGTATAACTGACGAGTTGGCTGAGTGTCAAGCGCACCCAGCTCCTTGATAATAACGCACAAGAGAGCGAAAAGGTACGTTTACCACGCGTCTTTCCTCTCGTATTGGGCGGGATCTTCCATTCACCCGGTCACGGGTCAAGGTTGTACACAAAAACTCCCTGGCGCGTTGCCGCAGGTTTTACTCGCGTCGCTTGCCGAATCGGCTGAACCGACTCGTCCGTATGCGAGAACCTTGACCGCGCACCAGGGATGATTGATACTCTCATTTACTATGTATCCACACGCTATTCCAGCCAAACGCCGCTTTGCGAGGACACAAGAACGGCAAAGAGCGCTGGCCAGCGGACCAGCGGCGCTTTCCCTTGTGACGTCTATGCTGATGGAGGAATTGTGTCCTCCGCAAGGCCGAGCAGCAGACACCATTCGTGTGTCGTGCGGATACTGAGTGTGTATTTCACTGTTGGAACGTCAGGTGGTTCAGGCCGCTGCCGTCCCCCTATCCGTAGTCATGCACACTTCCTTTCCACGAATTCCGAGGAGTGGTCGACTGGTGGGGCATCGGCATACTGTAATGCGATCGACTCAAAACCCTCTTCGTTGGCCATGAAAGCATCCACGACCCTGGAGTCAAACTGCGTCCCGCGTCCCTCGACTATCAGGCTGCGCGCTATCTCGTGAGAAAACGCCTGCTTGTAGACACGCCTTGATACCAGCGCATCATAGACATCCGCAACGCTGACGATTCTGGCGCACAGTGGTATGTCTTCGCCCGCGAGCCCCATCGGATACCCGTTCCCGTCATAGCGTTCGTGATGATACATCGCAATATCACGAGCCATCTGCAAGTAAGCCGCGTCCGGGAAGTGCTCAAGGGCTACCGAGAGCGTTTGTCCGCCGAGGTATGCGTGCGTCTTCATCACCGCGAACTCCGAGTCATCCAGCCGTCCTGGCTTCAGCAAAACGCAGTCAGGTATTCCGACCTTGCCTATATCATGCAGGGGGCTTGTAAGATAGATCAGCTCGGCGTAGTCGCCGGGCAGATTCAGGTTCAGTTCAGGCGAGTCCGCTAGTTGTTGAGCCAGCATCCGAGAATACTCGCGGATTCGCACAAGGTGATTGCCGGTCTCATTGTCGCGGGTATCCGCAAGCTGAGCGAGCGCAAAGATCGTAAGCCGATGGGTTTCCAATGCCAGCACCCTCTGGCCTACCTTGAGACGCAGCCGGAGTTCCATCGGGTCGAATGGTTTGATGATGAAATCATCCGCGCCGGCGTCCAATCCCTTCAAAAGATCGGCTTTGTCTGCCCGTGAAGTCAGCAGGATGAAGTACGTATACCGGCTGGTGCTCGCTTCACGCACTTTATGCGCCAGGTCGATTCCGCTCATCCCGGGCATCATCCAGTCCGAGATCACCAACTGGATTCTCTCGTGGGCAAGGATGTTCAGCGCTGCCAACCCATTTGCTGCACGGACCATCTCGTGTCCGTCGGCCCCGACCGCGGCCTCCAGGATATCCAGTGCTATATCGTCGTCGTCAACGCCTAGAATTCTCATGGCCGATTCCCCTCCTTATGCGATCATTTTCGTTTTTTGCAGGTAGTCGATCAGCTTCGGCACGTCTATCGGCTTCACAAGATAGTGTTCGCACTGCTCCCCGAAAGCGTTCAGGATGTTCGCGGGATCATCCAGACACGTAGTCATCACTACTCTCGCCCCTTGTCCAGGCAGAATCCCGTGCTTCCTTTCAGTATCACGAATGATGTCTAGAGCTGAGTGCCCGTCCATTTCAGGCATCATGATGTCGAGGCATATCAGGTCGTAGCGATCGTCCTTTTCTATTGCCACGCGAGCAGCTTCCACGGCCTCTACGCCGTTCACGGCAATATGAACCTGTCCATACTTCTTGAGCGATTCCTGAAGAATCAGCCTGCTGGTGAACTCATCGTCAACGATCAATGTTTTCATCTGGTAGTCCCATTCTACTGGCTTATGCGGCCAGCCGCGCTTTCAGTTCCTCGAATTGTGCCTCCACGCGCTCGGTGAGTTCTGTCAACGAACCCGAATCATTGGTTTGACAGGCTTTCTCCAGCCTTTCAGCGGCTTGTCCCAGTGATTGGGCGCCGACGTTTCTGGAACTTCCCTTTACGGTATGCGCGTGCAATAGTGCCTCCTCGAGGTTACCGTTTCCGAGAGCCTCTCTCAGTAACTCGACACGCTTAGGGACATCGTCGAGGAACTTACGCATGATCTTCCGCGCCAGCACTTCGTTGCCGCCAATACGCGCAAGCAGCGAGCCCTCCTCGAAGACAGGTAATTCAGGCTCGTCCGGCAGAGTCGTCGGCGTGGTCACCTGTGGCTCCTCAGCAGCGCTCTCCACTGGAAGCCATTTGCTCAGCGTTGTAGCCATCGCTTCGGCTGTCACCGGCTTCGAAAGATAATCATCCATTCCAGCCTCCTGACATTGACGTCTGTCACTATCCATAGCGTTGGCGGTTAGGGCGACTATGGGAATGCTCGGATTCCGCACCCCCGACCCGTCCGCGCGTATCATCGCGGTCGCTGCGTATCCATCCATCACAGGCATCTGGCAGTCCATAAGGACCAGGTCGTAGTCCTGTTCGCACAGCGACTTAACGGCATCGGCGCCGTTCTCCACAATATCCACACGGTAGCCAAGAGTCTCAACCATCGCCTCGGCAACCATCTGATTCGTTTCGTTATCCTCTGCCAGGAGAATCCTGAACCTCTGGTTCTCGGCTCTGGGCTGCAGGGCAGGCGCGCGCTCTTGCTTGGACGACTGCTGGTTCACGGCCTTGTCCTGAGAGATCACCGACACGAAGCAGTCGAAGAGAGCAGAACGGCCTATGGGCTTGGGCAGGCAGCGGTTGAACCCTGCTCGCGTATACTGCTCGCTTTCATTCAACTCAGCCAGACGAACCATGGCGATCAGGCCCATTGTTTGCATCGCGGAATTGGACCTAATGCACCGGCAGAGGTCAACAGAGTCACTGCCCGGCAGGTGCACATCGACGATGGCGACGTTGTAGGGCGCGCCGGTCCGCGCGGCATTTTCCAGCCGACCCATCAGCTCCTCGGCAGACCCGGCGGCATCATTGGCGATGCCCCAACTGTCCAGAATACCTTTGAGAACCACTCTGTTGGTCTCGCTGGCGTCTGCTATGATCACGCTCGCGCCCCTGATTGTCTCGGCGTCGGGTAATGCCATTTCCGAAGTCTCGTCCGCGTCCTGCCTGTTGAGCTCCACAGTGAACCAGAATGTGGAGCCCATTCCGGGCTTACTCTCGAAACCCATCTTTCCGCCCATCAGCTCGGCGAGGTGCTTGGATATGGCAAGACCAAGACCGGTGCCTCCATATTTCCTGGTGATGGAACCATCAGCCTGAGCAAAGGGCTGGAGAACGCTCTTCTGGCTTTCCTTGGACATTCCCATGCCTGTGTCCCGCACCTCGATCTTGACCATGGCCATCTTCTTTCGCGGAGAGGCAGGGCTGACGGTGACTATGATTTCTCCTTTTTCGGTGAACTTGATCGCATTGCCCACGATATTTGTCATTATCTGGCGTATTCGGCCCGGATCTCCTATGAGTAGCCTGGGCGTGTTGGGCTGGATGCCGAATATCAGTTCGATGCCCTTCTCCTGAGCGCGCATAGCCATTGTTTCACAGAAACTCTCTACCATTATGTAAAGGTCAAACTCAATGCTCTCGAGCTGCACCTTCTTGGCCTCGATCTTGGAGAAATCCAGTATGTCGTTGATGACCGAAAGCAGCCCCTCGCCACTGCTGCGTATTATGTCTACGTAGCGGTGCTGGGTGGAGTCGAGTTCGGTGCCGAGCAGCAAGCCGGACGTCCCGATCACGCCGTTCAGAGGCGTCCTGATCTCGTGGCTCATATTGGCGAGGAACTGGCTCTTTGCGACGTTTGCCGCTTCCGCTTTCCCCGCCAACTCGTTCGCTCGGGCAACAGCTTCACGCAGGCTGCTGTTTGCCTGCTCCGTCTCGGCCTTTGCCTGCGTGAGCGCTTCCTGGGCGGCCTTCCGGTCGGTGATGTCGAGCAACATGCCGTCCAGATAGTTTTCTTCGGGATGTATTATTGCCGAAAACAGAGCGACGAACGTTGACCCGTCGGCGCGATGCATGTTCAGCTCTACCGAGTCGACTATATTGCCTCTTGCCGCGTCGAGCACGGCGCGTCTTTGATTCGGGTCGGCATAGTAGTTGGCGGCGCTTATCGACCCCAAGATCTGTGGCCCAATGTCGGATATGCCGAGCAGGTCGGCCAGGAAGCGATTGCACTCCAAGTATGTGCCATCACTCAGCCTTGTCCGGAATATACCAACCTGGGAGTGCTCGAAAATCGACTTGAACTTTCGTTCGCTCTTCCTCAGATCTTCCTCGACTCGGGCACGCTTCCGGGTTTCCGCTTCCAGGGCGACTTTTTGCTGGAAGAACTGTCGGATCAGCGCCGCAAGCGCTCCAAACTCACTCCGGTCCCTCTCGAGATTGGGCAGTTCGTCCGATGACTGGGTCTCCATCGCATGTGAAATAAGCCTGAGTGGGCGTGCCACGAATCGCGATACACACAGGTAGAGAACCCCGATCATGAGCGCCGCAAAGAGACCCAGCAGCACGATAGTCTTCTGCAAGTCCGCTTTCTGCAAGCGGCCCTCCTTGAATGGCTTGGCAATGCACAGGGTCTGGACACGACGTCCGTCCATACCACGAAGCGTCTTCCGGAAGATGATCGTTCTGCGTGTTCGCTCACCCGGCGTCATCTGACTGCCGGAGGAGGCTAACTGCAGCGAAGCTTTTCCGTCAATCAGCGATGCCACTCCATTGACATAGCTCGAATTCCAGATCCGGGACACCAGGAAATAGCCGCAGCTTGGTCCGGTGCGCTTCGCGTCCGTGCTGGGCACGATCTTTGCGCCGCGAACCTCAAGCAGCCCGCGACTGGTCTGAATGAAGAAGTGGCAAAGAGGACCTGCCGAAAATAACCGTCTGATCTGCTCTGGCCGGAGGGACAGTAGGCGTAGACTTGCATCACCAAGGGAGTTTGCCGAGTAGACCTGAACAGCGTTCGGGTTGTATACAGCGAGCGCACTTGCCTGGTAGGTTTTCATTCCAGATATCAGGTTGACTTCCGCCCACTTCGGGTCTCGTCTCTTGACGAAATCCACCATGTCATCCCAGTAGCTGTAATCAGCTGCCAGGGTGGCCAGTGTCTCGCCACTCAGTTCCACGATTTTGTCCGCAATACGACCGGTGTCCGAGCTTGCCTGATTGTACTCCGTCGCGAAATGGCCGTGTTCCTGAAACTGCCAACCGGCGATTCCGAGACAGAACAGCAGGGCCACGGCGCATAGCACCAGCATCATGCGTTTTCTGACAATACCCAACTTAGAACTCCATTCTCTCAGCAAGCGTGATGCGCGCCAATCGCCTGGCGGGCAAGAATTGGTTCTCAGAATGTCCTGGTAAGCTTGACCCCGAACACATAGTTGTCTGGGCGCTCTACGGCCTCTCGGACAGATCGTCTAAGCAGCTTCGTATAGACAACTGAAGGGCTGATCGACCAGCCACTGTGGGACTCTATAGCTACTTCAATACATACGGATGCGTCAGAAAGCCCGGCGCTTGGTACACCATAGTAGTAACTCGAAACCCGCTTGTCGGCAAAGCCCAGTCCGCCACTTATGTCCACAGACCGACCTCCGAGAAGCGCTGTTCTGGTCCAGCCCAGGTTCAGATACAGCCCATTGGCTTCGTCAACATCGCGGGCAAGGGACAGTTTGGGACCCCACGATCCTGCGAATGCGCAACTGGCAAGTATCTCGCTTGTGCCGGCGAAAGTGGTATTGGGGTAGGTATACCTTGCATATCCGACCGTCCAGTCTTTGCCGCCGGACGTCCAATCATAACCGAGAGTATAATCGAGTTCGCTGCACCTGCCCTTAGCATCACAGAAATCGGTCTCGTCGAAGCTGCCAAACAGGTTCAGGCTAACTCCAGATCGCCAATTCACGGTCAACGAAGGCTGCACCACGGGATCATTGTTGTAAACGACACCGCGCCACACGTATTTGCTGGCCTGAAGAGCCTCAAAATCCACGTTCATTGACGGTTCTTGATCTGCACAGCACGGTGACGCAGCGGCATAGATGAGCGTAATCGATAAGAGCACCATCGCTGTTCTAACAAGCATGCCTGGATAGCCTCCCAATATGCTTCAGAGATTCTGTCGAGTGTCACCGCGCATCCAAGGAGATGTAATGCTGCCCGGTAGTACTATCGGGTGAAATGCCGAGCATCTTGACCCGTGCATCTCGCGATACCGGTACTCGTAGATCGCTGCTGAGCACGATTTTCACGCGCAAAACGGCGAAAGCGCCGGGTCACACGTCACCGGCGCTTTCGCTGGAGAGTCTTCGCATTCAGTTGTGTGGTAGAGGAAAGGGTTTCCAGGAACAACGACAGCAGTTCGTTGGGAGAGCGACAGGCAGCCCCAACGTGCTACAGGTATCGCCTGACCCGGCGGCAGTAGTCGGCATATTCGCTGTCGAAAGCTTGCCTCAGGTGTGCCTCTTCTGCCAGGGCTATCTTGTGGTGTACCGCAACCACGAACAAGCTGACCAGCAGCACTATTGGGTTTAGAGTGTAGAGTGTTGAACCCAGGAGGGTGCAGTATACGCCAATGTACATTGGGTTTCGGCTGAGGGAGAACAGCCCGCCTGTCTTAAGAGCCGTGCTCTCGTTCGGGGAGCCTATCCGAAAGGAGTTTCCCAGCCCGAACCGCCCCGTGAACAAGAGCAGGAACCCGAGTGTCCACAGGCAGAGGGAGACTGGAATGAGCAGTCTCGGCTGCCGGATGATCGAGAGATTCATGCCCCAAGCCCGTGCAATGGCGGCTCCCCACAACAGGACAATCGCGTACTTGCTGGCTGTTTGCCATGTTTGACCTGCAGGCTATTTCAACAGTATCGGAGTGCCGCATGAGCAGGTTGAGGTAGCGCGCGTTCAGCAAAGCTGTCTCCAAGGTGAGGAACTTCCCGCGCATCAGTCCCCAGGCTCCCCCGCTGACGTTCCACTCCGCGACAGCAATCTTTACGTGTGCGCAGCCCGGAGTTTCGCTGGTCATCTTTGACAGATTCTTGAAGTCATTCTCGCAGCCAGCGAAGTCCGGCGTGTAGTGGTGCGGACCTATGTAATCGATCTGGCTGCCGACTTTGTTGAGCAGTTCCTGAGAAGGAAACGAAGATAGCAGGCGGATGCTCTTGTCGGCTTGTTTCATCAACGTACAGAATTCGGGAAGGCCGTTGACATAGTCCGCATTGCCAAGCTCGTTGCCGTGTTGCTTCGGACTGCGCAACGAAGCGGAGTTGCCGAAGCCGGAGACGTCCGACGATTTGCATTAGT
>Ga0209638_1001998_pt1 | contig 12715 bp, 18 predicted proteins | sample BarGraNGADG00211_FD_184490 | JGI IMG/M metagenome (GOLD analysis project Ga0209638, IMG submission 184490) | Arctic peat soil microbial communities from Barrow, Alaska - Barrow Graham LP Ref core NGADG0002-211 (SPAdes) (version 2) | ecosystem: Environmental > Terrestrial > Soil > Wetlands > Peat... | reverse complement strand
CCCGGCCGGGCGCGAGCTCGCTCGGCGCCCACGAGCCGACCCAGCTCTCGTAGTCGCCGGTCAACACCTCGTGCGTCGAGCCGTCCTCCTCGGTCGCCGTGCGGTATTCGAGCGGCCCCGCGAGCAAGCCTTCGTAGCCGAGCAGCTCGTGCACCGTCTGCGAGGTGAACGGGAGGAATGGAGCGAGCAGCGTCTTGAGCGAGTCGACGGCGCGCAGAGCGACGTAGAGCACCGTCGCGGCGCGATCGCGATCGGCCTTCACGTGCGCCCACGGCTGCTGCTCTGCGACGTACTGGTTCGCGAGCGAGCTCGCGCGCATCGCTGCGGCGATCGCGGCGCGGAAGCGCGCACCTTCGATGTGCTCGCCGACCTCGCCGAACGCCGCTGCGACACCGTCGAGCACGCGCGTGTCGGCGTCGGTCAGCTCGCCCGGCTGCGGCACCTGGCCGAAGTTGCGGTGCGCGCTGACGAGCGTGCGGTTGACGAGGTTGCCCCAGTTGGCGAGCAGCTCGTCGTTGTTGCGGCGCACGAACTCCTCCCACGTGAAGTCGGTGTCCTGCGTCTCCGGGCCGCCCGCGGTGAGGTGGTAGCGCAGCGGATCCGGGTCGTAGCGGCTGAGGAAGTCGGCGACCCAGATCGCGAGGTTGCGGCTCGTGCTCGCCTTCTTGCCCTCCATCGTCAGGTACTCGCTCGCGACGACGTTCGTCGGCAGGTGGAGGTCGCCGCGGCCCGCGCCGAGCTCCCCTCCGCCGTCGTAGCCGAGCAGCATCGCCGGCCAGATCACCGAGTGGAAGACGATGTTGTCCTTACCCATGAAGTAGAAGTGTCCCGCGTCGGGGTTCTGCCACCAGTCGCGCCACGCGTCGGGCGTGCCGCGGTTGTGCGCCCACTCGACGCTCGCCGACAGGTAGCCGATCACCGCGTCGAACCAGACGTAGATCCGCTTCGTGTCCTCGGGATAGCCGTCGACGGGGACGGGCACGCCCCAGTCGATGTCGCGGGTCATCGCGCGCGCCTTCAGCTCCTTCACGAGGCCGAGCGAGAAGTTCTTGACGTTCGGCCGCCACGTGTCCTGGGCCGAGATCCACGCCTCGAGCTGCTCGGCGAACGCCGGCAGGTCGAGGAAGAGATGCTTCGTCTCGCGGAACTCCGGTGTCAGGCCGTCGATGATCGAACGCGGATCGATCAGGTCGACGGGATCGAGCTGGTTGCCGCAGTTGTCGCACTGGTCGCCGCGCGCCTCGGGATAGCCGCAGATCGGGCACGTCCCCTCGATGTAGCGATCGGGCAGGGTGCGTCCCGTCGAGGGGGAGAACGCGCCGAGCGTCGTGCGCTCGACGAGGTAGCCCTTCTCGTAGAGCGTGCCGAAGATGTCCTGCGTGACCCGATGGTGGTTCCGCGTCGTCGTGCGCGTGAAGCAGTCGTACGAGATCCCCAGGTCGCGCAAGTCCTTGCGGATGAGCGCGTTGTTGGTGTCGGCGAGCTCACGCGGCGATACGCCGCTGCGGTCGGCGGACACCATCACCGGCGTGCCGTGCTCGTCCGTCCCGCTGACCATCAGGACGTCGTTGCCCTTCAGCCGGTGATAGCGGGCGAACACGTCCGCGGGCACGGCGAAGCCCGCCACGTGGCCGATGTGGCGCGGCCCACTCGCGTACGGCCACGCGGGCGCGACGAGGATCTTCTGTGACGGCTGCGACAGGACGTGCTCCCTCGGAGGTCGGAGACGGGCTACGGATGATACGAGCGGCCGCGAGGCCGGCCGAGGCCAGACCGCCGAGCGCAAGCAGCGCGAGCCCGACCAGCACGAGCGGTGCGAATGAGTGGGCCTGGAATGAATGGACCCGGTGCCGCGGGACCGCTGCTGCCACAGGAGAGCGCACGGTCGCGCCGACGGACGGAGCGGCCGATCCGGTCGCGGGCGCCGACGAGGCCACCAGCGCGAGGATCGGCGCGGTCGCGACGGGGCGAAGCGTCGTCGGCCGAGCTGCCGGGGACGCGGTGCGCGGGGCACGCGTCTGCTCCCGTGGGAGGACGCGGCCGGGAACCGCAAACGGCTCGATCATCCGCATCGCGCCGGGCTCCGGCGACGGCTCGAGCCCACCGTGCGGCGCGGCTGCCTGCTCTTGCTGCAGCGGCGCCTCTGCTGCGGCGAGCGGCTGGTCCGCGCCGGGCGGCTCAACTCCGGCAGCGGGCTCCGCGACCGCCGGCGCCTGGACGGTGGCCGACGGCTCCGCGACCGCGGGCGGCTCGGCGGCGACCGACGACTCGGCGGCGGCGGGAGGCGTCTCCGGCGCGGGCGAACCGAGCGGCTCGGCCGGAGGCGCAAAGTCGATGACCGGCTCCGCGGGCGGCGCTGCGGCGGGGACCGGAGACGCCGCGACGACGCTCGCTGTGGGAGGCGCGGGCTCCGGCACGGCGGGCAGCGGCAGTTCGGCCGGCGGCGAGACCGCGGGCGGCGGCGGGGCAACAGCCGGCGCCGCAACCGCGGGCGGCGCGGCCTCCGCCGCCGGAGCAGCAAGCTCAGGCGCAGCAAGCTCAGGCACAGCAAGCTCAGGCGCAGCGGACGGCGGAACCGGCGCTGGAACCGGCGCCGGCACCGGCGGCGTGAGCACCGGCAGGAAGCCGAGCGGGTCGAGGTAGCCCTGGTCGTCGGCGGTCGTCCTGATGCCGAAATGCACGTACGGACCATCCACCTCCGGCGTGCCCGAGGGTCCCACCGTCCCGACGACCGCACCCTCGGCCACCGCCGCGTTGCGTGCGACGGCGATCGAGCCGAGATGCGTGAGCGTCACCGAGAGGCCGTCGGGCGTCTCGATCGTGACCGACTTGCCGCTCGTCGGAACCGTGCCGGCGAAGCTGACGACGCCCGAGGCGGGCGCCAGCACCGCCGCACCGCTCGCCGCACCGAGATCGAGGCCGCGGTGCTGGCCACCGGCGTACGGGTGCGCGCGGTCGAAGGAGAAACCCTGCAGTACCGCCCCACCGACCGGCCACGTCCAGGCCGCGGCAGACGGAACCCAGAGCACGAGCAGCAGGACGAGCAGAACGATCCGGCGCATTCGGTCACCGCCTCTGTTGTCAGACTTGTCAACGAAGCGAGCACGTTAGCAGCGGCCTCGACTGTTGTCAAAACTGACTACAGCGAGCCGCGGTAGAGCCGGTTCCGCGCCACGCCGGTGAGGCGGGAGACGATCTCGGCGGCCCGCTTCCGCGGCACGCCCGCGTCGACGAGCTCCGAGACGGCGGCGAGCGCGTCTTCTTCCGCCGGCTCCGAGCCCGTGACCGCAGCGCGGCCGACGACGAGCGTGATCTCGCCCTTCGGCGATTCGGCAAACCGTGCAGCCACCTCCGTCGCGGTGCCGCGCACGACCTCCTCGAAGCGCTTCGTCAGCTCACGACACACCGCGACCTCCCGCTCCGGGTCGGCCGCCGCGAGTGAGCGCAGCGTCGCCGGCAACCGCTGCGGCGACTCGAACGCGACTGCGGGCCACGGCCAGCCGCGCAACTCGCTCCACACGCCGGCGAGCGCTTTCTCGCCGCGTGGCAGGAACCCGAGGAACTGATACCGGCCGCCGACGAGGCCCGACGCGACGAGCGCCGTCTCGACGGCCGACGGCCCCGGCAGCACCGTCACCGCAACGCCTGCGGCGAGCGCCGCCTGCACGATCCGCGCCCCCGGGTCGGAGATGCCGGGCATGCCCGCGTCGGAGACGAGGGCGATCCGCTCCCCCGCCTCGAGCCGCGGCAGCAGCTCCGCCGTACGCGCCGCCTCGTTGTGCTCGTGGTATGAGAGCAGCCGCGCCTCGATGCCGTGCCGTTCGAGCAACCCGCGCGTGTGCCGCGTGTCCTCGCAGAGCACGACGTCCGCTGCACGCAGCTCCGCGAGCAGGCGCAGCGTCACGTCCTCGAGGTTGCCGATCGGTGTGGCGCAGACGGCGAGCGGCATCAGAACCGCTCCACGTACGGCGACTCCGGGTGGGCAGTCGCAACGGCCTCCGCGAGCCACGCGCACGCCGGCTCGTCGAGCCGCGGGAGGACGGCGTCCCAGTCGGCCTCGTGCCCCGGCTCCCGCGCCTTGTAGAGCAATGCGATCTCGGGCGCGAGCCCGCCGCGTACGGCGCCGAGCGACGCGAGCGGCCGCCTCACGCGCGCATCGCGCCGGTACTGCCACGTCTCACCGTCGGCCTCGTCGAGCACGAGCTCGAACTGCCAGCGCTCCGCACCGCGCGGCCGCGCCCAGATGCCGTGCCGATCGTCCCGCAGCGGCGACCCGTCCCACGCGTCGAGCGCGCCGTCATGCGGGACGGCGAGCTCCCAGTCGGACAGCGCGTCGAAGATGCGCCGCTGGTCGCGCCGCAGCACCGCAACGTCGAGATCCTTGTGCGGCCGCAGCTGCCGTCCGAGGAAGAGGTCGAGCGACCAGCCGCCCGCGATCCACCACGGCGCGTCGAGCGAGCGGAGGATGCCGGCCGCATCGCGCGGATGCAGCGACTCCCAGTCGCTCTCGCTCACGCCGCGTCGAGCGCCTCGAACGCGACGAAGCCCGCTCCGATCAAGCCCGCCTCGGTCCCGAGCTCGGCGCGCACGACGCGTACTTCGTCGCGCATCGGGCGCAGCGCCTCACGCAGCATCACTTCCTCCGCACGCGGGATCACGTACTCCCACGCGGCGACGCCGAAGCCGCCGCCGATCACGATCAGCTCCGGCTCGAAGATGTTCGCGAACGAGCCCATGCCGGAACCGAGGTAGCCGCCGATCTCGGCGAGGATCGCGCGCGCGGTCGCGTCGCCGTCGTCGGCAAGCCGGATGAGCCCGTGCGCGTCGACCTCCGGGCCGAACGCCTCGCGCGCAGCGGCCGAGGCGGCGGTTCCGGTGACGTACGGCTCGAGATGTCCGCGTCCGCGACACACACCCTGACACGGTCGTCCGTCGTGGACAATCACCACGTGACCGAGCTCCATGCCGCCGCCCCGCGCGCCGCGCATCGGCCGGCCACGCGTGATCACGCCGCCGCCGAGCCCGGTCCCCATCGTGAGCATCACGAGGTCGTCGACACCGCGTCCGGCTCCCGCACGCCATTCGCCGATCGCGGCGGCGTTCGCGTCGTTGTCGAGGCCGACCGGAAGACCGAAGCGCGTGTGCATGAGATCGCGGAGCGGGCAGTCGACGAGCCTCACGTTCACGCACTCGACGACGACGCCGTTCGGCCCGTCGATCGGCGACGGAACGCCGAATCCGATTGCCGCGACGTCGTCGTCGACGAGCTCGGCAACCGCCGCCTCGAGCTCCGCGAGCAGCGCCTCCTGCGATTCCGGGGGCGTCGGACGCTCGTGCCGGCGCAGGATCTCGCCCGAGCGCGTGACAACGCCGGCGAGGATTTTCGTCCCGCCCAGATCGACGCCGATGGCGTGACTGCCGTCCACTCTCAGCCGCTACCGTAACCCGCCGAATGGCCCCCTCTGGAGAGAAGCCGTACAAGGTCTATCGCGGCGGCCGCACCAAGGGGAAGGTGCCGCTCGCGGGACGCGACAAGCGCGACGGCAAGCGGAAGGGGAAGCAGGAGTCCGCGCGCGCGGACGGAGGCGGCTCCGGACGCCAGGTCGTTCGGCGGCAGCGCAAGGGCTGGACCTGGCGCCGCTGGGTGCCGCTCACGCTCGTCGGCCTGCTCCTCGCGCTCGTGATCTGGGGAGTCGCCGGCTACTTCTCGGTCCGGAGCGGCGTCGCCGCCGCAAACGCACGGCTGCCCGACGGGACGACCGCGGCGCTCAAGCACCAGAACGGGCTGTTGCTCTCGAACGCCTCGAACATCCTGCTGCTCGGCACCGACCACTCGAACAACGGGCAGCCCGGGCGCAGCTCCGACCAGCACTCCGACTCGATGATGCTGCTGCGAACCGACCCGACGCGGCATCGCCTCATCTTCCTCTCGATTCCACGCGACCTGCGCGCGTCGATCCCGGGCCACGGCGAGTCGAAGATCAATGCCGCGATGCAGCTCGGCGGTCCGCCGCTCGCGGTGGCGACGGTGTCAAGTGTCACAGGCCTGCCGATCAACCACGTCGTGATCGTCGACTTCGGCGCGTTCAAGTCGCTGATCGACGCCGTCGGCGGCATCGACATCAACGTGCCCGAGGAGATTCTGTCCAATCGCTTCGACTGCCCGTACAAGAGCCAGCAGCGCTGCAGCCAGTGGCAGGGCTGGCGCTTCCACAAGGGCGTGCAGCACATGAACGGCCAGCGCGCGCTGATCTACTCGCGCATCCGCGAGAACCGGCTGAACCCGGCCGACAGCGACATCACGCGTGCGCTGCGCCAGCAGGACGTCATGCAGCAGACGTTGAGCAAGCTCGCGAGCGCCTCGACGTTCCTCAACCTGCCGTTCGACGGCAGCAAGCTGCTCGCGCCGATCGCGACCGACCTCTCGACGATGCAGTTCGCGCAACTCGCCTGGGTGAAGTTCCGTGCGGGCACGACGCTGCACTGCCGGCTCGGGGGCACGGACTTGGGCGACGGGTACATCACGGGCACCGAGGAGAACATCGCGGTGGTGCAGATGGTGCTCGGCAACTCGGCGCCACAGCCGCCGCCGCCCGGATCGGGGCCGTATGGTCCGGGCTGCGTGACCGGCAACGAGACCTTCAAGTAGGGACGTAGCGCGTGGGCTGGCTCTCCTGGATCGTGTTCGGGCTGCTCGCCGGAGCGGTGGCGCGGGTCGTCGTGCCGGGCAAGCACAAGATCGGCTGCCTGCCGACGATCGCGGTCGGGATCGTGGGCGCGCTGATCGGCGGTCTCATCGGGCAGGTCGTGCTCGGCCACAAGGTGCGCTTCGGCTTCGACGCGGGCCCGTTCGCGCTCGCCGTCGTCGGCGCGATCGTGCTGCTGCTCGCGCTCGAGGCGATGTCCGGCCGCCGCGCGCGCCGCGGGCCGTTCTAGGGGCGGCCGCCCCAGGAGAAGGCGTGGTGCGACACGGCCGTCAGCGGGCCGATCTGGCAGCTGGCGGCGAGGAGCTTGCCGTTGGCGTCGGGGTTTGCGTAGCAGGTGTAGCCCTTCGGCCCGCCCGCGAGCGGATAGCTGTGACCGGGGATCTTCCCTGGGAGCTTGGCGCTCGAGAGCAGGACGGCATATTTCTTTGCGATCGTGCAACTGACGCCGTTCGCCGTGACGGCGTACTTGTTCCCGCTCAGCTTGCCCCCCGCGCCCGGGAAAACCCATTTGGCGCCGGTCACGTTGCCGCAGGACGTGATATCGACGCGTTGGCCGGCAGCCATGGCAGATGCTGCGAAGCATCCGGCGACCGCGACGAGGAAAAGCGCGAGGCAAGCCTTCATATCAGTCGTTCCTTCCTGGTCGGGAGTCGCGGCTGAGGAATGCTCCGCTTGGTTCGAGTGGAGCCTACGCACTCGCGGCCCTCGCTGCGGAAAGGCCGTAGTCGGCCGGTGTTCGGCAAGCTCGCGTGGGCGAACATGCTCTCGCCCGACCGCCTCGCTCGTCGCTCGAGCTCTTCTCGCGGAAGAAACGCACCCAACCAGAGGAGGACGCGATGAGTGAGTCGCTACGGAGTGTCGGTGCCATCACCCTCTTCGTCGAGGACCTGCAGCGCGCGAAGTCGTTCTACCGGGACGTCTTCGACCTGCCGGTCGTCTGGGAAGACGAGAGCTCCGCGGTCTTCAAGCTCGACAACACGGTGATCAACCTGCTCGACGTTTCCGCGGCGCCCGAGCTGATCCAGCCCGGAGCCGTCGCCGGCCCCGAAGCCGGGTCGCGCTTCATGCTCAGCATCTGGGTGGACGACGCGGATGCCGTCTGCGCGGAGCTGGAGAAGCACGGCGTGACGCTGCTCAACGGCCCGATCGACCGGGAATGGGGGAAGCGCACCGCCAGCTTCACCGACCCCGGCGGCCATATCTGGGAGATCGCCCAGGACATACCTCGGGCCGGGGGCTGATCGAGCGGGAGCGGCCCTGGACGGAAGGGTCGAGGCCGCGAGGTAACACCCACTAAGCTGGCCGTCGGCATGAACATCGTTGTCACGAATCTCAAAGGCGGGGTCGGAAAGACCACGACGGCCGTGTATCTGTCCGCGGTCGCCGTCGCGCGGGGCTACGACCCGGTTCTGCTCATCGACGCCGACCGGCAGGCCTCGTCGGCCGAGTGGCTCGAGGAGCGCCTCATCGAGGGTGTGACGGTCGTCGAAGCGCCGTCGGAACGAACGTTGGCCCGGGCGATGAGCCGCGACGAAGGCATGGGGATCGTCGACACCGCTCCCGGCGACGAACGGATCGTGCAATCGGCCGTCAACGCAGCCGACGCCGTCGTCATCCCGACCCGAGCCGGAGGGGTCGAGTTCGCACGGGTGGCCGCAACGCTTGAGATGATCCCTGCCCGCACGCCCCGCGGGGTCGTCATCTGCTCCGCGAGGCTCGGCACGAACGATCTCGACGAGACGATCGCCTGGTGGAAGACCGAGAAAGTCGCGATCTGGGGCGTGATCCCCGAACGCGTCGGCATCGCGTCCGGCCCCGAGGCACGCCTCTACCGCGAGGGCATCGCGGAGTACGACGCCGTTCTGCGGCGGGTGCTTCGACGTCTCTGAGGGACAGCGTGACCGGCCTTAGCCGGTGGCGAAGGTTCGGTGTTTGTCCCGATGCATGCGGGCGTGCGTATGTGCGTGCGGCCGCGACGCGAGCAGGGCGAGCAGAGCGACGGCAACGAAATTGCGGAACGTGGGCTCCGGCCAGCGAACTTCGGCAGCACCGTGGAACCAGGACGGGTCGACGAGGAAGACGATGCCCGCGATCACGACCTTGCCGAACCAGGCGATGACGAGGAAGAGCGTCGCGAGCACGATCCCCCAGAACGACAGCTCCGGCAGGCCGAGGGCTGCTGCGAAGTCGAGCACATTCCACGCGAGCCAGAAGACCAGCGGGCCGAGCAGGACTGCCGCGGCGAGCGCCGCGAGCACGACGGCAATCCCGCCGGCGACGAGGGCGCCGATCCCGAGGATTCCCAGCACGACTCGAAGGATCAGGCTCACGCGCCGAGTGTATGACGCATCATGGCGTCATGAAAACAAATGACGTCGCTCGTACGCGCTGCGATTCTAGGCTGGCAAGCGTGATCGTGGCCGCCTGTGCGAGTGTTCGGGAATGACGCCCGGCCGCAACGCCCCGTGGCTGGCGTGGTTGCGTATGAGCGCCCCTGCGGCGTTTGTCGGCTACGGCCTGTTTCTGCTTCACCGGTCCGTGATTCTCGCCGTGGTCGTCGGCGCCGCGGTCTTGCTGGTTTGTTGGTTCCTCATCCGCGTGTACGCCCCTCGATCGAAGAGCGACGACGGGTAGACCGGCGCGACGTTTGACGGGAATCTCCTCGCGACGGCGGTCTACACCATCACCAACGGCCTAGAACCAAGCGCAGCGTCGCTTGCGCGAGTGTTCGGGAATGACGCCTGATGGGCGAGTCCCACAGCTAGCCGAGTTTGCCCAGGATCTTCTCCTGATTCGCAAGGATCTGGTCGAGCTTCGACTGGTTTGACTTGATCGCCACCTGGTTCGCAAGGATCTCTTCGAGCTTCGCCTGATTGGCGATTATTGCGGCCTGATTGGCAAGGATCTGATCCTGCTTTTCGCTCGATGCGTCTGACATGAAGCCCCCTCGTTGTTCATCGGTGCAGTGTTCGCGAATGTCACCCGAGTTGGAGTGTCAGCGGCGAGTACTCGGCGTCCCGGCAGCAGGAATCCTCCCACTCGTGCTCAACCGCCACATCGTAATTCAAAGCACCGATGTTGACCTGGGCCAGCGTTCGCGAATGTCCCTTGACGGCTCGGGCAGGCTAGGCTCCCGGACCCCAACAGTTCCGAGAGGAGAAAACACGTGGCCGCGTTCATCATCACGCGTATTCAGACCGGCGACTACGACAAGTGGCGTCCGATGTTCGACCAGGACCAGCCGCGTGCGCGCGAGAAGGCGCAGGTTCAGCGTGTCCTCCAGAGCGTCGACGATCCGAACGAGGTCTTCATCTACCTCGAGTTCGGCAGCCTCGAGGATGCAAACGAATCCCGCGAGCGTCTCCTCTCGTCAGGCGTGCTGGAGCGCTTCGAAGACACCTACGGTCCGAGCGTGGCCGTGGACGCCGGCTGACGAAGCCGTCGCCTGGGCGAGCATCCTCTCGCCCGACCCGCTCTAGTCGCTCGAGCTCTTCTTCTCGGTCTTCGTCGAGGAGGACGAGTCGGTCTTCTTCGCCGAGTCGCCCTTCGACGAGGAGTCGCTCGAGGACGACGAGCCGGAGTCGCCCGAGGAGGAGCCGGAGTCGCCGGACGACGAGCCTGAGTCACCGCCGTCCTTTTTCGCGGCCGCCTTGCCCTTCTTGCCGTAATCGGTCGAGTAGAAGCCCGAGCCCTTGTAGTGGACGGCGACCGGGTAGAGGACGATCTCGACCGGGCTCGCACCGCAGACGTCGCACTTCTCGGGCGCAGCGGCACTCATCGACTGGAAGCGCTCGAAGGTGTGTCCCTTCGGACAGCGGTACTCGTAGATCGGCATGAGGAAGGGCAAGGCTACCAACGTGCCCGGTAGCGACCGCCCGCGTGGCGGTCGAGTCAAGGCCGCGCCGCGAGGAGCCGATACCAGTTGGGTATGCGCGGCTTTCTCCAACGCACGGTCCCGTTCGAGCGCCCCGGGGTCACGATCGGGGTCACCTTCGTGCTCGCACTCGGCGCCGACCTCACGAGCAAGGTGCTCGCGATCGCGTACGACGTCGACGGCAGGGTCGTCGTCTACAACGATCGCCCCGGGGTGTTCGCCTTCCGGGTCTTCATGTCGCTCGTCGCCCTGGCGGTCACCTACGGGCTCACGCGCGGTGCGCGGCGGCTCGCGATCGGCCGCCTCTGGGGCGCCTGGATCGGCGTCGGCCTGCTCGCGGGCGGCGTGATGGGGAACGGGATCTCGAGCCTGGTCTGGAGCCGCGGCGTCCCCGACTTCATCCACACGCCCGCGTACGTCTGGAACCTCGCCGACTTCGAGATCTCCTTCGGCGTCACCGGTGGGATCCTGTCGGTCGTCGTCGCCGCGGTCTCCGCGTACGTCCGCGAGCGCCGCCTGCCGCCTCCGGTACACGGCCTCGACTGACGCGCTAGCGTTCGGCCCATCGATACGCGCTACGACGACCTGATCCAGCGGCTGCGCGACGCGGCGCTGCCCAACCGGCCGATTCCCGCGAAGGCTGCGGCGTACGCGGCGACCGTGCGCCGCCACGCGTACCGCGTCACCGACGCGCAGGTCGAAGCGCTGCGTGCGGCCGGCTTCAGCGAAGACGACGTCTTCGAGCTGACGGTCGCAGCCGCCGTCGGCGCAGGGCTCGAGCGGCTGGACGCGGGACTGCAGGCGCTGCAGTGAGGCTCCGCGTCGTCGAGTCGGGGCACGAGCCGGACCAGGCAGCCGTGCTCGAGATGCTGCGTGTCGCCAGCGGACGCGAGCCCGTGGACGTCGTGAAGACGCTGCACTACCGGCCCGAGATCTTCGGCGGCCCGTTCTGCGACGCGCTCGACCTCGCGATGCGCGGCGAGTCGGACTGGTCGCCCGGGGAGCGCGAGCTCTTCGCGGCGTACGTGTCGTCGCTCAACCAATGCCCCTTCTGAACGGGCGCCCACGGCGCGGTCGCGTCGTACGTCTTCGGTGAGGAGCTTGTCCAGGCGGTCTACCGCGACTGGCGCACGGCGCCCGTCGACGAGAAGCTGCGCGCGATGCTCGGCTTCATCGAGAAGCTGACGCTCCACCCCGACGAGCTCAGCAGCGCCGACGCCGACGCGGTTCGCGCCACCGGCGTGAGCGACGATGCGATCGTCGACGCGATCCACGTCGCGGCGCTCTTCAACATGATCGACCGCATGGCCGACTCGCTGAAGTTCGAGGTGCCGCCGTACGAGAGCTTCCTCGGCCGCGCAGACACGATGCTCGCCGAGGGCTACCTGCTCTACGCGCTACCGGATCCAGCGGACGGTTGAGTTCTGGAAGGTGCCGACCGCCGCGGCGTTCCGCGACAGGTCGTTGCCGGCGAGCTCCGCCTCCGCGCCGAAGAGCACCTCGACCCCGAAGCCGGCGCGCGTCTTGTTTCCACCCGCCGCGTCCGAGCGCGTGTCGATGACGACGTTCTTGTTGATCTCGCACATCGAACGGTCACCGCAGTTGATGCCGACGCCCAGCGCGCCGCGCACCTCGTTCGACTGGATCATGCCCATCGACATCTCGGTCATCGAGATGGCCGCCGTCTGCGTGCGGCTCACGTGGTTGCGCGCGATCTCCGTCATTGACGAGTGCGTGACGATGCCGTTCATGCCGCCGACGATGTTGCAGCCCTCGACCATGCTCATCCCCATGTCCATGTTGTAGGAGATGTCGATCCCCTGCCCAAGCGGGTTGCCGAGCATGTCGACGCTGCAGTTCTTGATCGTCACGCCGCCGAGGCGAACGTGGATCCCGTCGAGCTTCGCGCCGGAGACCGAAACGCCGTCGAGCATCGTGTCGCGGTACCCCTCGATGGAGATCCCGTTCTCGCCGCCGACGACCGAGACGTTGCGGATCGTGACGCCGTTCGCCCGCACGACGATCCCGCCACGGACGATCGCGCCGGGCTCACCGACGAGCACTTCGCGCCGCGTGATCACGAGCGGGCCTTGGTGGACGCCCGCCGCGAGGTGCACGACCGGCGGCTCGAGCG
>Ga0209638_1001997_pt1 | contig 12715 bp, 15 predicted proteins | sample BarGraNGADG00211_FD_184490 | JGI IMG/M metagenome (GOLD analysis project Ga0209638, IMG submission 184490) | Arctic peat soil microbial communities from Barrow, Alaska - Barrow Graham LP Ref core NGADG0002-211 (SPAdes) (version 2) | ecosystem: Environmental > Terrestrial > Soil > Wetlands > Peat... | reverse complement strand
GGTCATGAAGTTCAAGTTGGAGAATATGGGCCGCCTGCCGGAGCAGTTCCAGGCCAACGTGGCACAGTTGAATTCCAATCAGATGATGGTGAGCCAGGCCAACGAAGCGATCAGCCGCCTGCAGCAGCAGAAACTCCAGCTCGAAACCCAGATCCAGAACAACAACACCAACGTCAACTACTACAATTCCATTCTCGAGGAGCAGACCACCGTGGGCGGCCAGGCACAGGTGCGCAACGAGAGGCTCAACCAGCTCAATCAGAAAATCATGAACTTGCAGTCGGATATCGCCGCGCTTCAGGAGCAGTTGACCGCCAACCATCCCGCCATCAGGAAGGCCCAGGCGAGCCTGGCGAATCTGGAGAAACAGCGCCAGGAAGCCGAAAAGGAAGACCTGGAAAGACAGGGTGCCGCCCCGGCGGCCGGCCCGGTGATCAAACGGTCTACCAACCAGCAGGCATTTAAGGCGGTCCAGGATCTGGCCGCGTCCAACAACGTGCTGAAGACCGAAATGCAGAACCTGAACATCCAGATGGACGAAAAGCTCAAGCAGATCCAGGCACTGAACCAGGAGATCGCCAAATACAACGCGCGCGTCGAAGGCAGCCCGCAACTGGAAGGACAGTACATCGCCCTCACGCGCGACCTCGCGATGGCCAAGCAGAGCTACGAAGATATGCACCGCAAGAGTGACATCTCCGAAACCGCCAAGAATCTGGAGGAGCGCAGGGGCGGTGAGAACCTGGAAGTGCTCGAAACGGCCAGCGCCCCGGAGGCGCCCACTGAACCCAACCGCCCCCAGTGGGCGGCCATGGGCGCCGGAATCGGCCTGATGCTGGGCATCGTGCTGGCCGGCGCCAAGGAGATGAAGAATACCTCCCTGAAGAATTTGAAGGACGTCCGCGCCTATACCAATCTGCCCGTGCTGAGCAGCATCCCGCTGCTGGAAAACGCGCTGCTGGTGCGCCGTAAGCGGCGTCTTTTGTGGCTGGCATGGTCCAGCGCGATTATTTTCGGCTCCATCGCGATGAGCGCTGCGGCTTACTACTACTACTACGGCCACGCATCGACATGACCGGAATCGCCAAACGCGCCGCGCAGGGGAGAATTCATGAGTAGAGTACACGATGCATTGAGGCGGGCGGAAATGGGCGGCATGATGCCTCCCGAAGAGCCGCCGGTAGATCCCGCCGAAGTAGTCCAGGTCAACCCGGATCTTCGTCCGCCCGACGGACCGGTGCATGGCGACACGGGAGCCGGCCCGATGGGTCCGCTGCGGCTCAATATCCACCCCGGCATGCTCACCGAGGTCCAGGTAGTGCCCTTCTCGCCCGCCCCGGAATCGCACCTGCTCGATCTCAGCAACTCGCACGACACACCGGCCGAGGAGTTCCGCACGCTGCGCACCCGGCTGAACCACCTGCAGTCGCTACAACCGCTGCACACCATCGTGGTGACGAGTCCCTCGCCGGCCGAAGGCAAAACGTTTACCGCCGTGAACCTCGCCCTGGCCCAATGCCACCTGGCGGAGAGTTCGGTCCTGCTTGGCGATTTCGATTTGCGGCGCCCCATCGTCCACAACCTTTTTCAGATCGACCGCGCTCCGGGACTGAGCGATTTCCTCACCGGCCAATGCACTTTCGTTCAGGCCATCCGGCGGGTGGAAGCCATGAATCTCTATCTGCTGCCCGCCGGAACGCCGGTCAAGAACCCGCTCGAACTGCTCAACATGCGACAGGCGAAGCTGCTCTTCGAGGAACTCCCGCGCAGCTTCAACTGGTCTGTCTTCGATACCCCGCCGCTGTTGTTCTCGGCCGATGCCAACCTGCTTTCCACCATGGCGGATGGCACGATCCTGGTGGTCAAGATCGGCTCCACGACCTTCGACAACGTCACCCGCGCCATGCAGTCTCTGTGCGAGAACAACGTCCTGGGCATCGTCGCCAACGGCGCCCGCGCTTCCGAGCTCTATAGCAAGTACACCTACTACTACTCCAAGGCCGAATGACCGGACGGAGAACCGGTTCCGGAACCGGGGACAGGGCTCCGCAACCGGAAGACACGGCTTCGGACCCGGGGACAGACAGGACTGCCAGCGAATTTCCGGCAAAGTCAGCCAGAAATTCATGGCAGTCTTGTCAGTCCCGGGAGGCCTCCCTCGGGGCTACAATATAAGCTCACGCCAATGAAGCGCATTCTTGTTGTCCTTGCCGCGGGTATCGCCGCGCTCTTTCTGGCTTCGTGCAAGCACTCGCCGCCAGCTAATGTCGCGGCCGAGGTGAACGGGCACGCCATCACCACCGCCGAACTGGATAAGACTTATCAATCCAACGCCCAACAGGCCGAAGGAGCGACCGAAGACCAGATCATGGCGCAGAAGATCGATCTGCTCTCCAGCATGATTATCCAGGAGATCATGCTGCAGCGCGCCGAGAAACTGGGACTGGCGGCGGTGGATGCCGACGTGGAGGGTGAAATCTCCAAAATGCGCGCACCCTACACCAAGGAGGAGTTCGAAAAACAGCTCTCGGCGCAGCACATGACGCTCAACGATTTGAAGGCCAAGATGCGCAGCAAGTTGACGGTGGACAAGTTGGTGAACAAGGAAATCACGTCCAAGATCACCATCACGGACGGCGATATCTCGAGTTTCTACAACGCCAACAAAGCCAGTTTCAACCCGCCGGAGCCGACCATTCACATGGCGCAGATTCTGGTGACGCCGTTCCCCGACCCGAATGTGCGCAATCTCAAAAACAGCAAGGCGCAGAACGAGAAGGAGGCGAAGGCCAAGATCGAAGGAATCGCCGCCCAATTGCGGCAGGGCGTGGATTTCGGCACGCTGGCACAGAACTACTCGGAAGATCCGCAATCGGTGACCAATGGCGGCGATATGGGTTTCGTGCGCGAGAGCGATCTCGACCGGGTCAACCCGGAGTTGCGCAAGATGGTGATTTCGCTGCCGCAGGGCGGCGTCTCGCCGGTCATCCCCACCCCGGAAGGCTTCCGCATCCTGAAGGTGATCACCCGGGAACCGGCCGGCCAGCGCGAATTGAACGACCCGCGGGTGCAGCAGAATATCCGCGACATGCTGCTCAACAGCAAAGACCAGATGCTGCGCGCAGCCTACTACGAGACCGCCCGCAACGGCGCCAAGATCGAGAATTACCTGGCGCGGAGCGTGCTGGAGAACGCGGGGAAAGCAAAGTAGAGTTCAACTGCCTGGAAGAATGCCCCCAAGAAAGGGGGCGGCCCAGAGGGCACCCCAGCCTGAAAGGCTACGCTACGGTGCTGCGACGAAGAATCAACGAGTTGCCACTACTTCGTGTGGCCGATTTCGTAGACAAAGATGGTGTGTTCCACCTTGCCGACCTTGACCTGAATCATCTCCGTGGGTTTCCACCCGCGGATAGGGAATTCATTGGAGACTACGCGAGCGCCGATCTTGAGATGCTTTTCCAGGTTGGGGCGTAGACGGTCGTTGGAGTTGGTGAGGAACCACATGGTGACCACGTCCGCCGGGCTCAGGTCCACGCGCAAGGCGCTGCCTTCCACGATGCTGACGCGGTCGGCCAGTCCGAGGCTCTGGATGCGCTCACGAGCTTTGCGGACCAGGTCGGGCATCAGTTCGACGCCGACGGCCCGCGCGCCGAATTTCTGCGCCGCGGCGATGACTACCCGGCCATCGCCGCTTCCCAGGTCGTAAACCATATCGCCGGGTTTGACACGGCCGGCCTCCAGCATTCGATCCACCAGAAATTGCGGTGTGGGGATGGCGGGCCCCAGATTCTCCGCGGCCCCGAACTTCTGGGCGGCCGCGGGAAGCGCGGCCGACGCGATGACGAACGCAGTAAGCAGAACCCGCATATCTTATCTGACGGGCGCACCAGCGCTGGCGGTTGCGGTCTTTCCGAACTTTAATTTTACGATACGGCCGATGATTTCGGTCCAGGCGAAAAAGAGGTCGCGGGGGCGGCTGATGGTGAACTCGGCGCCCTTGAGCGTTTTGACGACCGATCCGATGGCGTCGCGCCACGGATTGACCTGCGGATTCAGGTTGTAGTTCATGTAGAAGACCGGGAACTTCAGATCGCCGACCTCCTTGAAGGATTCCTGCGGCAAGCCGCCCTCGACGGCAACTTTCGGACCGGCGATGATCACGGCGTCGGGCTGCTCCTTGCCGTCCTTGATCTCCTGGGTGATGAAACTGGTCAGGAATTCGGCATCGCCGTGCTTCTGAGCCAGCCGTTTGAGATCGACCGTGCCGAGGTTGAGCGAGTGGAGCGCCTCGCCCAGCGCGGGGAAGTCGATCTGCGCGGCCGATTCCTGGCGGTAGATGACGCGCTGCTCCTGCATGTTGAAGGCGACGATGGAGAACCTGGTGATCCGCGGCTCCCGCGCCATGTTGCGCAGGATGGAAATCAGGGCGCGCGTATCGAGGGGCTGGAGCGTGGCGGAGAGCGAGTCCTGCGGCGCGAAGTTGACCATCACTTTGATGTTGAGCGGGTCCGCCTGGGTTTCGCGTGCTACCACCGGGGGTTCCTGCCTGAAGGGTTCGGTGTCGGCCGGTTGCACGGCGCTAGCCGGAATGTCGAGCGCGATCTGCTTATCCTTCGTGGGCAGCGAGGCTTCGCTGTCCCAGTTGAAGGAGCAGACACGCTCGCCGCGGTCGCGCATCAGCCAATCGATATGGTACTTGCCTTCGCCCACATCGAAGGTTCCGGAGAGCATGGCACTGCCGCCGGCGTCGCTCTCGATCATGGGCACATTCCAGCGCTGCGAGAAATAGACCGCATCGTCGGGCTTTTGATCGGGGGCCACACGGAAAACCATGGTGAGCTGGTTATCGCTGCCGGCCAGGTCCTTGAGGGGAATGCTGACATCGTAACCAGCGTGAAACTTGAGGTCGAAACCGAGTACCGGTTTGATGGGGGTCACGGTGCAGGGAACGTCCTTGCGAACTTCCCTGGCTTCCAGAATCGCCGCGTCGGAGGTGAAGAGCCTCACCGCGCCGCCGGGCCCGGATGCCGGCATCAGAACCTGGGCGGAAAGACAGGTGCTGGTTACCATCCACACACAGACGAGGATTTCCGCCCTGCTCGCCGGTCCGCTACGAGAGATCCATCTGGGTACCATCACCACACCGAGAAGCGCCCGCATCCACAGTGTTCCGATAACACGGTAACGCTGATAACGTATTATGCCGCAAATTATCGCGGTTGTAACGTCCAAAACGTTAGTGGTTCGCAAAAAAACTGTTGCACAAGGTAAATATGGTCTGCTTCAGCCCAACGGGATATACCTTGTTCGGCATGGATCGCACGAAAAAGCAGGACGAGGATACTCCCAACACCAATGGACTCTCTGGGTTGCCAGGCACCCGGGCGGAGTGGCGCTGGGAAGAGTCTCTCCAGTTGTGGCGGCGCGCGCGCTAGACTACAGCCGGGCGGCGTTTCACGCGATAGCGCGAGACGTATGCCGCGCCCTCGGGGGCGGGCTCCTTTTGAAGGTCCGACTGGATCTCGTCCAGCATGCCGATGGCGTGGATACAGTCCGGCGGGAAGCCGTAAGCCTGGACGGCGCGGCGCACTTCATCCAGGCGGTCTTGGTAGGCGGGGAATTCCACCAGGGTAATCGATTCGGTCCGGTCGCGGCCATCGGCGTAATGGTAAACCAGGGCAGCGTCGTGATAGATCTGCGGGTTGATCGGGAAACTCACCAGGGCCAGCGCCTCAAGCAGCGATTCCAGGCAGTGCGGTTCCAGGTGAATCGAGACGGAAACCAAGGCTCCCTCGGCAGTCGAAAGCGAAGGAGTAACCGGCAATATTTTGGGCCAGACGCTCATCAAATCCTCCAGCATCCGGCGATGGGCCCGTAGCGCAAACAAAAAACCCTGGAGCCGAAAGGCGCCAGGGCCGAAATGTTTTTCGAACAGACCGACTCGCCTTTAGCACTTTTTTTCGTGGTTGCAATTAGCAGGGTTCAACATACCCTAAATCATTCCACGTCGTCTTCAGCGTATCAAAAGAGCTGGCGGGGAGGCAAGAGTTTTAATGTACAATCCCTTTAATGAGATACGCGTCGCTTTTGCTGGTGCTGGGGTTCGCCACCGGTTGCGCGGTCCGGTACCCAGCGGTGGTTCCGATGCGCGAACAGCAGTTCCGCAGCCACGATCAGGCGGTGGCGCTGCCTTTGGATCAGGAGGGACGCGGGGAAGTGGCGAACTTCCTGGAGCACGGCGGCAACCGCTTCGGCCGCAACGCGGCGCCGGACGCGCAGGCGGCCGGCCACAAACAGATGCTCGACGCGCTGGCGGCCGAGGGCAACCTGAAGATCCGCGCGAGCTTAGCGACGTCGGACTTTTGCGCCATCGCTTTACCGCTTTGCCAGGCGGCGCCGATCTTACGCAAGCGGATGGCGGTGACCCAGGTGATCGATGCGCGCAACCGTCAGCCAGAGGTGCCGGACCCGATCGCGGTCTGTGATGACGAGTACTGCTGGATCTTCCGGCAGTCGAATAACCTGCTGACGCACCTGGTGGTGGTGCGCAGCGTGCGGAGGTTGCAGCCATGAGCCCAGCCATGAGCCTGCATGCCGATCTGCTGGGGCGCCTGCAGGCCATCGCCAGGGTGCAGTTGGTGGCGCGACTCCAGGACGACCGGCTGAATTTTCCGGGGGCCAACGAACTGCACGTGTTTATTCCGGACATCCACCTGATTACGGCCGCGCGCCGGGTGGAGGGCGGATACCAGTACGGCACCAACCACCCGGTGCTGCTCGAAGCCGTGGTGAAATCGCTGCGCGCGCTGAAACTCGCTTCCGCACCGGCCGGCGAAGTGGTGGTGTATCAGATCGGCGACCTGTTCGATCTGTGGCGGCAGGTGGACGGGCTGGACCCGAACGCCAACGCGGCATCGGCGATCCAGAACGATCAGGCGAGCCTGTTGGCGGCGCTGCGCGATCCGGACCTCAACGCGCAGTTCCTGCTGGGCAATCACGATTACGACCTCTACCGGTTTCCCAATTTCGACGCGTGGCAGCGGTCTTTTGTGCTGGCGCCTTCGGTGATGCTGCTGCACGGCGACGTCTTCGACTGGGTGGAGAAGCTACCCGCTGAGTTGAAGAATCTGGTGCTGTTCCTGTTCACGGCTTCGCACCCGGCGGGAACGGCGGATCTGGAGAAGTTGCGCCCGCTGAACAACAAGCAGCGGGGTGGCAGGAAGTTTCGCGACTTCATTCAGAATCAGGCTCCAGCGCCCACCGGGAAGTGGCGCGAGACGAGCGATGACGGGGGAAGCTGGAACGTGCAGGTGGAAGGCACGGCGCCCAAGGAGATGCTGCTCTACCTGGATGAGGCGCGGCAGAAATGCGGCGAGGCCAACGGCCAGTTCGGCAGCGCGCTCAATATGGCGGTGATCGGGCACACGCACCAGGCGCGGATCGCGGTGCACGATACGGAGGACGAATTCTTCACCCTGATGGATTGCGGCGCGTGGATAGAGAATTGCAGTACGGCGGACGACCCCACGCCGCGGCCGAATGCGCAGATCGCGGCGCTGGGAGCCAATGAGGCGCGGATCTATCAATTGGCGCCGCTGGAGTAAAGAAAAGGGTCTCTCGCAAAGGCGCCAAGCCGCAAAGAGAAGGTCGCAGAAGGAAGAATGCCCCCACGAATGGGGACATGGCAGCCTGAAAGGCTACGCTACGGTTCCAATTCAATCGGACAAGCGGATGGCGGCACGGGGGGGACGGGGGCGATGGAGGGGATTTCCGCGAGGGTGAAGGGCAGGGAGCAGATTTGTTTTCCGGTGGCGGTCCGCACCTGGAAGAGAAACTGGCGGGGCGATGAATCGGGTGGAATCCAGAGCGCCGTGTATCTTCGTTTGGACTGGTCCGCCTCGGCCAGAACGGTCAGGAAATTGAGGCCGCGGTCGGTATCCTTCTCCTGCCAGACGCCCTCCTCATACGCGTAGATAGCAATGCGGCGGACGTCTGTGTGCCAATCGCCGGCGGGGTCTTCGTCCCAATCGAAGCGCGGGATGCGAGCTTCGAGGCGGCGCAGTTGGCGGGGCAGCAGGGGCTCCAGATCTTCGTCCACCATGTTGCGGCGGCGGCGCACCAGCAGGGTTTCGGGGCCGAACGCGTGCTTGCGCCGCGGGCCGGCGAGAAAGGTCCGCGCGGGTACTGTATCGCCGGATGGCGGATCGCCGCGGCCGGCGGCGGCGAGCGCGAGCAAACGGGCAAGTCCGGCAGCCTGGCCGCGGCCGAGCAGGGTGGAGGCGCCCTCGTACTGTTGGAGTTCGTATTCCGGCGCGGAGGTGGTGTAGCCGATGTATTCATCGGCCAGGCCGACGATGGCGTCGGCGCGGGTCTCCTGGCGGATGGCCCGACCGGCGGCGGTGGTGGCCTCCGCCGGAATGGCCGCGAAAGAAAACGAACCCAATCGCACCCAGGTGACTGGGACCAGGGCAGGGAAAATTTTGGGCGACAGAAAGCGCGCCGGCCGGAGCACCTTCACCGCCTTGGCGAGCGAGCTGCCGTCCAACGATTCCACGGCGCCAGAGACCGGGCCATCCAAGGCGGGTTCCTTACCGCCGTGCTCGCCTGAGGGCGCGGGCTTGCGCGCTTCGGCACGCCAGCCAAAGTTGTAGAAGATGGTGCGCCCATCCTCGGCGCCGCCGGGCTCAGCCGCGCCGGCCATGGGTTTCGAAACGAAGCCAATTCCATCGGTGTCGCGCCAGTTGTTGGCGACGGTTTTGCGGCGCACTTCGATTGGCGGATTGGGGTCCGCCTGGAACATGCCGCTTTCGAGAAGGCGAGCGGCGCTGGAGGCGAGGCGGCCGGCGAGACGGATGGCGTCGTCGCGATCCTGCGTTAGCCAGTCCGGCGAAAGGTCGCCTTCGGCGCCGTTGAAGAAGCCGGCGACGGGCGCGCGGTCTTGTTCGAGCGTGGCGCAGGCGATGCCGGCGAGGTCGCCGGAGTAGAGGTCGGCGTCGTGGGTGATGGAGGTGGGATGCACGGCGAAGAAGAGCAGCAGGGCGCGCGGTTGGCCCTCGCGGAGGATCTCGACGAGTTCGAGGGCGGGGTCGACAGCGAGATACCGCGGGCAGCCCTGGGTGGTGCCGTCGGGACAGGTTGCGCCGAGGCTGCGGCCGCGGAGGAGGATGCTGGTGCGCAGGGCTTCCGGGTTGGCGAAGAAGGGAGCGATGGCGCGATTGCGCTGGATGCCGGGAGCGCTGCCCCGATAGAAGCGCAATTCGTGGGGGCGACCGGCATGGGTGTGGGCGTCGGCGATGGAGTCGACGATGGCGCCGGCGATTCGTTCGGCGAGGAAATCGAGGAGCACGGGGTCGAAGTGCGGCAGGGGCCCGGCGAACCCGTTGTAGATCTCGGCGGAGGCGAAGTTGGCGGGGCCGTGGTGGGTGTGGGTGGCGGCGAGCACGAGTTCCTCGGGGCGCAGGCGCTGGCGGCGATTGACGGAAGCGAGCACCTTGGCATGCAGGCCGGCGGGGATGGCGAACAGCTCCGCGGAGACGAGCGCCAGATGATGGCCGCGGCCGTCGTCGAAGTAGAAGGAACGCGCGTAGAGGCGGGTCCAGTAACCGCGGGCGACGCGTCCGGCGGGGCCGTGGCCGCCCATCGGGATGCCGGGCGGTGGGGTGATTTCGGTTTTGGCGGCGCCGGCGGTGAAGCGGTCGAGCGCGGGCGCCGCCGGGTGCAGTGGATAAGCGGGGATGGAGATCCGATAAGAGGCACAGCCGGCGAGTAACATCGCGAGCAGGCACAGCGGCAATCTGGATGGGGAAGGCATAGTCACTTCAGGGTTCCGAATCGGGGAGAGGGCGAAGCATCCCTCTCTTTCAGAATGGCACAGGCATCCGTGAAAACGGGCTCGGAGGAAAGTGTCTAGCGCGGCTTAAGTCTATGTGGGTCATAGAATTACAGATTATTTTATGTTTGTGTGACGGAGTTCGAGGGATGAACTCCACCGCAGAGACGCGGAGACGCAGAGTTAAGCGCAGAGAAGACATCATTGAGGGGGGTGGGGCTTCCGCCGGGGAGTAACTTCGGGTATAGTCGGGAGAAATCAAAGGCGCCATCTTACTTTTACCGATTTCCGCCTGCCTGCACGTGCAGGCGAAGGGCAGCACCGCGATCCCGAACCTCACGATCAAGCCGGGCGAGGCGCTGACCGGCTATCAACTGGAGATGGCACCGCGGGCGGTGATCTCGGGCCGCGTGGTGGACGAGGCCGGCGACCCGGTGCAGGGCGCACGGGTGCAGAGCGTGCCGGTGACGCCGGGCAGCATCCCGGTGGTGTTGATGGCGGCTCCCAACCCGACGGGACGTACAGCCTGAAATCGGTGACGCCCGGGACATATAAGCTGCTGGTGGTGGATGAGGGCGAAACGCACACGATCACCAGCGAGCCGAGTCCCGACGATTACGACGAGCGGGCGGAAACGGTGGAGGTGCGGCCGAAGGAGACGGTGACGCGCGATCTGAAAGTGCGGCCGGTGAAGTAGCGGCCAGAGACAGGCCAGGAGGCCTGTCCCACCAGTGATATGATAGGCTCCAGGCACCCTGGAGGGTAAATTTATGAGAGCGCTGACCATTGGCAGTCTCGTCTTTGGTGCGCTGCTGGCCGCGGGGCTTTCCGCCCAAAGTCAGCAACCGCCCAAGACCCATCTGAAGGAAGGCGACATGGCCCCGGACTTCACGCTTACCGCCACCACGGGGGGCAAGGTGAAGCTGAGCGATTTCCGCGGCACCCGCAATGTCGTCCTGGCCTTCTTTCCGGCCGCCTTTACCGGTGGCTGAACGAAGGAAATGCTAGCGTACCAGTCTGGTATCGCAAAATTTGACGCATCGGAAACAAAAGTATTTGGAATCAGTACCGACAACACTCCTTCGCAGAAAGAATTCGCCGCCAAGAACAACGTGCAGTTCCCCCTGCTGAGCGATTTCGCCAAACGCCAGGTATCGACCGATTACGGTGTATTGCTGCCGGATTCCGGTATGGCGAATCGATCCACCTTCGTGATCGATAAGGAAGGCAAGATTGTCTACATCGAGCAGGGGAACACGGCGATCGATCCGACGGGGGCGGAGGCGGCGTGCAGCCGCGCGGCACATAAGAAGTAGCTCGGCCGCTATCCGGGAGCGATTTCGGTGATTTCCAGTGCCAGGATGGCGCCGCAGTTGGCACAAACCACGCCGCCGTCTTGGGTCATGTAGACGGCATTCGAAGTACACCTGGCGCACTCGGTGGTGGGGTCGGTGGCGTCGGGCAGCGGGTCGGGCGGGATGACGCCGGTGAGGGCGCCGCCCTTGGGCGTGGTGGCTGGTTCGAAGGTGGTTCCGCAATCGGCGCACACGTGGTTGTAGCAGCAGTTGGGCGTGCAACTGTAGAAGACGTCGGCGGAACCGCACTGCGGACAGGCGATCAGCAGCTTGCGGGTTTGGATCACTGCTTGAGCCCGATCGTCGCCTTGGGCGTCTCGCTGAAATCGGGGTCGATCGCGACTTTGGTTTTGGCCTTGAGATCCTCCACGAACTTGCGGCTGGCCTCATTTCCCAGAGTCCTTTCGATCTCCGGGCGCAACTCCTCGAAGGTCCTGGTGGGCTTCCTTTCTTCCACCTTGATGAGGTGAAAGCCGTAGGGCGTTTTTACCGGTTGGCTGAGTTGGCCGGTGGGCAGGGCGAAGGCCGCGTCCTCGAAAGAGGGCACGGTCTGCCCGCGTTTGAGGAAGCCGAGATCGCCGCCTTTGGAACTGCTGCCCATGTCGTCGGAATCGGTGCGCGCCAGATCGGCGAAGTCGGCGCCTTGCAGGATCTTCTGGCGGATTTCCAGGGCTCTGGCCAGCGCCTCGGCATCGGTCAGTTCTTTCTGCCCGGGGGCCAGGTTAACGAGTGAGCCCTGCATGCGAATGAGGATGTGGCGGGCGTGAATCTGCTCATACTCGGATTTGTGCGCCTCGTAGTATGCCTTGAGCAAGGCCTCGTCGCCGGAGATCTTACGCTTGATGTCTCGGTCGGTATTACTGGCCAGGATGCCGGCGGCCGAATACACCATCTGGTTCTTGTAGGCTTCGGTTTCGGTCAATTTGCGCCGCCTGCCTTCCTCGGAGAGGAGCAGGATGCGGACCACCTGTTCGATAAACTGGGCGCGCCCCGGGCCATTGGCGAACACGCGCTGATTTTCCGGATAGGCGTCCAGAATCTGACCCACCTGGGCGGAGGTGAGTTTGACGTCGCCCACCTGGATCACCACCCGGTCCGGCGGAATGATGGCCGGCTGGATTATTTCCAGCGGCAGGGTGACGCCGTCGGGCCCCGTCATGGTGGGGGTGGCGGGTGCGGAGGGCGCGATGGGAGTGGCTTGCGCCGGAGGTTTTGGGGGTGTCTGGGCCACCAGGCACAGAGCTGCCGCATACAGGGGGAGAATCCGAAAAAACCGCATAATCATATGATATCAAGGGCGCAAACAGGGTTACGCTGGCGGGGGCCGGGCAAACCGTCTTTGGGCAAACCGGGGACACGGGCGAAAAACCACCGCGGGGAGTGGGCTCCGAACCCGGGGACAGACAAGACTGGCAGCGAATTTCCGGCAAAGTCAGCCAGAAATTCATGTCAGTCTTGTCAGTCCCCGGCGGGCTCGACGGTGGCGCTCATGGAACCTTTGGAACGCGGCAGGCGCCAGTCCGGTCCGTAG
>Ga0209638_1001996_pt1 | contig 12718 bp, 10 predicted proteins | sample BarGraNGADG00211_FD_184490 | JGI IMG/M metagenome (GOLD analysis project Ga0209638, IMG submission 184490) | Arctic peat soil microbial communities from Barrow, Alaska - Barrow Graham LP Ref core NGADG0002-211 (SPAdes) (version 2) | ecosystem: Environmental > Terrestrial > Soil > Wetlands > Peat... | reverse complement strand
GTCGATGATGTAGATGCCATTGCGCTCGGTCATGATGAAGCGCTTCATCTTGGGGTTCCAGCGACGGGTCTGGTGCCCGAAGTGGACGCCGCTCTCGAGGAGCTGACGCATTGTGACGACGGCCATGCCGTGGTCTCGCTTTCGTTCGTTCCAGTTATCCACGAGGCCGGCAGGATTGCCATACTCGTGCCTGGCGTCTGCGAGCGCACCCCGCCCGAAGTGCTCGGGACTGCGGTGGCGCACACCCGTCATGCGACGGTGAGCAGACGCGCGAATTCCACCGATCTGCCTGAAGACGAACCTGTGGTGTGCTCATGGTACGGCTAGCCTGCCGGACATGGGAAATCCACTTGTTGCCCGGATGCTGGGCTTTGGCACCACGATATTCGCCGAGATGAGCGAGCTGGCGCACAGCACCGGCGCGATCAACCTCGGACAGGGCTTCCCGGACACCGACGGACCGCGCGAAATGCTCGACGCTGCCATCGAGGCGATCAACTCCGGCCGCAACCAGTACCCCCCGGGAGCCGGCGTCCTCGAGCTGCGGCTAGCCATTGCCGAACATCAGAGGCGGTTCTACGGCCTGTCGCTCGACCCAGAGCACGACGTCCTGGTCACGGCGGGGGCAACCGAGGCGATCGCAGCCGTGATCCTGGCCCTGTGCGAGCCCGGCGACGAGGTCGTGACCTTTGAGCCGTACTACGACTGCTACGCCGCCACGATCGCCTTGGCCGGCGGCGTCCGGCGGACGTCGATCCTGAGATTCCCTGACTTCGCCGTTGACGAGGCCTCGCTGCGTGCGGCGTTCTCGCCCCGAACCCGCCTGGTCCTGCTCAACACTCCGCACAACCCCACCGGCAAGGTGTTCAGCAGGGCCGAGCTGGACCTGATCTGCTCGTTGGCGCGCGAGTATGACGCGTGGGTGGTCTCCGACGAGGTCTACGAGCATCTCGTCTTCGACGGCGCGGCTCACATTCCGATAGCGACCCTGCCGGCCATGGCGGACCGGACCATCACGATCTCATCGGCAGGCAAGACGTTCTCGGCCACCGGGTGGAAGGTCGGCTGGCTGCACGGCCCCGCTGACGCTGTCGCCGCGGCTCGCACGGTCAAACAGTTCCTGACCTACGTCGCCAGCGGGCCCTTTCAGCCGGCTGTGGCCGTGGCGCTCGGCCTCGGGGACGACTTCTACCACGGTGCCGCGTCGTCGTTGCAGGCCAAACGAGACCTGCTGTGCCGCGGACTTTCCGCTGCCGGGCTCAGCGTTGCGCCGCCGGCTGCCACGTACTTCGTGGTTGCCGATGCCGCGCCCCTGGGAGTCAGCGACGCGCTCGACTTCTGCCGACGGATGCCAGCGCTGTGCGGGGTGGTCGGCGTGCCGGTGTCTGTGTTCTGTGATGACAAGGACGCTGCGCGGACCCTCGTACGCTTCGCGTTCTGCAAGCGCGATGGGGTGCTGAACGAGGCTGTGGGTCGCCTGGCCGCGCTCGCGGCGCGCTGACGGACCACCTCGCCCGCAGGTCGGGATGGGTCTTCGCACCGCGGGACACCATGGGCTGCTTCCTGCCTCATCCAGAGCCATCTTCGAGCTGTCCCACCGGGACCGGTTGAAGCCTCTGGGTCTGGGCGGGCAGGTCCTGCTGCGGCTCGGTGAGCGGGTGCTCGACCTCAGGCACGAGGGTGCGCCTGCTGGTAAGAGCGCCTCAGCCGCTCGACCGAGACATGGGTGTAGATCTGTGTCGTGGCCAGGCTGGCGTGGCCGAGCATCTCCTGGACCGCCCGCAGATCGGCACCTCCCTCGAGCAGATGCGTAGCCGCGCTGTGCCGCAGACCGTGAGGCCCGACGTCCGGGGCGTCAGGGACGTGCTGCAGGAGACGGTGGACCACGGCGCGGACCTGACGTGGGTCCACCCGCCCACCTCGTCGACCCAGAAACAGTGCTGGGCCGCTGCCAGCGGTCACGACATGACCGCGACCGAGCTGCAGCCATCCCTGCAGGGCGGCGGCCGCAGGCCTGCCGAACGGGACCGTCCGCTCCTTGGCTCCCTTGCCCATGACACGGACCAGGCTGGAGCCGAAGTCGATGTCGTCGATGTCCATGCTCACCAGCTCCCCGACCCGGATCCCCGTGGCATACAGCAGCTCCAACATCGCTCGGTCTCGCAGATGCATTGCGTCCTGGTCGTCAGCGGCAACCGCGGCCACGTCCAGCACAGCGCTGACCTCGTCCTGTTTGAGAACTGCTGGCAGGGACTTGACACCCTTGGGCGCGACAAGACGCAGTGAGGGATCAGCATCGATCGCCCCGGTCCGGGTAGCCCAGCGCAAGAACGCCCGGGTCGAGGCCGCCCTGCGCGCGAGAGTGGACCTGGCCGCACCGTTTCGCGACTGAGTGGCCAGCCAAGACCGCAGATCCGAAAGCGTCACCTCGGACAGGTCGGTGATCCCGCGATCGCGCTCGTACGACATGAGGTTGCGCAGGTCGCCGAGGTAAGCCCGTTGGGTGTGCTCGGAAAGACCCCGTTCGGCACCAAGATGTCGGGCGAAAGCGTGGACCAGGTCGATCGGGTCAGCGTGCACGACCTCACGCTGACAAAGCCTGAGCCGATGAGCAAGGACATCGACCCCGTGGCTCCATGTGTCTGTCAAGACGTAGCCGTCAGCTCCCTGGGCCGGCCCGTACCCGATCACCTCATGACATCGCGCGCACCTCGGGGATGTCATCAGGACCGGAACGCCCTCCACCACCGGGGCACGCTGAGCAAGTAGCCGAAGCGTGGTAAGCGCCCCCGGTGCACGGTGCTGTTCACGGCGCCCACCTCAGGGCAGGGTGCAGTCAGCGAAGCACAGACAGGCACGCGATAGCGGCGTTGCACCGGCAGCCAGCACCAGCGGTGGTGGTGGCTGCCGGTGGCCATCGCGCCCGATGGGCTGGCGAGTGGACACCGAGGATGTCGCCCCGGCAAGCTCGTCTAGGTAGCCGGGGCATCGACCGAGTCAAGGCCAGCTCGGTGCAGGCCCCGCTCGACGGCGCCGATCAGGTAGGGCCGGAGCTCTCGCGCCGCGATGATCGTATGAACGGAACCGACTGCGAGAGCCCGCTCGATGTTGTGGACCTGTTCGAACTCCTCTGCCACCTCACCGAGCTTCTCAGAACGCACCTCGGCGCGCAGGCCGGCCAGCTCGACCCGCAGGCGGGGCCGCTCGACCTCATCTGCTTCGGCCAACGCCGCTTCCAACGCTTTGACCCGGGGGTCCGCAGACGTGCGGGCCCCGACGTCGCGGGAGAACACGACGGCGGCGGCCGGCGCCCCGCCGATCACCGAGGCGAACGAACCTTCGACAGCGATGATCTCCATGTTGGCGTTCAGAACGCTTGAGAAGACCACGAAGGATCCCCCGTGAAAGCGTGAGATGACGCAGAAGACTATCGGGCCGGCAAAGTTGACGATGGCACGACCGATCTCGGCGCCGTACTCGAGCTGCATCCCGCGCAGCGACTCGGGTGAACCGTCAAAGCCTGACAGGTTCGCCAGCACCACCAGGGGGCGGTTGCCGCTGGCTGTGTTGATGGCTCGGGCGGTCTTCTTCGATGACCTCGGGAACAGCGTGCCGGCAGTCCACTGGTCCGGACCGTCGGCGGGGAACCAACCCCGCCGAGGGATCGGCCGTGACTCGATACCAAGCACCGCGACCGGATAGCCGCCAAGGTGGGCGTCCAGAACCACCGTCGTGTCGGCGTCGGCCATGCCCGCCCAGCGCTCCAGCACGGAGTGGTCCTGATCGACCACCGCGCGCATGACGGTGCGGATGTCAAACGGCTTCTTGCGCTCCTTGTTGACCTCGTCGGAGAAGATATCTCCCACAGTCGTGAAGTCGCTGCAGGGATGGACATGCGGGTAGCTGCGCACATCGCGGTCTGTGGGGTCGCTGCTGTCCGCCCGACGCCCGAGATGTTCCCCGGGCGCGATGTAGGTGTGTTCGTAGTGGGCGAACAGCGTTCTGCACGCGGCCCTCAGGTTGGGAGCCCAGTACTGCGCCTGGCCGTTCGGTCCCATGACCCGGTCATACCCGCCGATCCCGAAGTTGTCCTCGGCTGACACCCCGCCCGAGTAGTCCAGCGAGTGCTTGCCGGTCAGGACCATCGCACTGTCGGGTGTCATGACCAGGATGCCCTTGGTGTGCAGGAGCATGGTCGCTTCAGCGTTCCAGTACGGCTGCGCCCCCACATTGATCCCGGCCACGATCACGTTCACCTCGCCGCCCGCCTGGGTGAACGTGATCAACCGGCGCAGTGCTCGGGCGACCCAGTCCATGTTCTCGGTCCCGCTGTCCATCGAGATCATTGCCCCCGAAGACAGAGCGAACCACTCGAGCGGCACCGCCATCTCGTCGGCAAGGTCGAGGGCCGCGATGATCCGCGCGCACTCCGGCTCGGCAACCGAACCCAGCGACTTGCTCGGATCGCCGAAGAGGGCGACACGCACCATGCCCTCGGGGTAGCAGGCGGTCGGCGTCGACACCACACCGGCGACAATCCCTGCCCGGTTCTGCCCCCGAGGTCGGTCGACCGGCACGAGCCGGCCGGCCTCATCCAGGTCATGTTCGATGAAGGTACCGCCGCCTCCGGTGAGCATCGGCACGATCTCATAGGGGTAGACGGTGCCACGGGCACGCGAGCGCCGCACTTTCTGGGTGTACTCGTCCAGTGGTGCCAGCGGCTCCGTCGGGGGCTTGGTCACGACCACGCCGACCCCCGCCCCGGGCCGGTAGGAGAAGATCACCGCGACCTCCCTGGGCTCCTCGTCAGGCTGGCTCCGGTGTCGGACCAGCAGCATGATCTCCTCCAGCCCTGCCGCCACCGTCAACGGTGCCGATGCCCGCGCGAAGCCGCTCAGCTCGTTCAAAGGGATGTCGATCGGAGGCCATACGTACAAAACGATGCGGTTGGCGTCGAGCCGGCGGGCGGACCCGCGCTCGGCCTGGCCCTTACGGATGCTCTCCAGGCACTCAGCCAGCTTGCGCTCTGCGGCGGGGAATGCGACCGCCCTGCCTGACGCGTCGCGCAGCGGCGTGACGTCATGAATCTCCGCATATGCCACGAGGCGCTCATCGGCGGGGTTGTCGTTCGCAGCGAGGTGGAACAGATATGTGTCCTCGGTGGCAGGAAGCTGGATGCCTTTGAAGTTCTTCAACCGCCACAGGTCGAACCGCTGACCGATCAGGGGGTGCATGCCGCGGATGACCCGCTCCTCCTGCATGCGCCCCTGCGATGGCCGGAAGGTGAGCTGGGTGTGCGCGCCGGTCCGGTCGCACACCGTGACCGTCACGCGCCGGCCGATCAGCAAGGCCGGCACCTCGGCGAGCATGTCCCCCAGCCTGGAGGCGGCCGAGTCCGGGTCGGCAGTCGCGTTCTCCGAGGAGAGGTAGAGATCGACGACGAGATTCTTCTGGTCGGTGACCTCGGCCGCCAAAGCGGCAACACCGGCCAGGCAACCGGGCAGCTCCGAGAGGGCGCCCATGCCCGCGATGAGGTGGAGGCGACTGCCGCCCAGCTCGTAGGCACCGGTCACGAACTGCACGCCGTCGCGCTGGAAGGCGCTGACGTCCTCCAACGTCCGGACCTTGTAGTAGCGACGGGTGAGTACCTCCAGCATGGGCTCCAGCCCGGAGCTGTTGATCCCGATGCGCTGGGCCAGGAGCCGGATCAAGGGCTCGGGACACGCCGTCATGGTCTCGATCCGTTGCGCGTAGTCGGCCGCGCCGTGATGCTCGTCGAGGTACGAAAGGTGCTCACGAATCCCCGCGTAGACCAGCTCTCGGGCCGCCCGGATGACGGGGTTGTCGAAGAACCGGAACCGGATACTCCGGGCGAGGTCACCAATCGTGGGGTAGCGCAGCTGGGTGGCGACGATCAGCCGGTCGAGCACCTCTTTCATCTCGTCGCGCGCTGGACCCGTCGAGGCCTCCTTCTGGACCAGCCACCGCTCGAGCAGGGCGGCAACCACGGGAGTCTGCTCGGCTGCCCCCTGCTGGGCCAGGAACGCCCGGTAGACCGCCTCCTCCAGCTCGGGACTGCGCGTCAGGTCCGTGACTGCGTAGTGGCGAAGCACCCGGGACAACTTGGCCCGGAACGCATCGGGCAGTCGCTCCTGCTCAACATCAAGGGAGTGCAAGTAGGTTTGAAAATGTTCCCGGGGGCTGTGGACACGCTCGTCCGAGTCTTCCTCGGCGCTGGTGGGCCGGTTGCGTGAAAGCTCGCACAGGTCGGCGTACGTCGTGAGCAGCGCCAGCTCCTCGCGCCAGAGCCCGGCATCCTGGGCGAGCTCAGTGCGCAGCTCGCCGTACTGCGCCACGAGGGTGTGCGCCCGCTTGGCGGACACGTCATAGCCGGTGATCATGGCCCGCAACGCCTGGAGGTGCTCAAGGGCCCGCGCCTGCGCGTCCGACCCGGACGCCGGCGCCGTGAAGCTGACAGCCGGGGCGTCCGAGACTGCGACCTCCCCGACAGGGGGATCCAGGCGCAGCAGCGGCGCGCCGGCGTCCACCTGGGAGTTGACGCGGGCCAGGACCTCTCGGACCCGCCCCGATCGGGGAGCGCGCACCGAGGTCTGCAACTTCATGCTTTCGAGCACAGCGATGGTCGCTCCGGCCTCCACATCCTCGCCGGCCGTGACGTGGATCGCCACGACCACAGCCGGGGCCGGCGCGCGAACCAGTCCGGACTCGTCCCCGGTGATGCGGTGGCTGACGCCGTCGACCTCAACCAGGTGGCCGGCGGGTCCGGCCACCGACACGATGTGAAACGGTGCCGCACCGAGCCCGAGGCGGCTCTCGAACGGGCTGAGCCGGTCGATGTCAACGTCCATGAGTCCCCCGTCCACCTCCAGCCGATACCGGCGGGGGCCGACCTGGGCCACCACGACCCGATGGGTCTGTCCCTGGTAGCGAAGCTCGATCTTGCGGCCGACCGCATGGGTGGCCCGTGGTCGCCCACCGCGAGCGGAGCCGAGGAAGGCGCGCCGCTCAAGAGCCTCTTCGGCGTCGTACTCGTCGATGGCAACACTGAGCAGGGCGACGGCGGCGTGGCGAGAGGGTGGCTCAGTCGTGGTGTCTCGTGCGTGGTCGACCCAGCCGGTATATGCCTCACCGGTTACCACCTCCGGACGGGCCAGCAAGTCCAGCAGGAACGACTTGTTTGTCGTGCCGCCGCGCAGGACGACCGTGGTCTGGCGAACGGCACAACGCAGCCGGGACAGGGCCTCTGGGCGATCCTGGCCCCAGGCGATGATCTTGGCGACCATGGAGTCGTAACCGGGAGGAATGACGTCTCCGGAGGCAATCCCGGTGTCAACACGGATGCCTGGCCCGGACGGCAGGTTGAGCAGCACCACGGTCCCAGGCGCCGGCGCGAAGCCCTGGTCGGCGTCCTCGACATTCAGGCGGGCCTCGATGGCATGCCCGACGTGCGGCGGCGTCCGCCCGACCAGGGGTTCACCATCAGCGATGAGCAACTGCAGCTTGACCAGGTCAAGCCCGGTGGTGGCCTCGGTGACCGGATGGTCACTCTGCAGCCGGGCGTTCACCCCGACGAAGGCGAACGTCTGGTCGCTCGGCGCGTAGACGAACTCGACCGTCCCGGCACCCCGGTATCCGGCGGCCTCCACGAGCGCGACGGCCGCGGCCTGGAGCCCGGCCTCCTGCTCGGCGCTCAGCGCGGTCGAACGAGACTCCTCGACCAGCTTCCAGTTGTTGCGCCGTTGGATGGAGCAGTCACGGACCCCCGGCGCCCACACGGTGCCGTGCTCGTCGGCGATGACCTGCACCTCGACGTTGCGACCGTTGGGGACCAGCTTCTCCATAAAGACGACCGGATCCCCGAACAGGTTCTCTGCCTCGGTCTGGGCACGTTCGAAGGCGACGTCCAGTTCATCAGCCGATCGCACCACACGGATGCCCCGACCACCGCGGCCGCTCGTGGCCTTGATCAGGAGCGGATATCCGATCGCGTCGCCATGGCGAGCTGCCTCCTGCGGGCTGGACACCGGTCCACCGCTCCAGGGGGCAACGGGAACACCCGTCTGCTCGGCCAGGAGCCTGGCCTGGATCCTGTCGCAGAGCTGTCGCATGGCACGGGCCGGTGGTCCGACAAAGACCAGCCCCAGCCGCTCACAAAGGTCCGCGAAGGCGGGGTCCTCAGCCACGAAGCCCCAGCCCACCCACACCGCGTCTGCCCGGCTGGCCCGCAGTGCCCGCTCGAGCTCCTGGTGGTCGAGGTAAGGACCGGCCGGCGAACCGACGTCCTGCAGGCAGACAGCCTCGTCGGCCGAGCGCACAAACAGAGTTCGCTGCTCAGCCTCGGTGTGCAGGGCGATGACCTTGGTGCCGTACCCGTGTTCCTCGTTCAGCTCCCGCACAGCGCGGATGAGCCTGACTGCAGGCTCACCCCGGTTGACCACGGCGATACGAGTAAACATGGTCTAGCCTCCGTTGCTCGAGCTGGTGATGTCGTGCGCGACCGGCACCTGGTCATGCACTCTCAGGCTCTGCTCGGAGTGTAACGATCGGCTTTCGTCAGCTTTGGCCAACCCGGTGGCCACATGCAGCACCGACGGCGTCCTAGAACCCGCCATCCTTGGGCAGCTCGAGCTCGCTCTTGGCCAACTCCTCAACGTTGACGTCCTTGAAGGTCACGACCCGCACGCTCTTGACGAACCGGGCCGGCCGGTAGACATCCCACACCCACGCATCGGACATCGTGACGTCGAAGTAAACCTCACCACCCTCGCCGCGGACCTTCACGTCAACGGAGTTGGCCAGATAGAAACGACGCTCGGTCTCAACGACGTGTGAGAACAGCCCAACGACGTCGCGATACTCGCGATAGAGCTGAAGCTCCATCTCGGTCTCGTACTTCTCCAGGTCCTCAGTGCTCATTGCTCGCCTCCACGATCGGTCCGCACGCCACCATCATGCATCACTAGGTGGTGCAGGTCAGTAACGCTGCGCCATCCAGCTCAACAGGGGTCCGCGCAGGCACCAGTCGGTGACCGCCGCGCTGCCGGTCGCCGTCGACCCCGGCCAGGGTCTGGAAGCCGGTGTCTGCCGTCATCGCAGGGCAGCACTCGGAACAGCGGCGAACGTCTGGGAGGGCTCAGACAACCAGGCCCAGTGCGCGATGGGCCAGACAACGGTGATGGCGCGGCCCACAATCAGGCTCTCCGGGACGGAGCCCAAGGCGCCGCCTGAGTTCTGGTCATGGGGGCGAGAGTCTCCTGAGTTGGAGCGGTGGTCGCCCATCACCCAGACCTTGCCGGCGGGAACAGTGATGTTGAAGGACTCCTGGCTCGGCGCGTCGCCGGGGAACAGATACGGCTCGGTCAGCGCCACGCCGTTCACAGCGAGTCTCAGGTGGTTGTCGCAACACACGACGTGGTCCCCCGGCAGGCCAATGACCCGCTTGATGAGGTGGTTGCCCTCATCGCTGGGCAGCAAACCGACAAAGAGCAAGGTCGAGTTGAGCACACTTGCGAGCTTAGAGCGCTTGACCGGGACCGGAGCCGGCAACCAGTGGTCGGGATCCTCGAACACGATGACGTCGCCGCGTTTGACGGAGATAGGCGATGGGACCAGCTTGTTGACGATCACCCGATCACCGGTGAGCAAGGTGTCCTCCATCGACCCCGAAGGGATGTAGAAAGCCTGGACGAGCCAGGTCTTCACAACCAGCGACAGCAGCAGCGCCAGGACGACGACGATCACGGACTCGCGCAGCATCGGGGTCACCACGGCTCGCCGATGCTGGGTGTCTCCAGGAGAGTCCGCTGCTGCGCGGTGCTGGCCCTGTCGACGAGGCGGGGCCCCCCGCCGGTGCTCGCTCCGACCCATTTCAGGCACGCTCACCTGTCCCCTCCCCCCCGTGCGAGCCGGAAACCCGTAGCACGGTAGGTACCCGCAGGATGCCGGCTCGGCTGAGCGGCCCGCAAATCATCCAGCCCTTCGGATCACGTGCTCGAGCCTGACCATCCCTGCTCCAAGGCCCCCGGGATCGACAGCAGGCTCTGCTCGCCTCCGCGTTCGGTCCACACGCCACCATCATGCATCACGGCGTGTCTTGGGGCACTGATCTGGTCACGATCGTCCTCGGTGGCCCTGCTGCCTCCGGGCAGCCGCCACGATCGGCGGTGCTGCACACTGGGGCCGAGGGACTCCAGCGCTGCGACGTGCTCCGGTGCGCAGTAGCCCTTGTTCAGCTCCCAGGCATATCCCGGCACCTGGGCCGCGAGTGCGACCATGATCGCGTCGCGCTCTACCTTGGCCAGCACACTGGCGGCCGCGACCGATGAGCAGAACATGTCGGCCTTGACCATTGTCCTGACCGGGACCCCTGGAGCAAGGTCGGGCCCTTCCTCAAGAAGGCCCAGCAGTCCGACCCGCCAGGGTGCGGTCAGCCAGTCATGGTTGCCGTCGAGAATGATCAGATCCGGGGTGAGACTCAGCGCCGCGAGCGCGCGAGTGCCGGCAAGATGCAGGCCCACCATGATTCCGTGGCGATCGATCTCGACCGGGGAGGCGTGTCCGACGGCATAGGCGCTCGCCCAACGCTGGATCTTGGGCACGAGTCGCTCGCGCATCTGGTGGGAGAGCATCTTGGAGTCCTTCACACCGACAGGCGCCGACCGGCACACCTCGTCGATCACCACGACTCCGACCGACACCGGGCCCGCCAGGGCCCCACGGCCGACCTCGTCCATCCCCGCCACCAGCCGGTGACCGCCGCGCTGCAGCTCCCGCTCGACCCTCAGCGAGGGTTTACGCGACGCGGTGCCCCCGGTCATTTCACGGTTGCCGTCGGGACCTTGGCGAACGTCTCGGTGGGGTTGGACAGCCACGCCCAGTGCTGGATGGGCCAGACGACGGTGATGGCGCGGCCCACAATCAGGCTCTCCGGGACGGAGCCCTTGGCACCCCCCGAGTTCTGGTCGTGGGGGCGGGAGTCGGCTGAGAAGGAGCGGTGGTCGCCCATCACCCAGACCTTACCTGCCGGAACGGTGATGTTGAAGGACTCCTGGCTCGGCACGTCGCCGGGGAACAGATACGGCTCGTTCAGCGCCACGCCGTTGACAGTGAGTTGCTGGTGGATGTCGCAGCACACGACATGGTCCCCCGGCAGACCAATGACCCGCTTGATGAGGTGGTTGCCCTCGTCGCTGGGCAGCAAGCCGATAAAGACGAAGGTCGAGTGCAGAGCGCTTACCAGAGGAGAACGCTCGACCGGGACCGGAGCCGGCAACCAGTGATCGGGATCCGCGAACACGATGACGTCGCCGCGTTTGACGGAGATGGGCGAAGGGACCAGCTTGTTGACGATCACCCGATCACCGATGAGCAGCGTGTTCTCCATCGACTCCGAGGGGATGTAGAACGCCTGCATCAGCCACGTCTTGACGATCAGCGACAGCAGCAGCGCCAGGGCGATGACGATCGCGGACTCGCGCAGCACCGGCGTGACGCCTGGCCGATGATGGACGTCCTGACGGGATTGGTCGTCGCCCTGGTGCAGAACCTCTCCCCGAGGCTCGTCCTGGCCCGTTCCAGGCACGCTCACCGTCTACTCAACCCCATCCTGCGGGCAGGTGCGCCGCCCCATGAGTCCGCCGCGGGCAGGATGGCGACGCCGCTGGGTGACCAGTAGATCATCCCTGCCCTGCCGATCAGGTCGTTGAGTCGCACCATTCCTCCTCCAGCATTCCCTAGATGGGCACCTACGTCTGCCGAGTCGCTGCGATGGCCAGCCATCACAGCGGTCCGCTCGGCCGGAACCGTGACATCCGACGTCAGTTCGCCGGTCTTGTCACCTGGACAGAGGTCAGGCTCCCGGGCCGGGCTGCCGGTGGCCGTCAGAAGACCTTCCGCGTCACAGCACGCCCCGTGATCCCCGGGCAGTGCGGCGACAGGCTTGACGCAGTCGCTGTCGCTGGGATGGGTGGACGACCTCGAGGCCATCGACCTCATTATCGGGCCCGCCGAGCTCTGGTCCGAAACAGGGCCCGCAGCACGATCGGTAGAAGTGGGGGTGCCGTCGAAGACGGCAAGGTCCCTTCGTTACAGCGACGAGGTGCCTCCGATCTCGTTGACCAGAACGCGGTCCTCGGGTCTGGGCGTGGGCTCTTTCGACCCTGAGGGGATGTCGAAGGACTCCAGCGAAGGCCCCGAACCTGCATCATAAGCACGAGCCCGGTACCGACCACGACCAGCCACCGTAAAGGCGAGGTCGATCTCGCGGACCGGTGCTGAGGACGTCTTGGACAGCCGAACGGACCCGTCGCCTCAGCGGGCGGGAGTCACGTTGCGCTTCTCCTTGATCTTGGCGGCCTTGCCACGCAGGTCGCGCAGGTAGTAGAGCTTGGCACGGCGCACGTCACCGCGGGTCACGACCTCGATCTTCTCGATGACCGGGCTGTGCAGCGGGAACGTGCGCTCAACCCCAACTCCGAAGCTGACCTTGCGAACCGTGTAGGTCTCGCCGATGCCACCACCGTGACGCCGGATGACCACACCCTGGAAGACCTGGACGCGCGAGCGCGCCCCCTCAATGACCTTGACGTGAATCTTGACGTTGTCACCGGCGCGGAATGCCGGGATGTCGTCGCGCAGGCTGGCCTTGTCGACGTCGTCGAGCTTGTGCATGTTCGCTTCGCTTTCTCGTCAGCGCCAC
>Ga0209638_1001995_pt1 | contig 12720 bp, 9 predicted proteins | sample BarGraNGADG00211_FD_184490 | JGI IMG/M metagenome (GOLD analysis project Ga0209638, IMG submission 184490) | Arctic peat soil microbial communities from Barrow, Alaska - Barrow Graham LP Ref core NGADG0002-211 (SPAdes) (version 2) | ecosystem: Environmental > Terrestrial > Soil > Wetlands > Peat... | reverse complement strand
AAGCCGCGCTCGAACGCCTGGGGCAGGTCGAGCCGAAGGTGCTCATCACAGCCGACGGGTATTACTACAAAGGAAAGCCCATCGAAACAGTTGCAAATGCCTCGGAGGTGGCGCGCAGGATCCCGTCGCTGCAAAAAACCATCGTTGTGCCATATCTCCACGATCGGGCGGATATTTCCTCAATACCCAACTCCGTTCATTACGCGGATTTTGTGGCATGGGAAGCGAATCTCGAAATCGAGTTTACCCAGGTTCCGTTTGACCATCCACAATACATCATGTTTTCGTCGGGGACAACAGACAAACCGAAGTGCATGGTACAAAGCTCGGGTGGCGTGCTCATCAATCACTTGAAGGACTTGATGCTGCACACCGACCTGCGGCGTGAGGACACAATTTTTTACATCACATCCTGTAGTTGGATGATGTGGAACTGGCTGATAAGTTCGCTGGCGGTCGGTGCAACGATTGTCCTATACGACGGCAGCCCGAATTTTCCCGATGCCGGAGCAATGTGGAAGTTGATTGAAGATGAAAAGGTGACGGTGTTTGGTTGCAGCGCAAGCTACATCCACTTTTTGAAAAAGGAGGGCGAGATACCGAGCCGCTTCAACCTGTCGTGCCTGCGTGAAATCTCGCAGACCGGGTCGTCGCTCTCAGTGGATGGGTTCGAGTACGTTTATAGCGCCATCAAAAGCGACCTGCACCTCAATTCGATTTCAGGCGGCACGGACATCAACGGCTGCTTCGCGGCGGGCAGCCCGATCTTACCGGTTTATGCGGGCGAATTGCAAAGCCCCGCGCTGGGAATGAAAATCAAGGCTTATGATGATTCTGGAAAGCCTATTTACGATGAACAGGGCGAATTGGTTTGTGAAAAACCCGCCCCGTCGATGCCCCTCTATTTCTGGAATGACCCGGACGGTTCGAAGTATCACCACGCCTACTTCGACGTTTTCCCCGGCGTCTGGAGGCACGGCGACTATGTGTTGATCCACGGCGACACAGGTGGGGTCACGTTCTACGGGCGCTCGGACGCGGTGCTGAAACCATCGGGCGTGCGTATCGGTACAGCGGAGATTTACACCCAGATGGAGAAACTGCCGGAACTGGCTGATAGTCTGGCAATTGGGCAAAACCACGAAGGTGAGCAGCGTGTGATCCTGTTCGTCGTACTGGCAGCGGGGCAGGTCCTGACGGATGAGCTCAAGGATAAGATCCGCAAAACCTTGCGCGATAACGCATCCCCGCACCATGTACCGGCGCTGATCATCGAAGCGCCGGATATCCCGTACACGATGAACATGAAAAAAGTGGAGAGTTCAGTGACCAACATTCTCAACGGGCGGGCGGTAAGCAACCGGGATGCGCTGATCAATCCCGGGGCGCTTGATTTTTATGAGGAGTTGGTGGAGCAGTTGAAGTAACTGCAAGCAAATTTTAAATGTGCAAATAAAATACCCGGCCAGACCGGGTATTTTTCCTCTGATTGGATTTCAGATCACGTAAAGATCAACATATTCGTTGACTGGCATATCCTCCAGTTTTTCCTGATCAAGAGAAACATCGAGAATCGCTTTCTGCTGTTTTTCCGGAAAGCGTCGAGCCAGATTGGTCTTGAACTTCTCTATCAGGCAAGGAATTCCTTCGGCACGCCGTCTGCGGTGACCAATGGGATATTCCACAACGACTTCGTCAGTTTTACTACCGTCACTAAAGAAGACCTGAACGGCATTGGCAATTGACCGCTTCTCCGGAGAGAGATAGTCAGCCGAAAACTGCTTGTCTTCCATGATCACCATTTTTTCACGAAGGGCGTCAATGCGCGGGTCTGATGCAACCTTATCTTCATAATCGGCAGCCGTGAGATTCCCGAAGATCATGCCTATCGCCGTCATATACTGGATGCAATGATCCCGGTCCGCGGGATTATGTAATGGTCCTTTTTTGTCAATAATGCGGATCGCCGATTCATGAGTGCGAATGGTAACTTTATCAATTTTGTCCAGGCGATCATATACCATTGGATGCAGTTTGACCGCACATTCAACTGCTGTTTGCGCATGAAATTCGGCAGGGAAGGAAATTTTGAACAGTATGTTCTCCATTACATAGCTGCCATAGGGACGCTGGAACATGAATTCCTTCCCCTTAAAGAGCACGTCATAGAATCCCCATTCACTGGCAGTAAGACATGAAGGATAACCCATTTCTCCTTTAAGGGAGAAAAGCGCCAAGCGAACGGCTCTACTCGTGGCATCGCCTGCCGCCCAGCTTTTACGGGATCCGGTGTTCGGAGCGTGACGATACGTGCGCAGGGAATTGCCATCAACAAACGCTTGAGACAGCGCATTGATCGTTTCATCAGGGGTGCCACCAAGCAGCCATGTGCAAACCGCCGAGGATGCCACCTTAACTAGTAGAACATGGTCGAGTCCGATTCGATTAAAGGAATTTTCAAGCGCCAGGACTCCCTGAATCTCATGCGCCTTGATCATTCCTTCCAGAACGGTTTTCATCGTTAGAGGAGGGTTTCCAGCCGCCACTCTGGTTCTGGAGATCCAGTCTGCAGTTGCGAGGATGCCGCCGAGATTGTCTGATGGATGCCCCCATTCCGCCGCAAGCCAGGTGTCATTAAAATCCAGCCATCGGATCATAATACCTATATTGAAAGCCGCCTGAACCGGATCCAGCTGAAACTGCGTTCCTGGTACTTTGGCACCATTTGGTGTTATTGTGCCGGGCACAATTGGGCCGAGAAGCTTTGTGCAAGCCGGATATGACAGCGCCTCCAGTCCACAACCAAGCGTATCAATCAGGCAGTTTCCCGCCGTTTCATAGGCTTCCTTCGATTTAATTTTGTATTCGTGAGTATATTTCGCGATATCAACAAGTACCTTATCCGGTTCGGGACGAACGTTTGAAATCTGTGAACCCATGTTATTTCCTGTTTTCGATTGGAACAAAATCCTGATCGTCCGGCCCGATATAGTTGGCTGATGGGCGGACAATTTTGTTGTCGATACGCTGTTCAATGATGTGAGCCGCCCAGCCGGTGATCCTTGCCATGATGAAAATCGGGGTGAACATTGCGGTTGGAATTCCCATCATATTGTAGGCTACGGCTGAGAACCAGTCGAGATTGGGGAACATTTTTTTCACTTCCCACATCACTGATTCAATCCGTTCGGCTATTTCGTACTGTTTCATATCGCCTATATCATTTGATAAGCGGAAGGATACTTCCTTGATGATCTTGTTGCGTGGATCTGAAACTGTGTAAACCGGGTGTCCGAAACCGATAATGACTTCCTTTTTTTCGAGGCGAGCGCGTATGTCCGATTCAGCTTCTTCAGCGCTTTTGTAACGTTTCTGAATATCGAGAGCAACTTCGTTGGCTCCGCCGTGCTTCGGTCCCCGCAGAGCACCGATTGCGCCGGTGACGGCTGAATACATATCCGACCCTGTGCTGGCAATGACCCGCCCGGTAAATGTTGAAGCGTTAAATTCATGTTCCGCGTAAAGGATCAGAGAAGTATGCATGGACTTGACCCAAAGATCGGACGGTTTATCCCCGTGCAGTAAATGCAGGAAATGTGCGCCGATGGAATCATCGTCGGTCTCCACATCGATGCGGCGTCCAGAATGGCTGTAATGATACCAATAAAGCAGCATCGAAGGAAAACAGGCCATTAACTGGTCGGCAATTTCTCGGGCTCCGGCAAGATTGTGATCATCTTTTTCAGGAAGAACGACGCCCAGAGAAGAGCAACCTGTTCGCATGACGTCCATCGGATGAGCCGCTGCCGGAATTTGTTCGAGTATGTTTTTTACGATATTTGGTAAACCGCGCAGGGAGTGAAGTTTGCGTTTATAGTTGATCAATTCGGAGCGTGTCGGCAATTTTTCATGGATCAACAGGTATGCAATTTCCTCGAATTCACACTGATCTGCGATATCCACGATGTCATAACCGCGATAATGCAGGTCGTTCCCGGAACGACCGACTGAACATAGGGCCGTGTTGCCAGCTGGAACGCCGGAAAGTGCAACTGACTTCTTTGGCTTAAACCCGGGGTCTGGAGTCTGATTCGTTTCCATTATTTTTTCGCTCCTTTTGAGAATAACTCATCCAGCTTACTTTCATAGCTATGATATCCGAGAAAATCATACAATTCCTCACGAGTCTGCATCGAGTCAATTACCTGTTTTTGTGATCCGTCCTTGCGAACCGCCTGGTAGACCGTGAGAGCTGCTTTGTTCATGGCGCGAAAAGCTGACAATGGATATAAAACGAGACTGACACCGACCGAATCGAGTTCCTTAATCGTGAACAATGGTGTAGAACCAAATTCCGTGATATTTGCCAGCACCGGCACCTTGACAGCCTCAACGAATTTCCTGTACATGGAAAGATCGGTCACGGCTTCAGGAAAAATCATGTCGGCTCCGGCTGCAACACAGGCTGATGCCCTGTCGATGGCAGCCTCCAATCCCTCCACTGCCAGCGCATCCGTCCTGGCCATGATCACGAATTGTTCATCAATTCTCGCGTCCACCGCAGCTTTTATCCGATCCACCATTTCATCTTTCGTTACAATGGCTTTACCTGGACGATGACCACAACGCTTGGAAACTACCTGATCCTCAATGTGACATCCGGCGGCGCCGAACTTGATAAGCGCTTTGATTGTCCTGGCAATGTTGAATGCCCCGCCGAATCCCGTGTCAATATCAACAAGGAGTGGCAGGTCACAAACGTCAGTGATACGCCGCACATCGGTTAGAACATCGTCGAGAGTTGAAATTCCCAGATCCGGCAATCCCAGAGAACCGGCTGCAACCCCCCCTCCGGAAAGGTAGATGGCTTTGTAACCCGTACGCTCCGCCATGCGAGCGTGATAAGCATTAATTGTGCCAATGATTTGTAGCGGTTTTTCGTGTGCAAGCGCCTCGCGCAGTTTTACTCCGGAAGATTTGGGCGGTTTCATATTTCCTCGCTAATTGAGCCTTTAGCAATTATCATTATCTCTTTACCAGCCCTTAAAAACACAAAAAGTAGAAAAATATGAAACGGAATTCTTTCATAATCCTACCTTTATTTACTTGGGTATTCAGGAAACAATGTATCAACCAAACTCATTCTGCATGGGGAAATTGAAAATGGAGATTTATTTTTTTTAGCGATTCCTATTTACTTGTCGAAGAAGGATTCGCCTTTGTTTTCTTATTAACAAAATGATTTTTTTAATAATTAGGGAATAAAAAGCCGGAGCAGGCTCCATCATGTATATCTGAGTATACCATTCCCATGACTTTTACGAAATTACCGTATTGGTCAAAGTCATGCTGAATAGAATCGCCACTTTATCAAGTGAGGGGAAAAATGCAAATATTGAGTAAAAAATCGGTTTGATCTACGTTAAAGTATCTTTGTATGGAAATATTAGTCTTGATGCTGGAATCAGGTATCGCGAAAGCAACCAGTCCCGTGTATTGACAATAATTTGTCATTATCCACTATTATTTTTAAAAAATTTCCGGAGGGATTATTTTATAGTGGGCCCGGCAGGAGTCGGACCTGCGACCAAGCGATTATGAGTTGGGGGAAGGTCATTTTCCATGCAGTCCAATTTTTATATCCCCTATATATGACTATCTATTGAGTATGGAGTACTACATATGAGGGTGTGTTCATGTCCATCCTGTCCATATCTAGCATGTTTTTCATGTCTTCCATTCTGGTAGCTGTAAAGTAGCTGTAATAAAACCTATCGTATAAGGAATGGATGATATTAGCAATGAAATTGCATAGAGTCTCCCATAGGTAATGATAAAGGGAGACTCTATGCAATGGTGCCTAGCCAATTTTATATTTCTTTACGAATTCATCAAGGACGCCGTCAAGGTTCGGTCGGCCGATCTCCTGCAGATTATAGTTAACCCGGGTGAACGGTTTGTTGATTTTGATAATCCGACTTAAATCAATTGGGGTTCCAATTATCACTGAATCACATTCTGTGTGTTCGATAGTGGTTTCGAGATCCTTTAGCTGCTCTTCTCCATAGCCCATTGCTGGTAGGAGCGTACCGATATTGGGGTAAGTCTTGAATGTATCATTGAGTTTCCCAACCGTATATGGCCTGGGGTCAACAAAACTTGCAGCTCCATACTTTTGCCCGGCTATAATTGCTGCACCGATCTTCATCTCTCCGTGGGTGAGGGTCGGTCCATCTTCGATCGCCAGGACTCGTTTACCTTTGATGACAGATGGATCATCCACATCTAGGGATGAGGCCGCATCGATTATTGTGGCGCCAGGATTCACCGCATTGATGTTCTTCCGCACCATCTGAATTCCAGCTGAATCGGCACTATCCATTTTATTGATCACAACCACATCTGCGAGGCGAAGGGAGATTTCGCCAGGATAGTAAGTGAGTTCATGACCTGGACGATGAGGATCCACAACAGTGATCTGCAGATCAGGCGAATAGAACGAAAAGTCATTATTTCCCCCATCCCACAGAATCACGTCGCAACCCTTGGGATCCTTTTCAGCGGCTCGCAGAATGGCCTCGTAATCGATACCAGCATAGATGACATTCCCACGTACCACGTGCGGTTCATATTCTTCCATCTCCTCAATCGTGCATTTGTGCTTGGCGAGATCAGATATTTCTGCAAAGCGTTGAACTTTCTGTTCTAGAAGGTCCCCATACGGCATGGGATGACGGATTGCAACAACATTCAATCCTTTGGCCATCAAGATCTCAATCACCCGGCGAGAAGTCTGACTTTTCCCACAGCCAGTCCGGACTGCACACACAGAGATTACCGGCTTGTTGCTCTTAATTTGAGTATCCTTGGGGCCCAACATGCTAAAACTGGCTCCTCCAGCTTCTACAATTGCCCCGATCGACATCACCCTCTGATAGGTGACATCGCTGTAAGAGAAGAAACATTCATCTACTTGTAGCTCCTTGATAAGTTTACTCAAATCCTTTTCCTCATAAATTGGAATGCCTTTCGGGTAAAACTTGCCAGCCAGTTCGGTAGGATATGAGCGCCCGGCAATGTCTGGGATTTGGGCGGCCGTAAAAGAAACCACTTCATAGGCCTCATTGTTACGAAAATAAGTGTTGAAGTTATGGAAATCTCTGCCGGCTGCACCGATGATAATCACGTTTCTTTTATTCATTGGTCCTCCAATATTAAATCTAGAGTTGATTTGGTTTACTTTGCTCGGCATGAATGGATCTTAGCCCAATAGTTTCCATCATCGCCGAGATTGTTTGCTGATTCTGGGATTCTTCCAAGGTTACTGAAGCAAATGATTTAAAGTCTTTTTCGGCTACCTCCAATACGTCAGGCTATATTTTTGATATCATCACCGATCGTGTTCTCTCGGTTATAAAAAAGAGGTTGGCAATGCAGGAATTTAGTATTTGGATTGCTAGTTTTTTCAATAAAGTCCTACTCATCTATTATAGGGAAAGAAGATTTATGGGCTTACCTTACAATATTAGCTCGTACGCCGACCTAAATCCATCTTAGTGTAACGATTCTTCTTTGCTTTCAGGCTTGAAAGGTTTCAAGTTGGCAGAAAGATTTAACTAGTTTCTGAGCTGATGGGTAGCGCAGTTAAGTTCCCTTGGAAAATGCCTTTTCCTGTGATTGATTCTCATACATCACTTATTAATACTTATCGCTTACTATATACTTGGGAAATTGATCATCAAATTACTCTTATTTACTTAAAGTACTTATTATTCCAACTTCCTTTGCCAAAGAATCAAGTTCCGTAACTTGGGTTCGATGCATAGGGATGCCATTTTTGATTCGTACATCATATACATCTGCCTCTGGATCTCCTGCAACAAGGACGCGCTCTGCTCCTTTTTCAGGTGGAGTTAAATGGAGTTCGTTAATCATGTTGTCCATCATTTTCTTAAACTTAGTTACAGGCCTGAATTTTGATATATCGATAGCCATTACCCATGTCATATTTTGTCCAAATTTGAACTTTGCACTAAAACCACCGCCGGAAAGTACGCCTGCTAAAATGTCAATCATCACAGCCAAACCATAGCCCTTGTGACCTCCTTGCTCAATCGTATTACCAAGTGGATTTTGAGACCAGTTTTCATTGCGTTTAAAAGGTGGATTTCTAATTGGTTTGCCTTTAGAATCGACAACCCAGCCTTCAGGAATCGGGACTCCTAAAAGATATGCCAGCTCTATTTTTCTTCCTGAAACTGTGCTCGTAGCCATATCTAATATAAAAGGACGCTCTTTCCCAGCAGGGGCAGCAAAAGCAATTGGGTTTGTCCCAATCCTCGGACGCGCACCTAAAGCAGGACGGACACTCCGACTTCCATTTGTCACAGCCATGCCAATCATTTCATGCTTAAGTGCCATCATTGGATAATATGCTACCATTCCGATATGACGCCCATCTCTTACTGCCACTTGCCCAACTCCGGTATTTTTTGCTTTTTCAATAGCAAGTTGCATGGCATAATAAGCGCCCACGAATCCAAGTCCATTTCCATTTGTCATTAGTGCTGTCGAAACTGTTTCTTGCAATACGTGGATTTTCTGTGGGATGGTATATTCTCCAGACCGGATCATGGGAATATATTCCAGCAAGTTGGCAACCCCGTGAGTATCTACTCCTCTCAAATTCGCCATCACTAATATATCTGCAGTAATAAGAGCATGTTCTTTAGGAACATTTACTGCAACCAGAATCGAAACGATTTGTGCGCGAAGTTGGTCAGCGGAAATATACACCGCGTCTTTGGGTTTAATATTTAGGAAGTCAAATATCATATTTTGCCTCCCAAGAGGTTAATTCATCCAAATTTGTCAATGAAAGGAAATCATCAAAACTATCCTGATGAGCGTTAATTTCTTTTATTGTTCCGGAAGCAAAAAGCTCTCCCAGAATCTCCCTGGATGCCTTAAGAGCCGTGAGTTGTGGGAGCCCAGGGTAAATTACTATCTTGTACCCTACTTGCGCTAGTTCTTGTTGGGAGAACCATGGCGTTTTTTTGCAAAAATCCATGTTGATCATGACAGGTATATCAAAATGGCTGGGGATTTGCTTAATTTGATCAATTGAAATAGGGGCATCTAGAAAAATCATATCTGCGCCAGCTTTGGCATACTCCTGCCCCCTTTGAATGGCTTGTTTAAAACCTTCCACTGCGATGGCATCTGTCCGGGCAATGATAATAAAATTAGGATTGTGGCGGGCATCAATGGCCGCGCGAATCTTTTTAATCATCTCGTCCTTCGATATCAGGCTTTTCCCAATAAAATGACCGCATTTTTTTGGCCAATTTTGATCTTCCAAGTGAATACCAGAAATACCTATAGATTCAAATTCCTTAACTGTTCTACGCACATTCAATATGTTTCCATAACCTGTATCAGCATCCGATATGACTGGTATTTTTACTGCTGAAACAATTCTCCGGGCTTGTTCAACCATCTCCATTAACATCACCAAGCCAATATCGGGAAAAGCTAACATCGAAGCTGCCACCCCTGAACCTGTCATATATACTATCGGAAATCCCGCTCGTTCGATAAGTCTCGCAGAGAGCGCATCGTATGCACCAGGCGCCGCAATAATTCCGGGCTTGTTCATAAGCTCATGAAGGGTTTCTGTCGGTCCATGCATCTTTTTTATATTTTCTTAAGTGAGAAGGTTGATGGCAGTTTAGCCTCAGTTCATATCCAACTATGATATTACCTATCGTACAAATATCCAGGGAATAACTCGTCCAGAGAATTGATAATGGGAACTCTGGTAAAACAATCCTGATTTAGAAGGAAGATAGTTCCTTTAGTGTGAGAAATAAAATCATATTATTCGTGAACAAGGGACAATGGAGGTTCGCCTTTCCAAACTCGCATCATATTCTGAAAGACAAATTGACCTCTTCGCGGCCAAGTATCCCAAGTCCTTCCGGCAATATGAGGAGTCAAAAGGACATTTTCCATTCTTCGAATAGGATTATCCATATCGGGAGGTTCCTTATCAAGTACGTCCAAAGCTGCCCCAAGAATACGCTTTTCTTGCAATGCATTGATTAATTCATGTTCTTCAATAACTTCCCCTCGGCAAGTATTTACTAGAAGCGTTGTGGGTTTCATAAGAGAAAACGCATGTTTCCCTATCATATGACGAGTTGCATCTGTTATAGGCACATGAAGTGAGATGATATCTGCTTCATGCAACAGGAAATCCAACGTTGCATAAGAGACTCCGATCTGTTGCTCATTTTCTTTTGAAATTCTAATCGGGTCATAATAGAACACCTTGGCGCCGAATGCAGATAGGAGTTTTGCTACATGTTTCCCAATTTTCCCCAGCCCAATAATTCCTGCTGTCTTTCCACAAATTGTATAAATATCCAGACTTGGAGCGCTAAATTCCCAATTTCCAGTTCTCGCATTTTGATCTTGCACAATAATATGACGGTAGAATGCTAAGATAAGGGCGAGGGCGTATTCTGCTACATCGATCGCATTCGTGCCTCCATTGTTCGCAACGGGTATTCCTAGCGCATTACATGTATTAATATCAATTAGGTCATATCCAGCACTAATCAACTGAATTAATTTGAGATTGGGGGCAGATTTGAGAACCCTATTGGATATCTCTTCTGGGAATAAGAGCAAGAAGTCTGCGTCCTTTAATATTTCGATTTTTTTATCATCGGAAATGGAAAGAGAATGGGTATTAATATCCCAATCTCTCGGAGCACAATCTAAAATTAGTTTTGTAACATCTGGATCTAGAAGTGTAAAAAAAACAACTTTAGGCATAATATTTTCTCCTCTTGCTGAATATAATTTAGAAACCAAACCGTTTCCCCCATGCATCGAGAGAAAAGTCTGGGCTTTTAATGAACTCCGTTTTGTTTTTTTCTGTTTCAAGCACCTTTCTCGCTTGGTCAGCTAGTTTATCGGCAATCCCAATCGGAATGCTCACCAATCCACTAACATCGCCATGGAGAAGTTCCCCTGGCCTAATTGTGAGACCGAAAATAGATACTATTAAACCAACTTCAACTAAACGAGGAATACCATGAGATACCGCTGTTCCGGCTGCGAATACTTGGAATCCTGGTGCCCTCTCTTTAATGCCATCGATATCGCGAATCCCTCCATCTGTAATCAAACCAGTAGTACCTATTCGCTGAAAAATTGAAGCCATTATGTCACCAAGATGACACGATCTCATCCGGTCTGATCCAATGTTCTTGCTAACCAACATTACAGGTTTTGGCGAGGCTTCAATTGCTCTATATAGCTTCTCATAATTTAAATAATCTTCATTATTATCTCTCCGGCCTGGAGATGCCGTATCTTCGGTATAGGTAACAGCGTAACCAATAACTGGTTTATAGTTTGGAAAAATACATCGCAGTTCCAACGATGCAAAACCTTCGGTTCGGTCGCGCACATTGAATGCTTCTATTGCATTAGCAATTGTGGGCGAGTCAAAAGTACCTAATTCATCAATTTGCTCTTTTGAAAGACTTGGACTGATTTCTTTATTCATTTCCTTCTCCTTGTATTGCTACATCTCAGGGAACTTTCAAAAAGGTTTGCGTTGTTGTTCCTAGATTAAGTAGATAGATTGTTCTCCTCTAATATCAAGTCTAGATTCTGAATGCCATTTTTCCTCATGCTCAGTATTTTTTGCTATTATTATTTAATCTAATTATTATTTTAATTCCACATCCAATCCTGGGATTCTAAGACGCTTTTCTAGTTTGTTAAATAAAAAGCCTAGGAAGAAGATAATGACAATGTAAATTAAAGCTACATCTGTATAAGCAGCAAGCGGGGTAAAGTATCGAGCAGATAGAATTTTCCCAACGCCCATTACGTCCGGGAGCGCGATTAGGAAGAGCACTGAAGAAGCCCTAATCATACCGATTGCTTCATTCGCCCATGAAGGTATGACCAATCGAAAAGCCTGAGGTAGGATGATAAATAAGATTGCTTTAAATTTATTCATCCCTATAGCTCTTGCCGCCATCATTTGACTGTGTCGGATTGAAACAATTGCTCCCCTGAAGTATTCAGCTTGATAAGCTGCACTATTTAACCCCATTGCTATATAGGCAGCTGTCATCTGATTAAACGTGAGACCAATTTCGGGTAGGCCATAATAGATAAGAAAAAGTTGTACAAGTAAGGGAGTGCCGCGAAAAAAGCCTATATATAATTCTGCAATTTTATTTAGTCTTTTCCCTCCATAAATTCTCATTATTGCGAGTGGTAATCCCATGAGCATACCAAGAGCTAACCCTACAATGGACACATTGATTGTGATCCAAGTGCCGTGAAGGAATTCAGGATAGTGCTGAACTAATAAATATATGATATCTTGCATGAAACTATCTCAATTATCTTGTTATAAACTAGAATGAAAGAACATCTCAATTACTCGAAATGAATTAACTTTGATTTTTCCCATATAAGTCAGAAATTTTTCGTAAAAACCGAGCAGTTCGCGGTTGGCTTGGATTATTGAAGATGTTATTCGGTGTTCCTTCTTCGGCAATCACACCATTTTCCATGAAAATAATCCGGCTACTCACTTCACGAGCAAAACCCATTTCATGTGATACAACGATCATGGTCATCCCAGATTTTGCCAAATCTTTCATTACTGATAAAACCTCTCCAATC
>Ga0209638_1001992_pt1 | contig 12728 bp, 11 predicted proteins | sample BarGraNGADG00211_FD_184490 | JGI IMG/M metagenome (GOLD analysis project Ga0209638, IMG submission 184490) | Arctic peat soil microbial communities from Barrow, Alaska - Barrow Graham LP Ref core NGADG0002-211 (SPAdes) (version 2) | ecosystem: Environmental > Terrestrial > Soil > Wetlands > Peat... | reverse complement strand
CCTTAATTCTGATGGTGTTATCATATTATTATGTTTTTACAAAGATATATTTATCGTACGTAATAAACAAATATAAACGTACGTTAATTTAGTTTTTAATTGATAATCTTCTTTTTTTCGTTGTTGTATTTAGGGTCGCCTCACGAAACGGATTTGTACGCTCCCTAAGAACATTTACTTCCATAGCCTTCAGAATGGCAATAATTTGAAAGATGGCATCTCCTTATCCCTAAAGGGAAAAAGCTAAAAATCAAATATTACAAAAGCCCCCATAAAGGGGATTTAGGGGTAAAATGATTTATCGGAGTGGACTAAGTATTCAATTTTCAAATTTTCAAATTTTTCTTTAGTATTTTTGCGCATCGTTTTTATTTGTAAATTATGAGAATTGTAGATACAAAAGGTCATCTATGCCCTGCACCACTGATAGCAGCAAAAAAGGCTCTGAAAGAAACAGCCGGAGGTGAATCATTCATTCTGCTGACTGATAATCAGACATCCTTTGACAACTTAAGCCGGTTCCTTAAAGATAACAAAGCAGATTTTCAGGTTAGTGAGTCTGAAAGTATCTGGACTCTTACTATAACTAAGACAATCGGTGAAGTTGTTCTAACCAACCCGGAAGATTATTGCGCTCCTTCCATTACACACTTTGAGAAGGGGAACTATGTAGTTGTTATTTCCTCCGACAAAATGGGTGAGGGAGATGAAGAATTGGGACATTTACTGATGGCCAATTTTATTAAAGCTTTAAAGGATCTCGACGAACTGCCTTCAAAGATGGTATTCTACAACAATGGAGTCAAACTGGCTACTAAGTCTTCCCCTGTTATTGAACATTTAAGGGATCTGGAGAAGATGGGAGTTGAACTAATGCTCTGTGCAACGTGTATCAGCCATTATTCACTTGAGTCCGTTGTCGGGGCGGGTACAGTGAGCAACATGTACACTATTACTGAAGTAATGGCTTCAGCCGGGAATATTATAAAGCCATAAATTAAAGTTGTACAAGAATGAAAATTGACCTTTTGCAGATGGTCGAATCTGGTGGTTGTTCGGCAAAAATTTCACCCAAACAACTTGAGGAGATCCTGAAATATCTCCCCTTGCCTAAAGACCCGAATATACTGGTCGACATTGATACTCACGATGATGCAGGTGTATATAAAGTTAATGATGATCTCGCACTTGTACTGACTACAGACTTTTTTCCTCCTGTCTGCAGTGATCCTTACGAATTCGGACAGATAGCTGCCGCCAATTCAATCAGTGATGTATATGCTATGGGCGGAGATCCGGTTCTTGCTCTTAATATTATGATGTTCCCCGCGGCGAAATTACCTATGGAGGCTTATGCTGATATTCTGAAGGGGGGATTCGATAAGGCGAGTGAAGCAGGCGTAAGGATTATAGGCGGACATACTCTTGATGATTACCCTCCTAAATACGGACTCGCTGTGGTCGGGTATATTCATCCCGGAAAAATTATAACCAATGCAGGCGTTATCCCGGGTGACTCACTGATACTTACTAAGCCAATCGGCACCGGAGTAATTCTTGCGGGTCATAGGTTGGGAATGGTTTCTGATGATAATCTTGCCGAAGCGAAAAGATTAATGAAACTACTTAACAAAACCGGGGCAGAGGTGATGAAAAGGTACAATATCAGAGGTGCAACTGATATCACCGGCTTTGGCCTTGCCGGTCATACCCTTAAAATGGCAAAAGCCAGCAAAGTGTCTTTGATAATCAATATGAAAGAGGTTCCGCTGATTGGCAATTCCTACCAATTAATTGATGACGGATGTATCCCTGGCGCTTCATTCCGTAATCTTGATTATGCTGAAAAGGATATTGATTTTGCATCAGATCTCGATTACAATCTGAAAATGATCGCATTCGATGCCCAGACATCAGGTGGCCTTTTGTTCTCTGCACCGTCTGATAAGGTGAATAAAATACTGGAAGATTTACGTAGTGCCGGTCTGTCAGATTCAAAAGTAATCGGTTATGCTACAGAGCCTAAAGAGAAATGCATTTATTTGAATAATTAAAAATTAATTATTGAAACATTACTTGTTGGCCACACCATGGCATGGCACTCTTCGAAAAGTTAATCCTGCCTGGGCGATAGACTGAAGCTCTGAAGCCCACTTAAGCCATTTCTCATTCATAGTTATTCATAGATTTATAAATTCTGCTGAAATATAGACAATTATTCTATTATTTCAATTTTAGTAACTTATTGTGCTGTAAATAAATAGGATGTTTGTCTCATTTGTAACAATTACTTAATCTGTTTGAAATCACCCTGTAATAATGATACATCACTTTTGTATTATGAAAAATCTTTTAAAACTTAAATAACCGGACATGAAGAAACTTTTAGCAATTGGAATTTTTACACTGATCTCAGTTTATGGCTTCTCCCAAACACAGAAACCCGATTCTCTGAAGGATGTAATCGAAAAACATGAAGGTAAGCTAAATGCTCTTGACGACAGAGTATTAGTTAATGAAGCCGACCTCAGTAAACTGAATAAAATAAAAGTGTCGGGTTACATTCAGTCGCAATGGGAGAGTTATGGTGCGGATCTTGAAAAGTCAAATGGATATAACAATACTTTCTATATACGAAGAGCAAGAATTAAGTTTACTTATGAGGCTTTGGATGGCGTAAAGTTTGTTTTACAACCTGATTTCAGCACAGGAAACATTTCGCTTAAAGATGCTTATGCAGTTGTGAATATTCCAAAATTGAAAAACTGGACATTATGGGCAGGTCAGATGAACAGGCCCGACTATGAAGTGGAATACTCATCAAGCCAGAGGGAAGTACTTGAGCGTTCAAGAGTTATCAGGACAATCTATCCCGGCGAAAGAGAAGTTGGTGTTAAACTTGAGTATGCAGGTACAAAAATCCCACTCAAATTTCAGTTAATGGCCATGAATGGCAACTTCACAGGTGCGCAGGCAAAAGATGTTGATTCACAGAAAGACATCATGGCACGCCTTGTTTATTCGGTTAAACTTCCGGGAGCTGGCATAGGCATTGATTTTGGACCAAATGTTTATTATGGTGGTAACTTGTCTAAAAACAACAAATATTTCAAAAACAGTGATGGAACATTAGATAGTCTTAAAAGTGTGTGGAAATATCTTAATAAAAATTGGGTTGGTGGTGAAATACAGATTTTTGCAGATGTTCTTGGCGGAATGGCAATTAAAGGTGAATATATTACTGGTATCAATTCAAGTCTTAGTTCTGTTGCTGCAACATCAACAATGGCTCAAATGTTAGCAAGTCCGAGTCTATATAACAATTTCTCTGGTTATTATATATACTTTATTAAGAATATCGGACCTAAGAATCAGTTTGTTGCCAAATATGATTATTATGATCCCAATACTAAATTAAGCGGTGATGCAGCAGGAAATAATATTTATTACAAAACATGGACACTCGCATGGCAATATTATCTAAACGATTTTATAAGGATTTCTTTGAACTATGAGATGCCTAAAAATGAGATCAATGCATCAAACCCAACTGATAAGAAGGATAATACTCTGGGTGTAAGAATTCAAGCTAAATTCTAACGAATTTGAAGATAAAAGACAAAAGTTTAAAGTTCGATATTAATAAAAATAAAAAAAATGAAAAATTTCAAAATTCTTCCGATAATGCTGGTCCTTGCTGTTATGGCTTCATTAACAGCTTATTCACAGGAAAAAATCACTGTAAAAGGTTCTGATACAATGGTTATCCTGGCTCAGAAATGGGCAGAACTGTATATGAAAACTAATCCGTCTGCATCAATCCAGGTAACCGGTGGTGGTTCAGGTATTGGTATCACTGCTCTTATCAACGGAACTACAGATATCTGTAACGCCAGCCGGCCTATGAAACAGACTGAAATTGAAAAGCTTAAGGCGCGTTATAATACTCTTGGTGTTGAGATACCTTGCGCAAAAGACGGAGTCACAATTTTCTTAAATGAAACAAATAAAGTAAGTGAACTTACACTGCAACAATTAAGTGGTATTTATACTGGTAAAATCAGAAATTGGAAAGAGGTTGGCGGCAATGATGCCGAGATCAGGCTTTACGGCCGTGAAAATAGTTCCGGAACTTATACATATTTCCATGATGAAGTTGTAAAAGCTGATTACGCTGCAAATACTCAATCCTTGCCGGGTACCGCTGCAGTTGTAAATGCAGTTAAGAAAGATGTTAACGGAATTGGCTATGGCGGTGCAGCGTATGCAGTGGGTGTAAAAAATGCCAAAGTAAAAAAAGACTCTAATAGTACTGCATATCTTCCTACAAAAGAATCCATTGGAAAGGGTGCATATCCTATAACCCGTTTCCTTTATATGTATTTAAGGAACAGACCAACAGGTGAAACCAAAAAATATATCGATTGGATACTAAGTGCGGAAGGACAGATGGTAGTAACAGAAGTAGGATATTTCCCGGTAAAATAGTCATTCCGGAAGAGTATTCGTTTTAAACTATTCGTCATGCTTGTCAGATAAACGCTGACAAGTTTGGCATTTTATGAGACAAAAGACAATCCACCTTCGCTGAAGCTATGGTGGACGAAGAAAGATAATAGTAAAGGGTAAGCTTATGAATTTTTCCCGGATAAATAATAAGAACAAAAACGTAGGAAAAGAAATAGTAACTTTCAACAAAAAGAAATTCCGCTTTTCGGATTGGTTAGCTGAAAAAGTAATTAAAGCTGTAGCCTTTCTTTCGATTGCAGTGGTAATCTTGATCTTTATTTTTGTTTTCAGAGAGGCTTTTCCTATTTTCAAAATGGATAAAAAGACCGCAGCCTCAACTGTGACTCTGGTGCAGGAAAGTTATGGTGGTTCGGGAACAGAAAATTCAACCGTTATAAAGGCTGATAATCAGGTTAATAACTCAAATATAATCAATGCCACCGATGAGAAACCCTCTGCAACACTTCTTTCAAATACATGGATGCCTGTTTCTGACAAACCTCGTTTTGGATTGTGGCCATTATTTCTTGGTACCTTGAAAGTAACGCTTATTGCTTTATTATTTGCTGCCCCGATTTCCATTATGGCAGCAATCTATACGGCGATGTTTGCAAAACCCAGAGTAAGGGAAATTATAAAGCCGGTAATTGAATTACTGGCCGGTTTTCCCTCTGTCGTAATCGGTTTCTTTGCTTTGATGGTAATGGCTACAGTATTTCAGAATATATTTGGTTATGCCAGCCGGTTAAATGCATTTGTTGGAGGAATCGCGATGGGACTTGCAGCTATTCCTATTATTTATACTCTTACAGAAGATGCACTGACTGCCGTACCCAAGACATTTATAGAGGCAAGTCTTGGGTTAGGGGCAAGCAGAAGACAGACTGCATTTTATGTAGTCTTACCAGCAGCGGTACCCGGAATATTTGCTGCCGTAGTGCTGGGGTTGGGAAGAATTTTCGGAGAGACAATGATAGCACTTATGGCAACAGGAAATGCAGCTATGATCTCAATGAATCCTTTTGACTCCGTCAGGACTCTGTCAGCTACAATTGGTGCAGAGATGGCAGAGGTTGTTTTCGGCGATACACATTACAATGTATTGTTTCTGATAGGTTCATTACTTTTTATCTTCACATTTGCACTTAATGCAGTGGCGGAATTTTATTTTAAGAATCTGGTTATAAGACGATATCAATCAAAAAAATAACCTCAAAAGAAATAGTTTGAAAAAAATGAAATGAACAGAAATGTAAAAGATACGATTTTTGAGGGCTTAACAGGAATATCGGTATTGCTGATAATATTCATTATTGTTTCAATTCTGGCAATTACTATAGTTGGCGGATGGCCAAATCTTAACTGGACTTTCTTATCTGAGTTTCCTAAGGATGGTATGACCAAAGGAGGAATTTTCCCAGCTATTGTCGGAACTGCAGTAATGACAATAATTATGGCAATTGCTGCCGTTCCTTTTGGTGTAATTACAGCAATTTATCTCGCGGAATATGCAAGCGAAAAATCTGTTATTGCAAAAATTATCCGGTTTGCTGTGAAAACGCTTGCAGTAGTACCTTCAATAATATTCGGGCTCTTCGGACTGGGATTTTTTATTGGTTTTATAGGCAAAAATATGGATGGTCTGCTAAATGGAGGAGAGCTTAGATGGGGTCAGCCGAATATTCTGTGGGCAAGTTTAACGATGGCACTTTTGACTTTACCCGTTGTCATTGTATCTGTTGAGGAGGCAATAAGGACAATACCCAGAGAGATGCGCGAAGCCAGTCTGGCTCTGGGAGCCACTAAATGGCAGACTATCAGAAAAGTAGTTTTGCCGGGTTCGGTTTCCGGTATACTCACAGGTACGATTCTGGCTGTAAGCCGCGGTGCCGGAGAAGTTGCACCTATCTTGTTTACAGGGGCTGCCTACTTCCTTTCAAATCTGCCTCATTCATTGAGTGATCAATTTATGTCACTCGGATATCATATTTATATTATGTCGACTCAGTCATCAAATGTTGATGCTACTCAACCTATTCAGTTTGCAACCACTCTGGTACTTTTACTTCTCACTTTTTCTCTGAATGCAGTCGCGGTTACATTAAGATACAGAATAAGGAAAAAAGCTAAATAACCACTTTTTCATGAACAATATTAAAGTAAAAGTTAAAGATTTATCACTCCGGTACGGAACCAATCTTGCATTAAAAAATATTTCAATGGATATCCCGGAAAAGATGGTTACTGCCTTTATCGGACCCTCGGGATGCGGTAAATCCACTTTCCTCAGAACTCTTAATCGTATGAACGACCTTATTGACAATGTTACTATTGAAGGGGAAGTTTATATTGATAATATTAATATTTATGATAAGAATATTGACGTCGTTAATCTGCGAAAGAAAGTGGGGATGATCTTCCAGAAATCAAATCCTTTTGCAAAATCTGTTTATGAAAATATTGCTTTCGGCCCAAGAATTAACGGTATCAGTCAGAAAAGTGTACTCGATGAAATAGTTGAACGTTCGTTGAAGCAGGCCGCTATATGGGATGAAGTGAAAGACAGGTTGTTCAACTCAGCTTTAAGCCTTTCCGGCGGACAACAGCAGCGTATCTGTATTGCCAGGTCGCTTGCTGTCAATCCCGATATAATACTAATGGATGAACCAGCGAGTGCCCTTGATCCGATTTCCACAGCAAAAATTGAGGAATTGATCCATGAGTTGAAAAAAGATTATACAATAATAATTGTTACTCATAACATGCAGCAGGCAGCACGGACAAGTGATCTGACCGCACTTTTTTATATGGGTGATCTTGTAGAGATGAACAAGACCGAAATTATCTTTTCCAATCCGGCAAAAAAGCAGACAGAAGATTACATTTCAGGACGTTTTGGATGAGTCCTCAACCGAGCTCTATTTTGGGAGAGAGAAGAGAAATTCAATTCCTCCGCCAATTTTGTGTCTTACCTGAATGTCACCCTTATGTAACAGTATTGCATTCTTGACAATTGCCAGACCAAGCCCCGTACCGCCGCTCTTCCTTGATCTGCCGGAATCTACTCTATAAAAGCGTTCGAATACACGCCCCAGGTGCTCTTCAGGAATTCCCACTCCATTATCAGAAAATGAAAAATGGTAAAATTTATCATCCTGATTATAAAGCTTAACCGTAACATTAGTATTGGTACCAGAATAATTGACAGAGTTTTCAAGCAGATTCTGGAAAACTGACGTGATAAGCGACCTGTTACAAGTAATATAAATATTGTCATCGACTTCAAGTTCAACTTTCATTCCTTTTCCGTCAATTGCAGATTTAAAATTATCCCGTACTTCATTTATAATATCCAGGACTTTTATTTTCTCTTTTAAGAAGGTGTTGCCAGCCTCCTCTATCTTATTTATAACAACAATGTCGTTAATCAGTCCGGTGAGTCTGTCGCTCTGGGCAAGAGCCTTTTCAAGAAAATATTTTTGTTTTTCAGGACCCATACCTAGTTCATTTATAAGCGTTTCAATATAACCTTTTATAGAAGAGATGGGAGTCTTTAACTCGTGGGCAATATTTGATGTCATCTCCTGCTTAATCAGACGACCTTTCTCTGATACTGTAATGTCACTAAGTATAACCTCGAAACTATCATCATGAAATACAACGCATTGTACTTTGAAGTACCTGCCATTATTGGAAATCTGATATTCCATTTTTGGCAGATCAGATGCTTTTCTTTCAACACCAGATTGTTTTTCAATGAACTCGAGTACAGGAATAAACTCCCGCACTTTAAAGAAATTGGACGAAGATATTGTAAGCTCTCCTGAGATCAGATTCATATACTGGATGAAGTGATTATTTGTGAGAATTTTTGTTTTGTCTTGTGAAAAAAAGGCAATTCCTTCATTAAGTGCATTTAGGTGGCTGAAGAGTTTCTCCTTTTCATTTGCAAGGTCATTTTGTGTTTGAAGCATTTTGTTATAGATCGAAATAATTTCTTCACCTATAACACCGAGTTCATTCTTTGGAAATTTTGAGTCGAAATTGAACGGCTCATTATTTGCTACACGAACTGCGAACTCTTTAAGCCGGGTTATTGACTTACCGAACTTATTTGTAACTGCAAGCAATACAAACCAAATTGCAATGAAAGAGAGTGTTATAATTATGAGAAAGTATTTTTTTGCATCAAGAAAATTGATGACTTTTATATCATATACTACTGCTGCCCTTATATAATACCTGCTATAATATTTTGCATAATAATAATATTCTTCGCCAGTTGTCTCCGATTTCCGGATTGATTTACCAAAGTCGGAATAGAGAGATTCGCTTATTTCCGGCCGGGTCTTATGATTCTCCATAGTCTTCCAGTTATGAACAGAACTATCATACAAAACCTCCCCTGAAGGGTTGACTATAGTTACGCGCAGATTCTCCTGTGGCAACAATCTGACGATTGAATCTGTAAGGATCCAATTTCCGTTTTCATTAATTGAATTTGATTTTATGTAGTTATCTATAACCCTCGTAATATTATCAAGCTCATCATTAAGGGTTGAGATCCTGAACTCTTTTTCTCTTGTATATAAATACCCTAAGATTAAAAGTGTGAATAATACAAATATTGATGAGTAATATATGAACAGATTATTTCTAAACTTATTCCTTAGGATCATTATTAAAATATTAGTTCATTAAAATTCAAAAAAATAGCCATAGCCTGTCTTGTTCTTTAAAGATGAACCAAATTGCCCCAGCTTAGTTCTGAGTCTTGTAATATTTACATCAACAGTACGTTCAGTTACAATAACATCCTGTCCCCATATTCTCATAAGAAGATCTTCTCTGGAAAAGACTTTACCCTGGTTTTCAAGCAGGGTTCGAAGGATTTCATATTCCTTTTTTGTAAGTTCAACACGTTCATCATTTATAATCAGTCTCTTACGTACAGTATCCAGATCAATCCCATTGTATTGTATTATAGCTTTACTATTAACCTTATCAGTATAGGATCTTTTTAATACAGCTTTTACCCTTGCCGTCAGTTCATTAACAGAGAATGGTTTGGATATGTAGTCATCGGCGCCCAGACTGAATCCTGTAAGAATATCATTCTCTGTATCCTTTGCAGTTAGAAAGATTACCGGAACATCAATTTTCAATTCTTTTCTTAGTTTGTCAGCAAACTTAAAACCCGATATAGGACCCATCATAACATCAAGAAGCACAAGATCAAAATTACCGGGAGACCTCTTCAGAGCCTCTTCTGCGGAATGAGCAATTTCAGTCTGATAACCTTCACTGCTGAGATTATACTGAAGGATTTCGCAAAGATCCTCTTCATCATCTACAATAAGAATCCGTTTCCCTTTCAGTTCCATACTTCTTCAGATTTTAATTATTTTCGCTGTTACCCGGCAAAGTTGAATCAAGTCCGGAATGCCTGATATCGGTACCCTGAATTGAATATATTGAGGCTTCGGCAATATTTGTGGCATGATCAGCAATTCTTTCAAGATTTGTGATAATGTTTTTCAGATCGATATAACTGAGTAACATTTCCTTCGTTTTATCACTGACTTTTGCTTTAGAAATACTGTTTATCAGCAGTTTACTGTTCATGTCGTCAACTACTTCATCATTTTTTATTGTCCAGACCGCGTATTCATTATCACTGTTAATAAAGGAAAGTAAAGATTTTTCAACCATGGAAATCCCTGACAATAGCATTACGTTGAGCACCTCAACCATGGCTTTGTACTCTACTGAATCTTTTATATTATCAATTGAATTAAGAATATTGATCACACGATCTCCAATTCTCTCCAGGTTAATAGACATCCTTGATATTGCAACTACTTTACGAATATCAGATGCTACGGGCTGATAGAGAATAATGGAATTAATAAACTTTTCACTGATAAGAATTTCATATTTATCGATCTTATCTTCATTTATTTTTATTTCAGATCTGATAAGGACACGTTCTTCCTCTCTATGTTCATCCATATATCTTTCAAGAAGCTTAAGTTGTGCCAGTATTGTGTCAGCCATCGCTTCGAATGTGGCAATGATATCGAGTATTGATTCTTCCCTTTTTGTTTTCATCCCTGTAAACTAATTAATTATTCCGGTAACTAAAGTGGTGGAAATTATTTAATAATTATATCCGATGCAAAGTTAGCTTCATTAATGGTATAGATATCAGGTATTTGTTACTTAATTGTTACAATTTAGTTAACTTTCTGATTCACTTTATACATATCAAAGGTATTATTCCTGCTTTAGAGAGTCTATTTTATAATATGACTAAATTTATTTTCATTCAGGAGCATTAAATATTTAAATGACTATTGGCAATCAATAACAATTAGTTAAAAACAAAATTTTATTAGTAGCATAATACTAATATTCAAGCACATAAATTTCATTTCAAATGACCCTCTTTCCAGTTTCCCCCAAGAGGGAAAAGCTTTGTATTGTGCTCCATCCCCCTGCCTACCGGCATGCAGGTGTGGGGGAACTACCCTTTATACACATTTTTCTTAAATGGTTTTTCTCTCTCTTTGCAGAGGCCTCACAAACAGAGTGTTAATAAAATTATTTTATAATGGTTACAAGAGATTACCTTCGATGAGCTCACACGCATAACCACCTAATTGCCATGTCATTCCGAGCGCCAGCGAGGAATCTCCAGCTCACATTCACTGATGCCATCAGGAAACCGTGTTATTCAGAACGAAGTGAAGAACCTGGCAGAATACGAGCTCACCGTAGGTAATCATATCCTTATAGACAGTAATTATAATTAGTGTGATAGTGGACGTTTAATATTGATAATGTCAACCTCAATAAAGATGTATATAAAGGGTAGAGTGGGGGAAGGAAGGGGGTAATAACTACTTAAGGAATTATTCTTTTATTCATGATTACCGATACTCAAAAATATTTAAATTGCAGGATCTAATTACGATTAATATGAACATGAAGATATTCATCTCAGTTTGGCTCTTTTTTGCAGTTTGTACGATAAATGTATCTTCGCAAACTTACAATCAGCCTAATTTTGGACTTAGAAGTCATGAGACACTTGAGATCTCAAAGGTTGAGATTACAACACAGAAAACTGTGATTTCTCTCAGTGTAGAAAACATAAGAGAAGGAGGTTACTTCTGTGCCGATAAAAATATCTTCATTATTTATCCCGATGGAACACGAAGCAGGCTGGCGTCTTCGAAAGGAATCCCGGTTTGTCCGGAGACGTATAAATTTAAAACAATCGGAGAGAAGCTCGATTTTGAACTGACTTTTCCTCCATTGAAACAGGATACTCGATGGATTGACCTTGTAGAGGATTGTGCGGACAACTGTTTCTCATTCTATGGAGTTTGTCTTGACAAGGATCTGAACAAAAAAATTGAGGATGCTTCTCTACTGGCTGAAAATAATGAACCGGGAAAAGCATTAATTGATTTCGTTAAAATCGAAGATACAATAACAAGTAAGAATTCAGGAATTCAGGGTCTGATATATATTAATATTGTTAAACTGGCTAAAGAGACCGGCGATCTGCAAAAGGCTGCTGAATGGTACAGCAAACTGAAATTATCGGGTATTCCAAGATGTGAGGTTTATATAAAACATCTTAATTCACAAGGCATTAAATACTAAAAAGGGGCTGAATCGGTTGACTCAGCCTCTTTAAATTCTATTTAAAATACGAGATACTATTTTTTCCCAAAACTGAAATCAAGTCCGACTGCTATAATCCAGGTCTTTTTATTATATGTTTCTGTAACAGGAACAGCAACAGTACTACCCAGCATGTGTTCAAAATCTTTTGAGCCTTCTTTATAAAAAGTGTATTGTCCGCCAATGTTCAGATCAATCATTGGAGTGATCCTGTAGCCAAAACCTGCACCAAATGAATTAGTGTTTGTGCTATAACTCATATCACTCTGATAGTTACTGTTTACACCGGTAATTGTATGAACCCATCCTGCGCTTGCTCTGAGTTTTTCGCTCAGACTATATTCTGCACCGAGACCAAATTCAATAAAGTTTTTATTAATCTGATTTATCTCTACCAGCGCCTGACCGTCATAGTCTACGTTTTTGTCCCAGTAATAATCGAAACTGGCTGATAACATCAGTTTATTAACCGGTTTGAAATTTAGACCTACTGCAAGCATAGCAGGCATATCAGCAATGGCAAC
>Ga0209638_1001991_pt1 | contig 12730 bp, 16 predicted proteins | sample BarGraNGADG00211_FD_184490 | JGI IMG/M metagenome (GOLD analysis project Ga0209638, IMG submission 184490) | Arctic peat soil microbial communities from Barrow, Alaska - Barrow Graham LP Ref core NGADG0002-211 (SPAdes) (version 2) | ecosystem: Environmental > Terrestrial > Soil > Wetlands > Peat... | reverse complement strand
CCCTGGTGGCACTAGACCCTGGCGGAGAAACCATCATTGACAGTCAATCCGTCCTTGACAAACAGGATTCGGACGGCTCGCCGCTCTTGGGTTGGGCGCTTTACCCTGCCGGTGTATCCTGGGCGCTTATTGGTGCCCGGCTGGAGACCGCCGGCATGGATGCGGTTTTTGCCTCGGATGTGCCCACCGGTGCTGGGTTGAGTTCCTCGGCTTCGGTCGAAATGGCTTTCGGAGTGGCCTGGAAAAAACTGGGCGGTTGGTCCATCCCTCCCATCCAGATGGCGCAGATTGCCTTGAAAGCCGAGATCCATTACGTGGGTGTGAACTGTGGCATTATGGATCAGTTTACCTCTGCGTGTGGGGTAAAGGACCGCCTCTTGTATCTCGACTGCCGCTCGCTAGAGTGGAGACCGCTGCAGCTCCCGCAAAAGACTGTCATTGTCATTGCGGACACAACGGTGCGCCGTTCGCTGACCGATAGCGCCTACAACGACCGGGTTGCCTCCTGCGATGAGGCCGTGCGTATCCTGCAGGAGTCCATGCCCAGGATTGCCTCTCTGCGGGATGTCTCCCCGGACCAGTTCAACCGCTATTCCCACTTGCTCCCGCCAGTTGTCGCCAAACGTGCCCGGCATGTAGTCGAGGAGATCGCCCGCACCGAACAGGCACCAAAAATGCTCGCAGCGAACGACGCTGCCGGTTTTGGCGGGCTGATGAACGCCTGCCACGCCAGCTTGCGCGACCTTTACGAAGTCTCCTGCCCGCAACTGGATACGATGGTTGCGCTGGCCCGCTCCCTGCCTGGCTGTTATGGCGCCCGCCTCACCGGCGCCGGGTTCGGGGGCTGCACGGTCAACCTGGTGGCAGTCTCGGCCGCAGAGACTTTTGCTCAACAACTGTCGGTCGGTTATGAAAAAACTACCGGTCTTCATCCGGAAGTTTTCATCTGCCATGCCGCCGATGGTGCAGGTGTGGAGACGATTTAGTCTACGTTAGAGGGCCTGGGTTTGGAGCCTGGGGTCATGCTATTTTTGAAGATAATTCATGCTGATTCGGAGTCTGCAGGTTTGGGGGCCTGAGGGCTTGGGGACCTGGGGGTTTGGGCTTGAAGTCTTGCGATTTTGGCAGATTACCCTCATGCTGATTTGGTGTCTGGGGGTTTGGGGTTTGGGGTTTGGGGTTTGGGGGGCGTTGAAACCGCCCCCCAAACCCTATTTTTATTTTCTCCGCCTTGGGGCGGGGGGAGGGGGTGGGGAAGAACAACCTGAAATACAATTAGCAAATTCTTCCCAATTAAAGGTTTTGTCATCGCCGAATGAATCGGTTAAAATCATCCCATGAGCGAAAAAGAATTCATCCCAAAATGCGCGCTGTCCATCCACGCCCACCCCGACGACCAGGAATTCACCGTCGACGGCCTGCTTGCCCGCTGGATACAAGCCGGGTGTGAGGTCATTTCCGTCATCGTCACCAGCGGCGGAGCGGGGTCGAATGAACCGTCAAAATGGGAAGACTACAAACCAGAACTTGAAAAGTTGCGCGAGGCCGAGCAGACCGCCGCCAATGCGGTAATCGGCATCCGTGAAACCGTCTTCCTGCGTTATCCCGACGGCGTCCTCGAACCCACCCTCGACCTGCGCCGCGACCTGACCCGCGTCATCCGCCAGTACAAGCCCGAGGCGGTGGTGACCGCCGACCCGCAGGGCGTGTTCTACGGCAACGGCTACATTAACCACCCCGACCATCGCGCCGCTGCCCAGGCCGCTCTTTACGCCGTTTTCCCTTCCTCGGAGACGCGCCTGATCTTTACCGACCTGCTCAAGGAAGGGTTTGAGCCGCACAAAGTGAAGCGCCTCTACGTGCATGGCTCGGAAAAATCCGATACCTGGGTGGACATCGCTGCCACGATCGATACGAAGATCGCCGCCCTCAAAAAACATGTCAGCCAGTTGGGAGATTTTGACCCGGAGAAAATGATCCGCGAGTGGGCCGCGGAAGAGGGCAAGGACCACGGGCTGGAATACGCCGAGGCCTACAAGGTGATGGTCCTGGACCAGGATGAAGAGGAAGAGAAAAACATCTCCGACTCAACACCGTAACCGCAAGGACGCAGCCGCATGAATAATCGTGGTAACGACTTACCCTAAAGGGTGCTCCCTAAGTCGTTACTACTTTTTTATCCTCACGCATCCCCAGCAGGGATACGCTGCTCAACGCGAACAGCAGCGCATACGCCGCAAAGACCGCGAAATACCCCAACCCCATGTAATAGTGATTAATGTAGTCCGCAACCAGGCCGCCAATTCCGGCACCGATGATGCCCGCCCCGGCCCCCGCCAGGTTCGAGACGCCGAGATACCGTCCGGCCTCGCCCTCAGGTACCAGGTCCGTGCCGAGCGCCCAGTTGGCGGTCATGAACAGACCGGTCGCCAGACCCACGATCGTCCCGGCGATATAGACAATGGTCAGAGAGGGGATCCAGATCGTGACCAGCAGCAGGACGTTGCCCACTGCGGCCACGACCCCGCTGATCGCCACCAGCCGTTTGCGCCCGAGTTTATCCGAGATCCAGCCGCTGACAAGCGCTGTCAGCACGATAAACGCGCCGATGATTGAGGTGATGGTACCGGTGAGACTGGAGGCGCCCTCGTTGGTCAGTTTGAAGGCGTACATCAGGAAATAAAAGATGGAACCCTGGATGGACGTGACCGCCGCCAGGAACATCAGCCGGTTGACGATCCACCAGACGAACGCGGATTGTTTGCGGACTTCGTTCCCAATCGTGCCCAGACAGCCCGCCCACACCCCGGTCACCACCGCCACCACCATGGCAACCGCTCCGCCCACCCCCACGCCCACCGACAGGGCGGTTTCCTTCGCCGCGAATGCCAGCGTGATCAGCCCTGCCAGCCCGCCCACCAGGCCGCCGCCCACCAGCCCGGCCAGCGCGCCGATAGCGATCCCGCCCAGCATGCCCAGTACGCGGATCATCGGCGGCCAGAACGGGGTCGTGGGTTTCTCGGCCAGCGGCGTCTCCTTGACGAAGATCACCGTGATAAGCGTGATCACCAGCAGCGATGCGCCGGTGACGAAGATGGCCAGGTCAAGATTTCCGTTGCCGACCATCTTGGCAATCGTCAGGCCCACCAGGATGACCGGCAGCAGTTCCATGATGGCCTTGACCGCTGAGGCGCCCCCGCGTTGGTCTTCCCGCACCAGGTCGGGGATCAGGCCCTGCAGCGGGCCGTGCGAGATGTTGGAGGAGAACTGGATCAGCAACACAGATATGAGCAGCGCCCAGTAGGTTTGGGAAAGCGCAATTGCCAGCAGGAAGAGACAGTCGAACAGTGCGCCCACCAGGATGTAGGGCCGCCGTCGACCGAAGCGGGAGGTGGAGCGGTCACTTAATAATCCCGCCGCCGGTTGGACCAGCATGGCGATCACCAGCCCGGCCGAGCGCATTCCGCTCAGGGCTGTGTTCTTGATCGCTTCGGGGGCGAAGATTCCAACCAGGTAGGGCATGAAGATCGAACCCAGGGCGGTGTTGCGGATGTTCAGCCCGAGCCAGAACAGGTTGATGGTGAGGTAGTCATACCAGCGCAAGCGTTTCATGGATATTCTCCTCCGGGTTTGGCTTGTCAATTTGAGACCTGACCACTAACGCACAAAGTCACCAACAAACAACTAATAAATTGGTAACTTGTTGTTTTAGTTGCTTTGTGGTTAAACCTCCAACTATGCAAATGGTTATGCAGAGATCCGCATTTACTCCCCGATGATCTTCACCAGCACCCGCTTCCGACGTCGTCCGTCGAACTCTCCGTAAAAGATCTGCTCCCACGGACCGAAGTCCAGGCGGCCATCTGTCACCGCCACCACCACCTCGCGTCCCATCACCTGCCGCTTGATATGGGCATCCGCATTATCCTCGCCGGTGCGGTTGTGCCAGTAGGCGTCCAGCGGCTCGTGCGGAGCCAGGCCTTCCAGCCAGGCTTCGTAATCGTGGTGCAGACCGGATTCATCGTCGTTGATGAAAACCGAGGCGGTGATGTGCATGGGGTTGACCAGGCACAGCCCTTCCCGTATCCCGCTTTCACGCAGGGCGGATTGAACCTCCGCGGTGATGTTGACGAACCCGCGCCGGGAGGGAATGTTGAACCAGAGTTCCTTGCGAAAAGATTTCATGAGGGCCTCATGAGATATTTTACAGTTGAAATCGAATATTGCCATCCTGGCTGAAAGAAATGAATGACCCTGAATGTGCAACAGGTACAGGGTGGCTGCAGAAGGAAAATTTATTTGTGCGTTTCCCTGCAAATTGTTATACAATTGGAATGGTTCTTTATTCTTAAGAAATGTATAATCGGCATTAATAACCTGTTTATTTTGTTTGCATAGCGGTGGGAAAACGAGAAATGTCAGACTTTATCCGTGACCAAAAACTAAAACAGTGGTTGTCCACCCTGGGCTACGGCGCGGAGATGAAAGTCGCCAGGTCTTTGATCTCTTCCGGTTTCGATGTGATCAAATCGTCTTTTTACGACGACCCCGAAAATCTGGGCGCCTCGCGTGAGATCGGCATGACCGGCCGCTTGTCGAATAATATTGATTTCCTCCAGGTCTTTTCGGTCATCGAATTCCAAAAGGTCCCCAACCCGTGGATCGTTCTAACCTCGGAATTTAGCTCCTACAATCGACTCGGGGCTTTTGCCATCATGTCCCGCCGGGCGAACCAGTCCGTCTCGGATAACCTGCTGCACATGCTGGAGATGGAATCGTTCGTAAAAAACGGGCGCCTGGGTTATGGGATCACCGAGGCATACAATCGAAAAGAAGATTACATATTCAGCGCCCTGCTGAACACGACCAAAGCTTCGATCGCGATCATCAAGCAGGAGACGCGCTCTTATAAAAGTGAATACTTGTCTTTCATTTTTCCGACGATCGTTTTGGACGGTAGCCTGTTCGAGTCGTATTTGGGTCAGGACGACCAGGTCCAAATCGTGGAGGCCAGTTCATCCTTTGTGTTTTTTCCGATCAATATCGGCGGGTACACGTGTGCGGGCATCCGGGTGGTAACGCTGAACGCGTTCGAGGGCTATTGCGCGGACCTGAAGGCGTTGTATCAGTCCCTGAATAAGATCTTGTTCGCGGATGTGAAACCCAGAGTCGACGCCATCCGGTAATACAGGGCAACGGTGTCTTATCGTATAAAAACCCCGGTGAGTTCACCGGGGTTTATTATTATTATAGTTTCCATGTCCATCCATCTTGTTATGCGCTCGCGCAGCATTAATACCTGCGGAATAATACATTCCATAGATCCCTCACATAGGTTTGAAAAGGCGGATAAAAGAAATATACACCCACCATCCCCACCACCAGCCCGCCGATCAATATCGCCAGCGTGTCTTTTTCGATATTTCCATCACTAATGAACCGGATAATTGTATAAATTAATGTCATAGTAATGACGCCGATCGAAAGCCATGCAATGGGTGTCATAGGATCTCACTTCCTTCCTGACTTCAGTCCAATAAAATCTCGGTAAAAATAAAATAATCTAACTTCGGCTCATTATCGCGCATTTTATTAATACTTGACATGCATTCTTGATAATAAAACCCCCCCTCAGGGGGGTATTGAACCAGGCTTTCCTGCAGGTTGGATTAGATTATTGCCTCGCCCTATTGGTTAAAATGATCTCTTAACAAAGCGGTGTTGGTGATAACGCCCGTCACCAACACAAACTTCGCTCTATCAGAAGGAGGATAAAGAAAATGGTCGGAGTTAGATGAACCAAACAGGTTTATGGTTTTGTGGTTGGGCAGCCGCCTGCGGGCGCTGGGATGATATCGCCAGCATGCTTGCCATGACCATTTAAGCCATTAATGCTCACTGTGATCTTATTATATGGATTGGTCGCGCTGGCAGTGGCATGGCAGATCGTGATCTTCCCGTCGTTGACTACCAGGAGGGTTGTCGGACACCCGCCTGCTGGCGCAGGGATGATATCGCCTGCATGACCGTCGTGACCATTCAAGCCGTTAACACTAACCGTGATCTCGTTATATGGATTTGTTTCGCTGCCTGTGACATGGCAGATCGAGATCTTCCCGTCGCTGATTACCAGTACGCCGGTAGGGCAGCCACCCACTGGAGCCGGGACGATGTCCCCTGCATGTTTATCATGACCATTTAAACCGGCAGCGCTCACTGTGATCTCGTTATATGGAGTGGTTTCATCACCGGTGGCATGGCAGATCGAGATCTTCCCGTCGCTGACTACCAGCAGGCTTGTTGGACACCCGTTTGCCGGTACTGGGTAAAAGTCGTTGGGTAGCCCAATGTAGTCTTTAATTTGATCTCTGGTGATGGTGAGTTCCGTGTACGGGTTCGCCGCGTCGCCGGTGGCATGACAGAAAGTGATTGGTGTGGTCGCGGTGCAGGCCGCGAGAATGCTGATCGCTAGAATTAGAACAGCGGTTAAAGATTTGCTTATCGTTTTGCCGGGTCTATGCATTTAATTCTCCTTTGAAAGTGGTTGGTAATAAGGAAGCGTGGCCTTATCGACCTTTTCATTCAGGCATTCATATAGTCGTGATTGACCTTCGGATTAATCATATCAAGGTGGTCACTCCATCAACTAATTCAATCTTCAACTGGTATTGGACGAAGGGCAGAATGTTTTCGCGTTTCCCAACACCCAAATATGCGCCGTTCGTAAATATATCGTATGCCAAAACCTCATCGGCCGCATCCATCGGTCGGGGAGTGCTCACCTCCACCACTTGGGGGACACTCTGCTAATGGTGGAAAACCTGGAATCCCCCTATCCACTATGGATTATGCGATCCCACCCCCGGGACCTGCTCACGATTGGGAGCCAGCAGGATAAATTCCCTTGTTCCAAATACATGCCGCTTTATTTGCGTAAAGGAAAGAGCCGCCGTTAAGCATCCTTTCGAGCAGATATTTTTAAATGCACTTTTTGATGTTGCCTCTTTTGAAGGGTCAGCCCTGCCTTACCCTCCCCTGTTCCTGGTTGATCGCCCCCCTCACCCCTGAAATGGAGCCAAAAATAAGCCCGGGCAGTTGCCGGGCTTTACCGTGGAAAATTATCGGATGATTATATATGGTTACAATTCTCTGGACTGCAGCTTTTATTGCCTTCGGCACGTGCGTATATCTGGTGCTGAAAAAATTGCTTTGCAGAGCCGGACTCAGCGTGCCGATTTTTAGCGCGCGCAATCAATTGGTAGAGACTGGGATCCGGCTCTGCAAGCTCAATAAACGAGGGTACGATCATCACGCCCGCACATAATGCGAGGCGGTATAGGTCGCACTCCGCTTATATCCCAAATTTGTCGTACGCTATTATTATAACAGTATCCCCTGCCACTTGGGTATGGTGGAGGGGGTCTGGGGGTGGGTATACTAGCTGGTATCAGATCAGTGATATTGACCGTGCAAAGGGGATTTATTCCTGCCATTTTTTCAACACACTAATATTTCTCATGAACTTACTCTATAATTGTGGAGATCATCTTCTTTTACACGGTGGATAAATATCGGGGCTGATGTTGAGGAGCCATGCCGAAAGAGTCTTACGTTTATCGGGCATTTCCACCTGGGGTCGTATCGAACACCCACGATTTTGACGTGCGCTGGGTCACTCACGACAACCGGCGCATGCGTGGAGTATTTGCCAGGCGTCGGATCGATACTTCTGAGTGTTCCCTTTTTGTAGGCGTATATCCGGGTCACCGGAAAAGCAAGGAGGAAATAAGAAATAAATTTACCTCATATTCAGATCGACATTTTGTGGATGAACGGACTTCGATCCGGAAAACGTGTGCCTATAACCTGTCGCTTGAGCGGGTTGATCCGAGATATAGTCTGGATCCAACCGATGAGGAAGGGGCGCTGCTGCCTGAATTCACGTCCTCAATTGTATGTTACATAAATGAATCCCCCCCCGAATCTTTACCGCAGGCTGCTTTTATCTATAACCGGCCGCGCAGTCGCTATGAAGTGTGGCTGCTGCATGCGGTTGAACGGGACGAGGAGATTTTTCTCTATTATGGGAAATATTATCTGCGTGATTACCCCTTCAACAACACCGGAACTGACCATTTATTCCATGTCATTCCGATCGAGAGTGTGCTTGCGCCAGACCCGGGCGGCATCCCCGCCCCGCTGCAGGTTCCCGACCAGGATCTCAGGTAAGATGCGATCTGTAAATGTAAAGAGTGGTATTAACGAACTCAGTTGACGTGTAGAGTAAAGACCGTGATCTCAGGTCGACAGTTGAAGCGGAAATAGGGTGCCACCATTCCGACGCCGCGATTTGTATATTGCAGCATGGAACCAACCTTATATAGACCATCATAATATTTCTTGCCACCTTTGGGTAAATATGGCGGACCAATAATGGGAAGCACCACTTGTCCGCCGTGCGAATGACCGGAAATCTGCAAGTCGAAGCGTCCAGCCTGTCCGCTCTCTTCGGCGAAATCCGGTTCGTGCGATAGTAGGATTGCAGAACCATCTTTTGGTAATGCTGTTATCACCTTGTTCAAGTCTGGGTGACCCTGGAGCATATCATCCACACCCGCAATGTGCAGATACTCGACACCGCGTGCGATGGTGTGAACATTGTTTGTTAGATCCATGATCTGGTGTTTTTCCATCATCTCGCGAATCTCGTCCGGGGCTGTAAGGTGGTCGTGATTCCCCAGAACACTTACACTTGGCAGATCCCCAACCGTTTTGAAGACTTCACTCAGATCTTCAATTGCCCCTCCAACGACTTTTTGATCACGTTGATTATCCACAAAATCTCCTGTCAGCGCCAATAAATCTGCACCCTGATTGAGCGCCAGCTTCATCACGTCCGAGAAACGTTCAACGTTCATCCATCCACCCATATGGATGTCACTTACTTGCACCAGCCGAAATCCTTCAAAGGCTTTCCCAAGCCGTGGCAAATTCAACCCTACTTGGGTAATTTCCACCCAGGAAGGTTCCAATTGGTTTGCATACACCATTCCACCAGCTCCAAACAAAAAAGCCTCTCCTGCCAGCAGACCCATAATTTTTAAAAATGAACGACGGGATAATTTTGTATTATTCACAGCCTGGCAAACACCTTTATTCGAGATGATAATGACAAACCCCCAAAGATTATACCAATTGTTATGTTAAACCTTTTAGAACTGACTGGCTAGAGTATAAAAAGACCTTTGGGGCGTCCCCGCCCCACTGCAGGTTCCCGACCAGGACCTCGGTCAGCAGGCGATCCGAAAATGAAAGGGTGGTGTTGACGAACCCGCCTCGGGAGGGAAGGGTGCACTTGTTACGCTTTCGTAAGTAAATACCGTTCAGAAGTGAAATACATTCTCCCCAATTCTTAAAATTCTATCCTATCTTCCTCCCCCAAGTGGCGGGGGAAAACACTCCCCACCTGGTGGATGCATCTTTGGAATCTTAATTGTAGGATACATGGGTGGCTCGTGTATATTTAGCAGATCCCTCACCCGACGAACGGGCTGCCCTCCGCCTCCTATTGCTTGATTTGGAAATGGAAGTGGTTGGCGAATCAGCAGATTGGATAACTACAATAGCGCAGGCTCCGATCAGCCGCATGGATATGTTGGTGGTGGATTGGAACATGCTCCCATTTATGCCTGCTTTGGCCCTTGAAGAACTCCGGAAGTCATGCCCGGCCGCCCTGGTCATAGTCCTCATCAGCTATCTGGATGCTCGTCGACAGGCTGCCCTGTCCTCTGGTGCGGACGCATTTATCAGTAAAGGAGAAACGCCCCAGCGTTTGGCTGAACGCTTGTCTGCTATTGCCGCTGGTTTACCCAGGTTGGGGCGATAATCATGCATACATCCTAATTAAGGAGCTGTTCTATGAAATTCAATCCACCAAAGAATATCACCTTTTGGATCTCGGTCATCCTTGCCGCCTTCGGCGTGGTGGTCTATGCCGTGCACCTGTTCGCCAGGAGTATCGCCTATTTGCAGCCGGCCGCTTTTCTTTTGGTCCTGGCTGGATTCGTCCTGCTTTGCCTGGGGTTGACGGCCAAAGGTCTCTAAGTTTTTTCCGGATCGTCCATGATCTGACTTCCATTGGAAGGCCGGGGCTCTTCCCGACCTTGCTTTTATATTCCATCTTTGCCTTGAGGGGGATGTTGATCCCGGGTTCCTGGCGGAATGATTTCATGAGATCTCTTATAGAATGATAAGCCCGGCGATCAGGCCGGGTTTATTGTTATATATTTCATCCGGACGAGCGGGGGATAACTGCTCGTTTTACTTAATAAAATTCCAATTAATAAACGTCAGTAAGAGAATTGAACAACATAAGTGCTGATAGACTCTCCCCTATTTTATTGTATGAAAATGATATAGATAACTGCTCGTTTTATTCCATAAAATGATATGGACAACTGCCTGCTGTATTAAATACAATGATAGGTACAAGAGGAATTGATGAAAAGTTATGATCTGGAGCTGGAAGATGATCTGACAGAAGCCGATAGTGATGAGGTTAATGGCTTCCTGTTTTCCCTGCCATTTTGGATTGTTTCCCTGGTTTTATTGGCCAAGGTCATTCTGTCACATGTTTGAAGGAACATCATTATGAATAGGAATTATTATTTGGTCAGGGATGGACGAAATAAGAAAATTAGAATTCTAAATATTTTGATGGTGGAGATTCCGGTTATTGGGATAATTTATTTGGTTGGTAAATTGATTCCCATTTTGTTAAAATAGGATTGCGTTTTGATGAGAAAGAGAGCATTTACTTTCTTGGCAGGTGTCAAGAGCATATGCAAACAAAAAACCCGCCTCGGGGGGATGTTGAATCAGGGTTCCTTGCGGAAAGATTTCATGCAGGCCTCACAAGAATATTCCACGTAAATTCTTTTCCTGGCACCACTAAAAACGGTGGTACATATAAATAAAGTACCATCTCCAATCCTTGCGATTTAAAGAGAGCTTTTTTTACTCATAATAGACTAAAAAATTGAGCAAGCTTCAAGGTACACTTGTTCAAAGTCGAGAAGTATATACCTGTACTTGTATAGGGAAAATTTTATTTAAAGGGGGATTGTTGCTGTTGGGTAAAGCAGCAATAAATAAGGCTGGCCAATCGCCAGCCTTATGGGTTTTCGTAGATTTTTTGAGTTCCAACTCTGCGGAAAAACACGGTTTTCTCCCCCAATTCTGTTTTCCCATAATGAAAGGTAAAACACAAATTTTCCTTAACATGTCCTTCCCAAATATATGGGTGCCCTTCCATCATTTTAATGCGATGCATTTTAAAGTATTCAGTATTTCCTTCTAGAGCAAGTTGTATAGTTTTTTTAGAATTTTTAACATCCCTTCGTTCGCTGGGACTAAGACTTTTTTTATAATCCTTACTAAATCTTGGCGTGAAGATAAATTTCATGCATTTTTATTCATCAAGAGCGCTGAACAAATCGTCCAGGGAGTCGAATTCTTTAAAATTGCCAGCAGCGATATATTCATCAACTTCGCGCTCTCCAGCTTGCCATTCCTCAGTCCAAAACCAAAACTGCTCAGGGTTGGTAAAAATGATTTTTCCTCCAAATTGCACAGGAACGACAATGCCAGCCTCGCCTGTAGACGACTTTATCTCTGATGGCCTTTTAAAATTCACACCGTAATTAACGCGCATTGTTTCAAGCATCTTTATCTTCCTTATGCCTCTCGGCAAACTTTTTATAGTTTCCTACCAATAATTCTGAGAATGCTTTCATACCCTCAGGACTAACGATAATTTTCGCTACTGGCTTAACGTGAATCCGATCTGGCAATTCATTCTCTTGTAACCCAAGAGTTAAGGGGGGAGAAAGCAGTCCAAAAACAAGATGGAATTCAGTTTCGCTGGAGTGAGAGACGAAAAGCTGGTTTGCATATAAAATCGGGAGATCGTCGCCAGAATCCCACACTATACGAATTTGTTTCTCTTTTAGCTTAAGATCCTTCTTTTCTGCCATCCTTATTATTTCCTTTTTTGGCATTGGCAATAACATCCTTGTTTTTTTAGATTTACTTTTGAGAGTATACATTAATGTGTATTATTATAGGATAATATCATATAAAAGTCAAAGAAAAGGACATTTCTCGTTATTTTGACCTTCCTTATAATGTATCGTTAATCTTCTATAATGAATATACAAAGGTTCCGAGACGAAGCGGTTTTATTGCGATTGTGTCTTTTCCCGAGTAAGAAATAATTAAGGTATATTGTGATATTTACACCATTCTATATAACTCGCTGGCTTGCGATGTGCACCAACACACTTTTGGCAATACCACCAATATCTATCTTCTGGTTTCATTCGTTGTTCTTCGAACATATCAGCTATTGGTCGGGCTAAAATTAAGGCAAAAATAAACAATATAACTATCAATATTGGCATACCTGCCTCCATATTATTTCAATAATTCTCTCAAATCCCAATTCTTGTGGCCTGGTTTATCGTCTTCACTTTCAGTGAATATCAAGGTTAATACCGCGAGCATAATCATAAAAATAAAGAGCAAAAGAGCGCCGCCATATTCGATTGAAACATTACCTTTTTATGGTTTGTATGGCGCGGGAGAAGAGCCCACCTCTTGCGTTTCCTTCAATTCTTCCAAAAGAGCCTCGATTTTCTCTTGGTGTTTTGCTGCCTGCGCTATCCGCGCC
>Ga0209638_1001990_pt1 | contig 12731 bp, 8 predicted proteins | sample BarGraNGADG00211_FD_184490 | JGI IMG/M metagenome (GOLD analysis project Ga0209638, IMG submission 184490) | Arctic peat soil microbial communities from Barrow, Alaska - Barrow Graham LP Ref core NGADG0002-211 (SPAdes) (version 2) | ecosystem: Environmental > Terrestrial > Soil > Wetlands > Peat... | reverse complement strand
AGGAAAGAAATTGCTTTTTGTTAAAACCAAATTATATTTCCCGGCAGTTGCCAAATTTGCAAACTGAAAAGTACCGGTGGCACTAGTTGTTTGAGTAAGTGTTCCCATTGTAACTAAAACACCAGGGAGGGCAGCATTAGTTGCGCGATTAAACACTGTACCGTTAATTGTGTACTTCGCGGGTTGTGGAACTGGTGGAATGGGGCAAGGCTCATCTGTCTTCTGGCATGATGTAACCCCAACGAGGGATACGATCAAAAGACCGGCAAAAGCCGCTTTGATAAGTTTTGTAAAAAATTTTGCTTTCATGATTTTTGTCTATTAATTAGTAGTATCAATTATTTGTTTTAATCTCATTGTGTTAAAAAAGTTTTCTGTAGAGTTTTCGTCTGGTGCTGTTCGGTAAATCCTTCCTACATCCTCGTACGGTCTCGCTATATATTCAAGATTGAAATACCTGGCAGTAGAGACTCTTATGCCCCGTGACCTCTTGTGGGTGTACGGAGGAAGGGCTATAGAGAAAAAGAACCCTCCATTTACCGGTATACTCTCATCTCCTAGTGACTGTACATAAAAACCTACAGCGGCATTTCTAAAATACCTTATGATCTCTCCTCTTACTGCGATGTCATTCGCTAAATATTCAGCAACATTCATATTGAACATTAAGTTCCAAGGCTTCACGAAGTAGTTGGCCCCAACTTTCCAGGTAGTTCTATACAAACCTGAATAGTACCACTTCTCAAATAACATTACTGAATACTCAGTAACTCCAACCTGTCCGTACAAGCCCACTCTCTCACCAATCGGTTTAAAAACTTTCAGGTCCAATCCTGCTCTGAAAAGGTCAAAATTTCCGATTGTTGCTTTTGCAAATATGTTTCCGGGAATTTTAAATTCTTGACTGAAAGTAACAAAACCAGGTCTGACCTTGCTCTCTTCATTAGAATATCCGCCAGGACGATCATCATTTAAGATTGGAATCATAAGCTGAGCCGTTAAATTTGCTCCTTTCCAAAGACCAATTTCAAGTGTAGGGTTAATATTAATTTGTAAAGAATATATCCTGTCCAGTCTTGAATTCTTAAATCTGAACTGAGGATAAAATAACAGATCTACCTTTCCAAAGGATGAGTTGAAAAATCCCTTTTTAGCACCATAATTTCTAAGAACTTTGTATTTTTCATCCACATGAAAATCCGACCTCCATAACAATTTACCATTTTTATCTGTCAGGGACCTTGAACTCTGCATATGGAACACAGGAAATCTATTATTTAGCAATATAACATCTATTTCGCTATTTTCCAATTTTGGTGAGATTGAATCCACACTTTCCCGTATGGCGTTAATCAATCTTTGGTCAGTTTTAAAAGCCTTGCTTCCCAAATAAAAAATCTCTTTACCATTATCCGTAATATGTCTTACATCTTCAAACCCCTGTCTGATAAAGAATTGTTCCACTCCTGTTTGAGCAACACAAAGGATAGCTGAAAAAATATACAGCAAAAACAGCAGTGTTCTTTTCATTCTAAAACCAAAAAAGATCTAACATACATCTGTAATAATGTGACGATTCACCTAATTTTTTTATCTGTGAGCAAAGTTATTATTATTATTTAATAAATCAAATATATTTTACATAAACTTTCTTAGTTGATTTTTCGTAAATTTGAGAAAAAATATATATATGATCAGAAACGGTTCCTTACTATATAAATTTCTATTTTTCATTTACCTGATTGCGTTGCTTTGCCTTATGCTCCTTACTATTAAGACGGACCAAATGGAGATACCAAAGCAATTTCTTGGCATTGAGGTCGATAAAGTAGTACATTTTATAATATTCTTCCCCTACTCCATTTTGGCTTGGTTGGCGTTTAATGTTTCGTGTACAAGGAGATTCAAAAATTGGACTTTTTTGGTAATTGTCTTTTCCGGACTCTTATTGGCAGCGTCTACAGAGCTTGCTCAGTCTTTTAATCCTAACAGAAATTATGATCCTAACGATATGCTGGCAAATTTCATTGCTGTTTTTGCAGGAACATTTGTTATAACTGTTATTAATTATGTTTGGGTTAGCAGAGTGAAAATTTAATAATCCTTATATTATTAGCCTGAACTTCTGCGTTGTAAGGAGATCTTAATGATAGAAGTTCAGTTACCCTCTCCCCGGATAACAAATCATTTCCAAAGTCAACAAATTGATCTGAGACTTTAAAGTAGTCAAATGAGTGCTTTGGAATGTTAATTCTAAGTTTTCTCACTCTATCTTCGAAGTTAACTGCAACTAATATCAATTCTTTGTTATAAAATCTTAAAAACGCGAAGTTATAATCTGGATCAAAATAATCAGATTTGCTGTTAATGTACGAAAGATCATATGTTTGGCCCATCTTAAAAGCCATCTCTTTTAATGCTAAATTCAGGAGTTTTTTGTATATCATCCTTAACCGGGGTTCTGATCCTGTTTTTCTCCAGTTTCTTATGGAATCAATGGACCAGTAGTCAAATATTGTTGTTTTCCCATTGACACCGCTGTATCCTTCTCCATCCATACCTCTCTCGCCAAGTTCCTGTCCGAAATAGAGCATAAACGGGGTATTGTTCAAGAGAAGAGAGACTGCTAAAGCTGGTATTGCCAAATATGGATTTCCAATGAAATAATCGGAAGCAATTCTCTGTTCATCATGGTTTTCCAAGAAATTTAACATCCTGCTTTGGTTATCTCTCAGAGACTGCCAGGTATTTGTTATGGAAGATGCCGGTGCCTCTCCCCTGACTATTTTCTTTAAGTTTTCATAAAGGCCAACCTTATCATATAAATAATCAAATCCGCCGGTATTTAAATAGTCTGAATATTGATCAGGGTTATAACTTTCTGCAATGAAGAGAGTCTGGGGAGAGCTCCTCTTTACATGTTTTATGGCCCATTTCCAAAATTCTACCGGGACCATCTCAACCATGTCACATCTGAAACCATCTACTCCAAGTTTTGTCCAATAATTCAGGACTGCCCTCATTTTTTTCCAAGTATCCGGAACAGGATTGCAATAAGTGGATCTATTATCCATATAATCAACCCCATAATTTAATTTAACAGTGTCATACCAATCATAGATACCAGGGTTTGGGACAAAACAGTCATTACCGGTAACTCTTGCCGGAAATTCTATGTATTCAGGTGATTCTCCGGTGTTTATTACCGACGATTTAAAGTGCTCGTTTAAAATATAGTAGAAATTGTTCATCGGATGAAAAGAGTAATCTCTTTTGTCGTTGATTCCAAAATCTTCAACATCATGAGGCTTCATGTCTGAATAATAGCACCTGGCCAAATGATTGGGAATAAAGTCAATAATTACTCTAATTCCTAATCTGTGACATCTTTTAAGTAAGTCCTTAAATTCAGACATTCTTTTAGAGACATCGTTCGCCAAGCCGGGATTTACATCAAAGTAATCCTTAATAGCAAAAGGAGAACCAGCCTCTCCTTTTACCAGTGTTGGGTTATCTTTAAAAATCCCATAACTTGAATAATCAGTTTTAGTAGCGTGCTCTATTATACCTGTAAACCAAATATGTGTGCACCCGAGTTCCTTAATGGATTTCAGCGTTTTTGTATCAAAATCACTAAATTTACCGGAACCATTTAACTCTAAAGAAGAGTTGGGAACACAATTTTCATTCGTATTTCCAAACAATCTAGGTAAAACTTGGTAGATTATAAATTTCTCCTGCACAGAAAAATTTACCAATTTAATATCTTTTTAAAATCGTAATCTTCCGGATTAGGAATGAAGGCTTTAGCCGCTTCATAATCATCTTTTGTGATATAGTGCATAATATTATTTATTATTGCCTGGACTCTGTCCGACTCCAAACTAACACCTCTCGGCAGAATTTTTCCGGTTATAGGATCTTGAATATCTTTAAGATAAAGTGGCTTAACCTTACCCAGATGATCAATGTAAACCATACAACCGGTTTTGCCCTCATTGAAAAGCTGATAAACACCTATACCCAATTCTGTGCAGTAAACTAAATCATATGCACTTGGGTATTGGCACCTGAGTTCATAACCCAATTCTACAGGACGGATTTTTGTATTGAGACCTAATTCCCTCAACCTTTTCTCAACCATTTCACTAAAAATATGGGCTTTGGAAACTTTTCCCAACTCGGGGTGTCCGTGGTCGTCGTATGAAAATGTTACTCCCGATTTTTTTAATTCTTCACTGTTTAGCTCATGAAAAACGCCCTCAGAAATTATTACAGAACCATATTTAATTCCAAGAACCAATCTTTTAAGTATGGAAGAAACAGCTAGTTTGATAATTTTATCTAAAGTAATGGGTGTTTTATTAAACATCTCAGGGATAACAATCATCGGATAGTGTGCAGCAGCCCCGATTCCAAAGGCCAGGTGGCCGGCAGAACGGCCCATTGCACAAACTACAAACCAATTGTTACTTGTTCTTGCGTCTTCATAGACAGTTGTTGCCAATCTTGCCCCCTCCGATTTAGCGGATTCATAACCGAAGGTTGGTCTCTGAAGAGGTAAAGGAAGGTCATTGTCAATTGTTTTGGGAACATGAATGTTTGAAATCTTGTGATTATGTTCCTGAAGAAATTTTGCAACTCTGTTGGCTGTAGAAGCAGTATCATCTCCTCCGATAGTGACTAATAGTTGAATGTTGTTCTCAACAAAAAAATTCAGATTAAAGTTTTGCTCAAAATCTACTGTACTTGGTTTGTAACGGCTCATAATTAAGAATGAACCACCCCTGTTGAATATAGAGTCAGCTAATAAAAAGTCTAACTCGGTGTACTCTGGGGTTTTAGAAAATATACCTCTGTATCCACCATGTAAACCTAATATACGATACCCTTTAGAAATGAAAGTTTTAGTAATGCTACCTACAACGGTATTCATTCCTGGTGCGGGCCCCCCTCCTGTTAAAATTACAATTGATTTTCTCATCTTTTTACTAATTGAGCACGCAAAGGTAGTAATAATTAAAAAATATCTAAATTTGTGTGTCAAATTATGAAAAAATCAGAAGTAGAGGAAAGAGAGAGAATCTCCCGTTTGAGAGAAGTTCTCAAAGAACATAATCGGAGGTATTATATAGAAAACCAACCAACTATCTCTGATTTTGAGTATGATATTTTAATAAATGAACTGCAGGTGCTAGAGTCAAAATATCCTCAATTTTATTCAGAAAGCTCCCCAACTAACACGGTCGGCAGTGATCTTGAGAAAAAATCCCCACAATCTGAGTTCAAACAGGTTGCCCATAAATATCCGATGTTTTCTTTAAGTAATACTTATGATAAGGGAGAATTATTCTCTTTTAATGAGAGAATTAAAAAAAATATTGACAAACCGTTTAAATACGTTTGCGAACTAAAAATTGATGGTACAGCTATTTCTCTTTCATACAATAAGGGAAAACTAATACGAGCTGTCACCAGGGGGGATGGAACAGTTGGTGACGATGTGACTAGAAATGTTCAAAAGATCCTTTCGATACCGGTTTTCCTTAAAGGAGATACATATCTTCCTGATTTTGAAATAAGGGGCGAAATATTCATGCCGTGGAATGCTTTTGATGAGATTAACAGAAAGAGAATTGAAAATGAGGAGGTGGCGTTTGCTAACCCTAGAAATGCTGCCGCCGGTTCACTAAAACTATTAGACTCAGATGAAATTTCTAATAGAGGGCTTCAATCAATTTTATATCACATAGTCACAGAATATAACTTTTGCGATAGCCATTATAAATCACTCAATCTGGCACAGGAATGGGGGTTGCCGATTTCTCCATACACAAAGGTATGTGAGAACATAGAGGAGGTTATCGAATACTTGGATTACTGGGATATCGAGAGGAAATCTCTACCATATCCTACTGATGGAGTAGTTATTAAGGTAGATGATCTAAACTATCAGAAGATTTTAGGCTTTACAGCAAAATCCCCGAGATGGGCAACAGCATATAAGTTTAAACCAGAACAAGCTTTATCGAAATTATTATCTGTAGATTACCAGGTAGGCAGAACCGGAGCCATAACACCTGTGGCAAATTTGGAGCCGGTTTTACTTTCCGGAACAACAGTAAAAAGAGCATCTCTTCATAACAGTGATCAGATAACCCTGTTAGATATTCATATCAACGATTATGTCTATGTAGAAAAAGGAGGAGAGATAATCCCCAAAATTGTTTCTGTGGAAAAGTTGAAAAGAGGCGATGATCTGTTACCGGTAACATTCCCGGGATATTGTCCGGATTGTGGCACAGCCTTGGTAAAAGTTGAGAATGAAGCAAAGCATTATTGTCCAAATCAAAATGGTTGTCCCACGCAGATAAAAGCAAAATTTCTTCACTTTTCTTCTAGAAAAGCAATGGATATTTTGACAGGAGAAGCTACTATAGATCAATTATTTAATTTAAATTACATCCGTAAACTTCCCGATTTATATAAATTAAATAGAGAGCAACTATTGACTCTTGATGGTTGGAAAGAGAGATCTGCAGAGAGGTTTCTGGAGAGTATTTCAAATTCAAAAAAGAGTCCGTTTTACAAAGTGTTGTTTGCTTTGGGAATCAGGTATGTTGGAGAAACTACGGCCAAAAAGCTGGCAACCCACTTCAAATCGATTGATAATATTATAGCAGCATCTAAAGATGAGCTTCTGAATGTAGAAGAGGTTGGCGATATTTTGGCCGATTCGTTGATAAACTACTTTAAAAATAAGGACAACATCAATTTGATTGAGGAGTTAAAAGAACAAGGGTTGCTTTTTGAGCAAAACGATGATAGCAGTAATATTTTATCTTCTAAACTCCAGGGACTGAATTTTGTTATCACGGGGAACTTCTCGATATCCCGAGATGATATTAAGAGAGTTATCAATTCTCATTCCGGCAAGATAGTAAGTTCCGTCACCTCAAACACATCGCTTCTTATTGCAGGTGACAAACCTGGCCCGAGTAAACTACAAAAAGCAGGTAAAATGGGTGTGAAGGTAATCGATGAAGAGGAGCTGTATAAAATGTTATAATTTATGCTTTAATATTTTGGCAACTTTTAAATAAAGTAGTAACTTTAGAACCTGAAATTTAATCTTTTTTATAAAAGACAATTATTAAATTTTGTGATGAAGAATATTATAGTGAGTAATAAGGTCCATTACTTAGGAACCAATGACCGAAAAAAACATTTATTTGAAAATAATTGGCCGCTTCCTAATGGAGTAGCATATAACTCATATTTAATTGCGGATGAAAAATCTGCATTAATCGATACTCTTGAATTCGGTTCGAAAAATGATTATTTAGACGAGATTGACGGGATTCTTAACGGAAGAGCTCTGGATTATCTTGTAATTAACCATATGGAACCCGATCATGCAGGCATGATTGGTATGATGTTACGGAATTATCCAACATTAAAAATTGTAGGTAACATTAAGACTTTTAAAATGCTAGAGGCATATTACAATCTTACGGGAGAACGGTTTGTAGAGGTAAAAGATGGTGATATCATCAATCTGGGGTATCATAATTTGTCTTTTGTCCTAACGCCATGGGTTCATTGGCCGGAGACAATGATGACATATGATAATACAGATCGGATTCTCTTTTCCTGCGATGCCTTTGGAAGCTTCGGAACTTTGGATGGGGGTATATTTGACGATGAAATTAATTTTGAACCCTACTTTATGGACGAAATGAGACGATACTACTCAAACATTGTAGGAAAGTACAGTCATATGGTTCAAAAGGCTTTAGCAAAACTGGAGGGGGTTCCGGTTAAATATGTTTGTCCTTCCCACGGACCGGTTTGGCGTAAGGATCCCCAAAAACCAATAACTCTATATAATAATTGGAGCAAACACGTCTCAGAAGAGGGCGTTGTTATTGCTTTTGCCTCGATGTACGGAAATACGGAAAAAATGGCTGATTATATAGCAAGGCTTATTGCAGAGAGAGGTATAAAAAATATAAAAATCCACGATGTATCAAAAACCCATATCTCATATATAATAAGTGATATATGGAGATACAAAGCTGTTATTCTTGGCTCATGTGCATATAATACAGAAATGCACCCCATGATGGTTCATCTTTGTCATGAACTTGAGGTTGTAAATCCTAAAGATAAAAATTATGCTCTTTTTGGATCCTTCAGTTGGAGTGGAGGAGGTTTAAAATCACTTCAGACATTCTCACAAAAGATGTGTTGGAATCTTGTTAGTGACCCGGTGGAACTTATAGGATCCCCCAGTTTGGCAAAAATGGAGGGATTTCGATTGATGGCAAATAAAATAATCTGACTATGATGGAGATTGGAAAAAAATTAATTATTGAAAAACTTGTTACCGATGAGATATATTATTAATCCGGCTAAATTCATGCACGATATTTATTGAAAAGATATGCAGTAAAACATACTTACCAAAGAGTGCTGAAATTTCTTCTGACAGATATTTGGCACCTCGATCTTTCTGAGTTGAGTATTATGAAGGCTCGAATGGTAAGATATTTAAAAGTTCTAATCATTACTGTCAGAGAGTTCACCACCGACAAGGTGGGACTTCATGCTACCAGTCTCAGCTTCTTCTCGGCTATGTCTGTAGTTCCTTTTGTGGCACTTATATTTGCTGTAACAAATGGATTCGGTTTCGGTGCAAAAATGGAGGAGTTGCTTTATACCTATTTTCAAGGAAATAAAGAAATTATCGAGTATTTATTAAGGTTCGCAAACAATATTATCTCCACATCTAAAAATGGTGTCTTTGGAATAATAAACTTTCTTTTTCTTATTTCAACGGTTGTTTTTCTGATGTTGAGTATAGAAAAGTCGTTCAATGATATATGGAAAGTTGGCGGAGGACGCTCTTTCCACAAAAGACTGGCTTATTATTCTCTGCTTTTGCTAGTTTCTCCGTTAGTAATATTAATATTTCTCACACTCGGGCTGATCTATACAAACACCTTAAAATCTGTCGGTTTTCAGATTGCCATATTTATTCCGATAACCTCAATTTTTACGTGGCTCTCCTTTTATGCACTCGTCACCTCTGTTTTTACAATAATGTATTTCTTAATTCCAAATACAAAGGTTAAATTTGCTGCGGCATTTAATTCTGCTTTAGTACTAGCATTGGCATTTATAGTAGTCCAATTTTTCTACTTACAGACACAAATTCTGGTTTCCGGATTAAATACGATATATGGAGTTTTTGCTGCTATCCCCCTATTTCTTGTTTGGGTGAATATCAGTTGGACTCTGATACTGTTTGGGGCCGAACTTTCACACGCTTTTCAAAATGTAGATAATTACAAAATAGATAATGAATAAAATACTTACAAAAGGAGCAACAGATTTTATTAATGACGACCTGTTGCATTCGTTGATTGCCAATGCAAAAGAGGACAAGGCCCAACTCAGGGATATCTTTGAAAAGAGCAAATCCAAGCAAGCCTTGACCTTGGAGGAGACAGCTGCACTTTTAGCAATAAAGTCCCCTGAGGGATTAGAAGAACTTTTCCAAACTGCAAGAGACTTAAAGAGGGCCATTTATGGGAACAGAATTGTACTCTTTGCTCCTTTATATATTGGAAATTACTGTATAAATAATTGCCAATACTGTGGTTTTAGAAGCAGCCTTACTTCTGCTGTAAGGAGGACGCTCACAGAACAAGAACTTATTGCAGAAGTAGCCCAACTTGAAAGAGAGGGCCACAAGAGGTTGATTCTGGTATATGGAGAGCATCCTAATTACACTCCGGAGTATATCGCTCAAACAGTAAGGACCTGCTACAACGTAAAGGTTGGCAAAGGGGAGATCAGAAGAGTCAATATTAATGCTGCTCCAATGACTATTGAAGGTTTCAGAACCGTTAAAGAGTCCGGAATAGGAACGTTTCAAGTTTTTCAAGAGACTTATCATAAAGAAACCTACGCAAAATTCCACCCGGCACCAACCATGAAAAGTGATTATATGTGGAGATTAAATGCTATGGACAGAGCGTTTGAAGGAGGAATTGATGATATGGGAATAGGTGCACTTTTTGGACTTTACGACTGGAGATTCGATGTTTTGGGTCTTGTGCAGCACTCGTTACATCTTCAAGAGAGATATGGGGTTGGACCTCACACAATAAGTTTTCCAAGAATTAAACCTGCACAAGGTCTTAGCTTAGACTTGCCTTACCAGGTTACAGATGACCAGTTTAAACAGCTTGTTGCTATATTGAGATTGTCTGTACCGTATACCGGATTAATTATGACTGCAAGAGAGAGTCCGGAGGTTCGGGATGCAGTTATTGAATTCGGGGTATCTCAGATTGATGCCGGGACAAGATTGGAAATCGGGGGATATCAGGAATCCAGAGAAAAGGGTCAACAACTAAACAGAGAACAGTTTCAAGTTGGAGATTCAAGAGAGCTGGACTCTGTTATATCATGGTTACTCAAAAAAGAGTTTATTCCTAGTTTTTGTACATCTTGCTACCGAGTCGGCAGAACCGGCGAACATTTTATGGAATATGCAATTCCTGGTTTTATCGGGCGTTTCTGCACTCCTAATGCTATGCTGACACTTTCCGAATATCTGGAAGATTATTCGTCTGAACAAACTAAACAGGCAGGTTATGATCTAATAAAAAGGGAGCTGTCAAATATTAAGGATGAAAATAGAAGAGCAGAGGTTGCTGCAAAAATTGAGTTGATAAAGAGTGGCAAAAGAGATCTTCTCTACTAGGTTGTTATGTTTACCGAAAAGGATAATGAATTAATTGAAAAAGAGTTTGAGGAATTACGTCTTGCAAGCTTAAAGAGGTGTGCAAATCAAAATGAATATGAAGCAGTTCTGAAAGCATTTGATTTCGCAAAAGCGGCTCATAATGGTGTAAGACGCAGATCGGGAGAACCTTATATTATCCACCCGATTGCAGTCGCCAAGATTGTAGTTCAGGAGATTGGGTTAGGATATAAATCAATCGTTACTGCTCTTATTCATGATGTTGTAGAGGATACAGAGTACAATTTAGACGATATAGAGAGACTTTTTGGTGCCAAAGTCGCCTCTTTGGTAGATGGACTGACGAAAATTAAAAGCGCATTTGACAGCACTTCTACCAGTCAGGCAGAAAATTTCAAACGAATCCTTCTGACACTTAACGACGATGTCAGGGTTATTTTAATAAAGCTTGCGGACAGGCTTCATAACATGCGAACTATAGAATTTTTGCCGGAACATAAAAAGGCAAAAATTCTTAGTGAAACTATGTATATTTTTATCCCTTTGGCACATAGGCTGGGACTTTACGGTATTAAGTCTGAGTTGGAAAATATATGGTTGATGCATACATTACCTGCTGAATATGAATCTATCCAAACTCAGATAGCACAGACTGTAGCCGAAAGAGGTTGTGCTATAGAGCAATTTATTGAACCGATCTCCGATAGTCTTAAACAGGCCGATTACCAGTTTACTGTGAGCAAAAGAACGAAGACCCCCTACTCCATCTGGAGAAAAATGAATACAAAATCCATTACTTTTGAACAAATATATGACCTCTACGCTGTTAGGATTGTATTTGAACCGAAGGATGAACAACCGGAGAGGATTCAATGTTGGCATATTTATTCACTCATAACAGAACTTTATCTATCCAAAACCGACAGAATAAGAGATTGGGTAAGTACTCCCAAAATTAATGGTTATGAGGCTCTGCATTGTACTGTTATGGGGCCCCAGGGTAACTGGATTGAGGTTCAGATAAGAACCACCAGAATGGACAACCTTGCAGAAAGGGGTATTGCTGCTCATTGGACATATAAAGGAGCTTCACCATCGGAAAATGAGATGGATAAGTGGCTTAATATGGTAAGAGAGGTTTTGGAAAATCCCGATGTAAATGCTTTGGACTTTCTTGATAAATTTCATTCAGATTTTCTCTCTTCGGAAATATACGTGTTCACCCCAAAAGGAGAGTCAAAGGCACTGCCTAAGGGCTCTACAGCACTGGATCTGGCGTATGCCATTCACACAGAGGTTGGAAACAAGGCAATTGCCGCAAAGGCCAATTTTAAACTTGTGTCGCTTGCATATGAGTTAAGAAATGGAGATCAAATGGAAATAATTACAGCTGATTCTCAAAGTCCTCAAAGGGAATGGCTGGATTTCATAAAAACGCCCAAAGCAAGAACATTGATAATGGATGCTTTAAAATCCGAAATAAAAGATCATTTAAAGCAGGGTCAGGCTCTTTTAGAGGAGAAGTTAAAAGAGTTCGGGATTAAACCACAAGCCAGGGTCTATAAAAAACTCTCGGAAGCATACGGTTTAAATAACAGAGAGGAGCTCTTCAGTAAAATTGGGGCAGGGCTTCTGGATCTCTCGGATTTGTCTAAAATGCTTAAGAAGAACTCCAGCAATAAATTTGTAAGATATTGGAACTTACAATTCTCAAGATTTACAGGAGGTGATTCAGGCAAAGAGAGCAACATTGATGAAGATGAGGAGCTTTCTGATGATAGTGAAAATCAGCAGCCGGAGCCTGCTAAAGTTGTTAAAATTGATAAAAGGAAGGCCTTTCTGCTTAGGGAAAATCCGTTGGAAAAGACCCTCTCCTACCAGGTAGCAACGTGTTGCAGACCGATTCCCGGTGATGGAGTGATAGGTTTCATTGGAGACGATGGGGAGGTGACAG